>Ga0334722_10003310_pt1 | contig 17446 bp, 14 predicted proteins | sample C3_bottom_MG_FD_207210 | JGI IMG/M metagenome (GOLD analysis project Ga0334722, IMG submission 207210) | Sediment microbial communities from Yellowstone Lake, YNP, Wyoming, USA - C3_bottom | ecosystem: Environmental > Aquatic > Freshwater > Lake > Sediment | place: USA: Wyoming | collected...
AGCTTTTTCTTCAGCGGTTCGCGGATGCTGCCGTCCAGTCTGTGCCATTCAGCCAAGGCCAGTTTGTGAAAGCGCAGCTTATAGTTCGTCAAGACTTGCCTCGACAAACGGCCCGTTGGCGCGTTCTCGGACCAGCTTGGCGTCTTCCAGGTTTTCCAGGTATGCCATCAGTCGTTCGTAGTAAGCGGCGGGAAGAAGATATGCTTCGGGGCGGTTGTGATTCAGGATGGCTACCGGTGAGGTGGCATGATAAAAATGGACACTTTCTTAAGAGTGGGGTAATAGCTCACGAAGAGGTGTCCAATGACAAAAAAAGCAGCCGCTTACCCAAAAGATCCATTGTGACTTGACCTCCTTTATTATACTCCCTAATGGGGAAGAGCCACCCATTGGTGTAACCCCTGACACCAAGTGGTCTACTGTCCAAGAGTTAGAACCATCCCATGCGTCTCAATAAAATCAAATCGTCAGCGGCCATCACCAGTACGGAAGATATCTTTCCCAGTATCGATGGAGCAGGAGTGGAAAAACGTTTGATCAACCGACGACAGATTTGGGCCGCCAACCGTTTCTGGATGGAGGTGGACAATATGAAGACCAAACGTTATGGCAACAGGGGGCGTCACCACTGGCAGGCACTGCTGACCCTCATGCTGGTCTTTAAACTCTGTCTCCGAATCATCGGCTGCTACCACCGTGGAGTCCGTAACGCCATGGATATTCGGCTGCGGGAGCTGGATATCACCTTCAACAATCTGCCAAAGAGCTTTCATGGGTTTTCGATCCTCCACCTCTCTGATTTACACTTGGACGGGAGAGAGGGGCTTGCGGAATTGATCGTGGACACTATCGGCGACCGTGAGGTGGATCTCTGTGTACTCACCGGAGACTACCGGACTAAGCTCCACGGAGTGAACAAACACATCATGGCCGGGCTCAACTACTTGGTCGACAACATCAAGACCCGCCACGGCTTTCTCGGTATCCTCGGCAATCACGACGACTGCCACATGGTCAACCCTATGGAGCAGATGGGGATCCAGATGCTCATCAACAGCACCTGCCTGATCGAAAGGGAGGGAGAGCGGATCCAATTCATCGGCACCGATGATGTCCATTACTACTATACCGACCAGGCCCTTCACTGTCTGGAACCGGCCGAAAACGAGTTCTCCATCGCCTTGGTCCACTCGCCGGAACTCTTCGATCTGGCTGCCGCCATGGGGGTTGACCTCTACCTATGCGGCCATACGCATGCCGGGCAGGTCTGTCTGCCGGGGGGTATCGCCTTGCTGAAGCACCTGAACCGGGGGCATGCCTACTATCGTGGCCATTGGCGCCACGGTGAGATGCAGGGGGTAACCAACGCCGGGGTGGGGACTTCGGGCATCCCCGTCCGCTTCAATACCAGGGGGGAGATCCTGATCCACCACCTCAGGGGGCAGGAAACAGGGGGCGGAAAGCCGAAGGGCCTATGCGCATAACAAGGCTATGGAAGATGATGGCATTGCCTGGACGAAAGGGAATGGCTTGGGGTTTAACCCTGCTGGTGGCAATTGGGTTTCTGGCAATTAGTGGCCTGGCTGCGGCAGGAGATGAAACAGACTTTGGCGCCATAAGGAAAGCAGCCGAGCAAGGAGACCCAAAGGCTCAATACCGCTTAGGGGTTATGTATGCTAAAGGTCTAGGCATCCCCCAGGATGACAAAGAGGCCTTTTCTTGGTACAAAAAAGCAGCTGAACAGAATGATGCCCTGTCGCAGTACAATTTAGGAATCAGGTATTTCAAAGGAGTTGGGGCTAACCAGGACTACGAACAGGCCATCGTCTGGTATGGGAAAGCAGCCGAGCAAGGGCTTGCTCCAGCCCAGTATAATTTAGGTGTTATGCTCAACAGAGGCCTTGGCGCCCCCCAGGACTGCCAACGGTCCATTGTCTGGTATGGAAAAGCAGCGAGACAGGGGCATATCGAGGCAGAATACAATTTAGGCATAATGTATGATCAGGGGGAGTGCGTTCCCCAAGACGATGCGAAGGCCGTTTTTTGGTTAGAGAAAGCAGCGAGCCAGGGAGACGCACGAGCTCAGGCTAGCTTAGGCGTCAAGTATGCCAAAGGGGAAGGTGTATCTCCAGACGCCAGACAGGCTGTCGCCTGGTTCAGGAAGGCAGCCATGCAGGGAGATACAACGGCCCAGTATAATTTAGGTTTTATGAACACTAAAGGCCAAGGCGTCCCCCAAGACGATGCGAAGGCCTATATCTGGTTCAGTCTAGCGGCAGCCCAAGGGCAGAAGGATGCTGAAGCGCTTAGCGGCATTTCCGCAAGCAAGCTTACCCCGGAACAACTCAACAAGGCACAGAAACTGGCGGCTGAAATCCAGGCCAAGATTGACAACAAGAAGAAATGATCAACATCAAGATGGAATCAATAGCGTGACAAGAAAAGGAAGATGAAAAGAATGAGACGGAAAGGTTTGTTTGGGAGCTTGGCTTTATTGGGGGGAATTTTTTTGGTGTTGATTGGTGGTACGGCTCAGGCGAGTACTGGAGAAGTAATTGCCGAAAACAAGAAAGCCGTTGAACAAGGAGATGCAAGTGCTGAGTTCCTTTATGAGTCTCTTTCTTCCGGCAACGCCAACGACGAACAAGTCGTGCCTGATGACGACAAACAGGCCGTTGCCTTGTTCAGAAAAGCCGCCGAACAGGGAGATGCAACTGCTCAGTTTAAATTAGGGGTCATGTATGCCAAAGGCAAAGGCGTGCCTCAAGACGGAAAGCAGGCCGCCAACTGGTACCGAAAAGCGGCCGAACAGGGATATTCAGCGGCTCAGTACACCTTAGGGCTCAGATATGCTCAAGGGAAAGGTGTCACGCAAGACGACAAGCAAGCCGTTGACTGGCTCCGAAAGGCGGCCGAGCAGGGATATGCACTTGCTCAGTCGAACTTAGGGGTCATGTATAGTGCTGGTAAAGGCGGCGTCCCCCAAGACATTAAGCTGGCCGTCGCCTTATACAAAAAAGCCGCTGAACAGGGACAGGCAGATGCTCAGTATAACTTGGGGGCCATGTATGCCAAAGGTGAAGTCTTGCCCCAAGACGACAAACAGGCCATTGCCTTATTCAAAAAAGCCGCTGAACAGGGGCAGGCCGACGCTCAGTACATTTTAGGACTCAGGTATGATCAAGGCAAAGGTGTTCCTCAGAGCGACAAACAAGCCTTTGACTGGTATCGAAAAGCAGCTGAGCAGGGACAGGCAAGTGCTCAGTATAATTTAGGGGCTATGTATGCCGAAGGCCAAGGCGCTCCGCAAAACGATCTAAATGCCTATGCCTGGTCAAGCCTTGCTGCGGCCCAAGGAAATGAAGGCGCGGCAAAGAACAGAGACATTATCGCCGATGGCTTCACTCCGGAGCAACGGAGTCAGGCCCAAGCCCTAGCCGCTGAACTCCAGTCCAAGATCGATAGCCAAAAGCCATGAAAGCCCTCCTCCTTGCAGTGTCATAAGAAAGCCTTCCACGATTCGGTTGACTGATCTTTTGGTACCCCTAGTTTTTTTGTCGCCGTATATCCTTAAATCGTATCGATACAGGAATCCTGCCAGGTCAAATACGTAGTAAACAAAAAACAGACACCTACCCTGGATTCCGCATATCCCTTTCACGTCTTTTCCAACGGTTAACCACCGTATCCCCTTCAGATTTGGCCTGAGCCGTCATCCACTTCGATAGATTGCGGAACGGCACATCGCTTTCACTTGACGAGAGTCAAAAAATTGTGGCAGACTAGATAAAAAGGATCTTGGCGTGTCCCAATCAGGAGCAGAACGAGACACCGAACGCCCCTTTCCTCCAATGTCGATACGAAGCAATGCCATCAGCAAACTCCTTAACCTCACCCCAATAGGCGCCCCCATGAAAAATCAACTCCAATCTCAAAATGAAGACCCTTTGCTTTCTCTGTTCAATGACAAGGATGTTGCGGGGATTAAGAAGACCATTCTGAATCATCTGCTCATTTTTCAAGGACGGGATCCGGAACGGGCTGGAAAATTCGATATCTATAAGGCCATAGCCTATACCATCCGCGATTTCATGGTGGAAAAGTGGATCAACACCCAAAAGGGCTATTACACCAAAAACCAGAAGCGGGTGTATTACCTGTCCCTTGAATTTCTGGTCGGGCGCTCCCTTGGCAACAGCTTGATCAACATGGGATTCGCCGACAAGGTCGCACAAGTGTTTGAGGACATGGGCTATGATCTGAGTGAAATCCGCGAGGAGGAGGAGGATGCGGCCTTGGGTAATGGCGGACTGGGGCGTCTTGCCGCCTGCTTCATGGACTCGGTCGCCACCATGAACATTCCGGCCTATGGCTACGGCATCAATTACGAGTATGGCCTCTTTCACCAGAAGATCATTGACGGATATCAGGTGGAGAGCCCGGATAACTGGATGCGATTCGGCACCCCATGGCAATTTGAACGAAGCCTGCCGCTCCATCCGGTGCAATTTTACGGCAAGGTCAATACCTTTGTCGACGACAAGGGCCGGTATCGGTCGGAGTGGGTCGACACCGAGCTGGTGATGGCCAATGCCTGCGATGTGCTGATTCCCGGCTACCGCAACGATAATGTCATCAACATGCGGCTCTGGCAGGCCAAGGCCTCTCGTGAGCTCGATCTCTCCTTTTTTGGCCGTGGGGATTATATCGGCGCGGTGGAGAACAAAGTCAAATCAGAGACTATCTCCAAACTCCTCTACCCGCCTGATGAAGCCTGCGCCGGGCGGGAGCTACGGCTCAAGCAGCAGTATTTCTTTGTGGCAGCCACCTTTCAGGACATCTTCCGGCGTTTCGTCAAGCACAATAAGGACTTTTGCAAATTCAGCGACCTGGTGGCGGTTCAATTAAACGACACCCATCCGGCCATCGCCATCCCTGAGCTAATGCGCCTGCTGCTGGATAAATACGGACTCGGCTGGGAGAAGGCCTGGGACATCACGGTCAAGACCTTTGCCTATACCAATCACACCCTCATGCCGGAGGCCTTGGAGACTTGGCCGGTGGAGCTGATTGGTCAAGTACTCCCCCGCCACCTGCAGATCATCTACGAAATCAATCAGCGCTTTCTTGATCTGGTCAAAGAGCGTTATCCCGGCAATGAATCCAAACTGCGCTCAATGTCCCTGATTGACGATGGGCCACCGAAGCGGGTCAGAATGGCCAATCTTGCCATTGTCGGTAGCCACTCGGTCAACGGGGTCGCCGCCCTCCACACCCACCTCCTGCAAACCAGGTTGTTCAAGGATTTTGATGAATTTTTCCCGGGTCGCTTCAACAACAAGACGAACGGCATTACCCCACGACGTTGGCTGCTCAAATGCAATAAACGATTATCAAGCTTGATCAGCGGGGCAATCGGCGAGGGCTGGATCACCGACCTGGAACAACTCCGTCGGCTTGAGCCCCTGGCAAACGACCCAAGCTTTCAGGAAAAATTCCAGGAGGCCAAGCACCATAACAAACTCCGTTTGGCAAAGGTCATTAAATCCCTCTGCCATCTCGAGGTCAACCCTGATTCGCTGTTCGATGTCCAGGTCAAGCGCATCCACGAATACAAGCGCCAACTCCTCAACATCCTGCATGCCATCAACCTCTATCAGCGCATCATAACCAACCCGCAGGAAAACCTGACACCAAGGACGGTGATCTTTGCCGGCAAGGCCGCGCCAAGCTATTGGAAGGCCAAATTGATTATTAAATTCATCAATTCCGTGGGGGCGGTGATCAATAACGATCCACGGGTCGGTGATCGCCTCAAGGTCGTCTTTATTCCTAATTACGGGGTTTCCCTGGCTGAAAATATCATCCCGGCAGCGAACCTCTCCGAGCAAATCTCCACCGCCGGCACCGAAGCCTCGGGAACAGGCAATATGAAGTTTTCCTTAAATGGCGCCTTGACCATCGGCACCCTGGATGGCGCGAATATCGAGATCCGCGAAGAGGTCGGCGAGGAGAATATCTTTATCTTCGGCCTGACCGCTGAGGCGGCGGAATGGGAAAAACGCTCGCCACGGCGCACCCCCTATCAAATCTATGAACAGAATCAAGACGTCCGGCAGATTATTGACTGCATCAAGAGTGGATGCTTCAGCAATGGCAACAAAGAACTCTTTATGCCAATTGTCGATGATTTGCTGGACCTCCACCGCGACCCATACCTGAATATCATCGATCTCGAAGACTACCTGCGCTGTCAGACTGAGGTGGGCTTGGCCTATCAAGATCAGGCCAACTGGACCCGGATGTCGATCTTGAATGTAGCCCGGATGGGCAAGTTCTCCAGCGACCGCACCATCCGGGAGTATGCCCGCGAGATCTGGGGCATTTCGGTGGATTAGGAGCCGTTACGAAACAACACCTTCTTTTTTCTGACTGGCATTGTACGGTTCCTTATTGCCGTTCTAACCATTCAGATGAAGATGTTATTTCATGACAACGGCTTAACGGTCTGCGCCCAAGTCCAGTCCCCACGTAATACTTCAATATCATTTTACTTTCAGGTTAGCCATACGCATGACACCGCACAGGCGAAAATTGATCGACAGGCTTGCCGTCCTTCTACTGCTTCTCATTTCTTTCTCGCCGGATTTTGCGGTTGCGGGCCGCGACGAACACCAGGCGGCAAAGGACAACGAGGGGACTGCCGAGCTTGAAACACAACTAACCGAAAAGCCAACTTTGTCTGCTCTGGTAACCTACGCCTATCAGGGAAGTCCCGCAATCAAAGCGGCTCGGGCCGACTGGAGGGCAGCTATCGAGAAGTATCGAGTCGACACAGCGCTTGACGATCCCGAGCTAATGCTGGAAGGGATGTACATGGATGATTTGTATAGAGATCCATCCAGGCCAAACGACTGGCAGGTCACCATCACCCAAGCCCTACCGCTCCCAGGCAGATTGGCAAAGGCTGGCCGCGTGGCGACAACAGAGGCCGTGATTGCCCGGTTGCGGCTCGACAGCGTCGTCCGCGACACCACCACCAGCATCCGCGAAACGTATCAGGAACTGCTCTACCTCCGGGAGGCGAAACGACTGGCTGCGGCCAGTCGAGAGCAGTTGGACCAACTGCGCAAGGCTGGAGAAACAGCGACGAGTGACCGGGCTGCACTGATCGATATCATGAAGGCTCAGGCCCAATCAGGTCAACTCCAGTATGATGCCCTGTTACTTCAAGAGTCGGAACGTACCGAACAGACTCGCCTTAATTCGATCCTAAACCGCGATCCGGATGCGCCGATTGGGGAATTGGCCGATGAACCGATGCTAGCGATGGTCTATAGTTTGCCGGAAATCTACCCCTTAGCCGAGTCGAACCTGGAGGAAATTCGTATAGCCCGGGCCAGTATCGCCAAGGCCCAAGACGCGGCGGATCTCACCCGCTATGACACCTTGCCCCAGTTCAAGCTTGGACTGGCTTACGGCGATATTAACCAAGCTCAGCAAGTCAAGGTGCAAGCAGGCTTTTCTCTGCCGCTGGGGTTCGGTAAAAGAGCTGGGCGTTTAGGTATGGCGGCAGCCGAGGTCGAGAAGATGCGGGCCATGCAAAACGTCCAGATTAATGAGACCAGAAGTGTCATTCATGACACCTATTTTCGGCTCCAAAACTCTGAACGGCTGGTCCGCCTCTACCGCGACGACCTTATCCCCCAGGCCAATCGTGCCATGCAAACCGCAGAGATCTGGTTCAAGGAAGGCCAAGGAAGTTTTTCCGATTACACCGAAACCGCCAGCGTCTGGTACAATTTTCATTTAGCGCTCGCGAGAGCCAAGGCCGATTATGGCAAGTTTCTCGCCAAAATGGAAAGCCTCACCGGGCATAGCTTGACTGAGCTCAACAGTAACAAAAGATCTGATGAGTCGGAGAAGGCCAAATGAGATGGCGCAGGCGGGGCAATGCGTTATCATTTCTCATGGTGGCATTTATGCTTGCGGCAACACCTGAGGCGCAGGCAGACTATGAGACTCTCCTCCATGAAATGGAAAACTACCAGCCTCCGGCTCTGCTGAACTCACAATCGACGGCGAAATCTGTGCCCCCATCAGCCCTTGCCACTCCAGCAGAGAGTGAATTTCAAGACCAAATCGCTTCCCTGCGGCAGAGGCAAGCGGAATGGCAACAGTCCTTGACCGAACCGAAGGCGGAAGATGCCTTCTATATCCCCAATCCCGCGCTAATGGCAAACTTGCAATCAGCGGCGGACGATTCGGTCGCTGCCGCAAAAGCGTTGACAACCGGCTTCACTCTCGAAACTCTAGAGGCCCTTGTCCTGCTCCGAAGCCCGGCAATCCAAGCCAAAGAACGTCAATTCAAGGCCGTTTTGGAAGGGTACACTCAAGTCGAAGACCTCGATACAAGTCTCCGTCGTTACGCGACCTTGACCAAGAGCCTGATGACCGGGGTTGGCGGCATGGCAAACCCCGACGCGGTGCCGCTTAAATTCCCGTTTCCGGGGGTGCTTGCTTTGAAAGGTGAGATCGTTAGCCAAGAGGCGAAGGCAGCGAGAGAAGATTTAGAGGTAACTCGACGCGATACATTGACAACGGCCCGCAAGGACTATGCGGAACTTCTCTATGCACGTCAAGCTCAGGAGGTGACGAAATCTTTGCTGCAACTCATGGGCAGCTTAAAAGACACCGCTTCGGCACGTTATCAGGCTGGGGCCGCATCTTTTCAAGATGTCACCGCAATTGGTATCGAACGGGAGAAGCTCGAGGAAGAACTTACGACCCTCATTGAAGAATATGGCAATGCCGAAGCATCACTTCGGGCTGCCCTCTCGCTGCCGAGCAAGGTTGCGATCGGCAGCCCGGCTCACCTCGAACTGAATCCTAGGGCAACGAAGCTTGATGCCCTGTTCGCTTTGGCCTTGAAACAAAGGCAAGAACTCAAGGGGCAACAGGCGATGATCGGCAGAATGGAGCGAATGTTAGAGATGGCCGAAACCATGATCTACCCCGGTTTTTCACAAGACCTCTCCCTGTTCGATAACAACGAGGTCTCCAAAATTGAAGTAGGGGGCAGCATGTCCAGGACCAAAGAAAGTTTCCCTGTTCCCACTACAGCCTCAAACGGGACGGGTTTGCCCAAGATGCCATGGTTTGGCGCCAACGACGCCTATTTGCGGCAGACGCAGCAGCGAATTGTAGTACTGAAAAAAGAGTTGGAAACGGCCAAGGCTGCCACCGTCCTGGAGGTCAGGATGGCATGGTTCCGTTTAGATAGGGCCAAGCGACAAAAAGTTCTTTACAAGGACAGGGTGGTAACTCTCGCCCAGGCCAATCTGGACGCTTCACGCCAGGGGTACGCAGCGGGTCAGGACAGCTTTGAGAAGCTCATCCAATCCGCTACCAGTTGGCTGACAGCCAAACTTGCTCTGGCACGTGCCAACTCCGACGTTCTGACCACTACGGCTGAACTTGATGCTGCCGTGGGGATTACGCAACCGGGAAATCTCGGAAATCGCTAACTCATATCATCAATCTTGGCGCCTCCCCAGAGTGAAAACTCAAATCACACAATATGGGGGAAAAAAAGCAGATAATGACGATTTTCCCCAAGAAACAATGCCGGGGAGGATGGAATCAAAAAAAACATCATTACAACATGCTTGAATTATTACCTTTAAAAAAAAACGCCATCGCACAAAAAAGGTACATTTATTGCTTAGCAATAAATGTAGTCTCTCTGATAGAATTACAACACCCTAAACCAAGCCACCTATGGAACACTTCATTGATCGCCGCAAACACAGACGATACAGCCTTCGCCAAGGTGTTTTTGCTGGATTCCGTCCCAATATGGGCGAAATTATTGACATCAGCATTGGCGGGGTTCTCTTCCATTATTTGGAATTCGCCAAAGGGGCCAACGAACAAAATGATTTTATTATCTGCAGCGAGGACGGGTGCTGTCTTGATAGCTTTCCTTGTCGGGTCGTTTCCGATAAGGTGCTTGCCAGCGAATCGTCGCTGTCTCAAATTGTAACCAGGCAGCGACGGGTCATGTTTGATCTGTTGACCGACGAGCAGCAATGCCTACTCTACGACTTCATTGACAGTCACCGAACCGTCTGAACATAGTGACAAGGCGATACTCATACTGCCAGCGCCTTTCTTGTCAGTTACGAAAACATACTTTTGCTAACAAGAATTGTTGGAGAAAACCATGAAAGCCATGCACACAGGGGATGAACGTCGAGAATTCAAGAGGTTTCGGATTAAGGATGGATCCTCTTTCGTTTTACACTCCAATTGGCCAGACAAAGGAATGCTGGTCGATATCAGCAAGGGCGGTCTCGCCTTTCACTATAACTCTGAAGTCCCTTGGTCCGATGCTGCCGACGAGGGATGTATGTTTTTCGGGGATCACGACTCCTGCCTTAACAATGTCCCCATGACGGTAGTCGCTGACCAGATTGTTCAATGCGGCCAAGGCAACGCCATGGTCGTCAGGCGACGCAGCCTTAAATTTGGGGCACTAAGTCAACACCAAAAAATTCTACTTGAGTGTTTCATCTGGATCAACAGCACAGCACAGTGCTAAGTTCCACCCTCCTTGATTCCCGGCCGGCAAATTTTTCAAGAGCCAAGGGCCAGATCGATAACCCCCACGCAGCAACCAAACAAATAAAACTTGTCTCGACCGCATCAAGGCTTACCCCTTTTCACTCCGTCAAACTTTCCACAATAGATTTCCTTCCCAAGAGTCCCATTTACCTCCGGTTTACGTTGAGTCGAACCCCCGCACCATCATCATGGCCGCAGTAAACAAACACCTTCCATCGCAGCAGGAACCGACAGACCCATCAAATGGAGGATGGTAGGAGCGATATCTTTCAGTGCTCCATCCTGGCGGAGTATGTGACCGACATAACGGTCGTTAATCATGATAAACGGGACTGGATTTAAAGTATGCGCCGTATGCGGGCCCTTGGTTTCTTGGTCATACATAATGTCGGCGTTACCATGATCGGCAGTGATCAAGACGGTGCCGCCGAGTTCAAGAAAAGGCGTAACCAATTGCCCCAGACACTCATCTACTGTTTCACAGGCTTTGACCGTCGCCTCAAACTTGCCTGAATGACCAACCATGTCGGCGTTGGCGAAATTCAAGACAACCAGACTGTAGGGATTACCCCTAAGACGCAGCAACAGTTCGGCAGTCACCTCTGGGGCGCTCATCTGGGGCTTCAGATCATAGGTCGCTACCTCTTTGGGAGAGTTGATCAAAACCCGATCTTCCAAGGCAAAAGGGGCCTCCCGCCCACCGTTGAAGAAATAGGTTACATGGGCGTATTTCTCAGTCTCGGCAATCCTCAACTGCCGTAAGCCGTGCGCACTGACCTCTTCCCCGAGAATTCGGTCAAGTGAGTGAGGCGGAAAGAGGACTGGAAGATCAAAATCTTTCTCATATCTGGTGCAGGTAGCAAAATCAGCAAGACGCGGACGCGTGTCAGCCGAAAAATGATCAAAATGTTCGTCAGTAAAGGCATGGGTCAATTGGCGAGCCCGGTCAGCCCTGAAATTGAAAAAGATCACGCTGTCGCCATCACCAATTGTTGCCTGCGGGTTCCCGTCATCGTTCACGATGACAATGGGTTTAATAAACTCATCGTTTTCGCCTCGTCCGTAAGCTTCGCCAATCGCGGCTACCGGATCTTGGTGATAGGCCCCCTGGCCATTGACCATAGCCTTCCATGCCAGTTCCAAACGCTCCCAGCGATTATCCCGGTCCATGGCGTAATAGCGGCCAATCACTGTCGCCACCCGGCCGACACCAATGTCGGCAAGTGTCTGCTGAACCTTGGACATATAGGCCTGACCACTCTGAGGCGGGGTGTCCCTGCCATCCATGAAGGCGTGGATGGCTATCTTTTTAACCCCCTTTTTCGCGGCGATCCGCACCAAGGCGTAGAGATGACTGAGATGGCTATGGACTCCACCATCCGAGACCAATCCCATCAGGTGCAGAGTCTTATCTTGAGCAAGCGTCTTGGCCAGCACCCGGTCCAAGATCTCATTGCCAACCAACTCACCAGTCTCGATGGCCCGATTGATGCGGGTGTAATCCTGATAGACGACGCGACCGGCGCCGATGTTCAAATGCCCCACCTCGGAATTCCCCATCTGGCCTTCTGGCAGACCAACCGCCCCATTATGGGCCTGCAGCGTGGTGGCAGGGTAACGAGCCGCCCAACGATCCATATTCGGGGTTTGGGCCATATAGACCGCATTGGTTTCGTTTTTCTCGCCAACGCCCCAACCGTCCAGGATAATCAGCATCACAGGTGAGGCCTGAATCATTGCGGAACCTCTGCTCGCTTCCCGAGCTTAGCCAAATCAATTCGGGGAGCATCGTGCCAAAGCCCCTCAAGATCAAAGACCTGCCGCTCTTCGTAATAAAAGATATGGACAATGACGTCGTTAAAATCCAGAAGTACCCAGTGGCCTTCATCTAAGCCTTCGGCCTTGGAACTGGAGAGCCGTTTGCGGCTTAATTTCTGTTCAAGCGCAGTTGCCAGCCCCTGGACATGGCGGGTGGAGCGGCCGTCCATAATCAAAAAATAATCGGCAAAACCTGATATCCTTTTGACATCCAGAAGCACAAGGTTCTCGGCCTTGTTATCGATTGCAATCTCGTAAAGTATTGTGGCAATTTCGAACGCGCTTTTCTCTACGAAAGCCTTTTTTATTTTTTCCATGAAAAAAACATTCCCTCCATATTCAATATTTGATAACGTTCATTAGTGAACTTGTAAAAAAATCAAGGTGATGGTTCTTTCGCAAATTGCTTTCAAGAAATTACTCCAGCGAGGTCGCGCCACAGCGTAGCCGATTCAGTTTAATCCCCGTATGGGGCGAACGTAACGATCTGAATCACACTTTGCAATTTGCGAACGAGTCAAGTAACGCACAGGGTTTGGCATATACGACACCATAAAACCCTCATACATTGCATGACAACCATGATTCATTATATAATCGATTCATATGCACATTGAAAGGTCTATAAACCATGCAGAAATGAAAGAGCCCCACTCTCGCGGCAATGGCAACGAAGGCTTACCGTTTCGGAGATTGACTTCTGCTCCCGGTAGGGTATAATCGCCCGCTAATCTTAGAATATTAGCGTTGTAACTCCTTAGCTTCTCGTGTAATGATTCACCGTTATACTTAAATCTCCGATCTACGGAGGCGGTAACCACTTTTTAAGGAAAAGCCCATGAACAAATTCTTGCGCTGGAAAATCATCTTTCTCTGTTTCCTGACCATCTTTTCGGCGGTAAGCATTGCTCCGTCATTGAGTAACAATGTCCCGAGTTGGTGGAAAAAATATTTGGCCCCGGAAGGGTTAAAGCTTGGCCTTGACCTGCAAGGCGGTATGCATCTAGTGTTGAAGGTGGACCTGAAGAAGGCCATCGAAAACGCCCTCGATTTCGCCGCCACTGACCTTAAAGAAGCACTTCTTGCGAAGCAAATTTCTGTGGTGAAAACCAAAGCGCCCCAAGCGGACAAAGTGGTCTTTACCCTCCCGAACAAAAGCGCCCTGACCACGATCAAAGACTTGATCAAGGATGACAAGTCTTCCAACCTGGAGATCGAAATCAAAGAAGAAGAAGGTTCTTTCCCGCGCCTCATTCTGTCTTTGAAACAGGAACGTATCGATTTCATCAAAAAGAACGCCGTCAATCAATCGCTCGAAATCATTCGCAATCGAATTGACCAGTTCGGTGTGGCAGAACCCGTCATTATCCGCCAGGGCGAAGACGAAATCGTTGTCCAGTTGCCGGGGGTCAAGGACGCCTCCCGTGCCTTGAGCCTGATCGGCCAGACCGCCCAGCTTGAGTTCAAGATGGTGGTCGAAAACAACGGCGGTCTCGACCTCAACAACCTCATCACTCAGGCCATCTCCTCCGGAAAATGGCAACGCGGTCAGAGCCTCAAGCTGTTGAACATGGCACTCAGCCAGCAATTGCCGCCAGACACTCAAGTTTATTTCGAGAACTCCAAAGACCCCCAGACCAAAGCCAAGTCCGAATCTCCGCTCCTGATCCAGAACCAAGTCATGATGAGCGGCGATATGGTGGCTGACGCTCAGGTTCGGGTCGGCGGCACCTTTAATGAACCCTACGTCACCTTGGAGTTGACCGACCATGGAGGCAAAGTCTTTGGTCAGGTCACCGAGAAAAACGTCAATAAGCGCTTCGCCATTATCCTGGATGGCAATGTTAAATCCGCACCGGTCATCCGCGAAAAGATCATGGGTGGCAGCGCCCAGATCTCCGGCAATTTCGCCTACGAAGAGGCCACCGACCTTGCCATTGTCCTCCGCATCGGCGCCCTGCCCGCCCCGGTTGAAATCATCCAAAACCTGACCGTCGGCGCTTCTTTGGGGCGTGACTCAATCGAAAAAGGTATCGCTTCCGGTCTCTTTGGTACGGCCTTGGTCATTATTTTCATGTTCATCTATTACCGGGGGTCCGGCGGCATTGCCTGCGTGACCATGGTGCTGAACGTGCTTTTGATCTTTGCTGGTCTGGCCTTTATGAACGGCACCCTGACCATGCCTGGTATCGCTGGTATCATCCTGTCTATTGGTATGGCGGTGGACTCCAACGTCCTTATTTTTGAACGAATGCGGGAAGAATTCGCCATCGGTAAATCGCTCAGATCCGGGATTGAGGCTGGGTACGACAGGGCCTTCTGGACCATTGTCGACTCCCATGTCACCACCCTGATTACCGCCGTGGCTCTATTTCTGTTCGGCACCGGTCCAATCAAGGGCTTTGCGGTCACCCTCTCCTTCGGTGTCACATTTAACCTGTTTACCACCCTCTTTGGCTCAAAATTGATTTACGACGTCCTGACCAGCACCAAAAAACTGACCAAGCCCATGCACTTCCTGCATTTTATCAACAAGCCGAACCTCGATTACATGAAACTTCGGAAGATCGCCTTTACCGTTTCCATTCTGTTGTCGATCCTTGGCCTGTTCGCTTTTGTCCAACTTCTGCGGGGACAAGGCAATCTGGGTATTGACTTCTCCGGCGGTTCCATGATCCAGTATCGAGCCGAAAAAACGTTTGCCCTCGACGACGCACGCTCTGCCATGAAAAAGAATGGTATGGCCGATGTTGAACTGCAGCAGGTGACAAGCTCTAACCAGTTGATCGTCAAGATAAAAAAATCGACAGAGAAAGTGGAAAACATGACGGAGAAGATAACCTCCGCCCTGAACGCTGAATTGGCCGAGGCCCACTTCACGGTGGAAAGCACTTATGAAATCGGCGCATCGGTCAGCGATGCCTTGCGCAACAAAGCCGTGCAGGCTGTTATCATGTCCATGCTTGCAGTCATGGCCTATCTGGCCGTGCGCTTTAACTTCCGTTTCGGGGTCGCGGCGGCGGTTGCCACCTTCCACGACATCTTCATTGTCCTGGGGATATGCTATATCTTCAATATTGAAATGACCCTGTTGATCATCACCGCCTTACTCACCTTGGCCGGCTATTCCTTGAACGATACTGTTATTGTCTTTGACCGTATCAGGGAAAACATCAACAAGCATAGCGTCGGGCTTAAACTCCCCGCTATCATTAACAACAGCGTTAACGAGGTTCTCTCCCGAACTCTCGTTGTCTCATTGACCACCTTTCTGGTTGTCACCGCCCTCTATTTCTTGGGGGGGGTGGTGGTCCATGACTTCTCTTTCGTCCTGCTGATCGGTTTCGTCGTCGGCACTTACTCTTCCGTTTTTATCGCCAGCCCGCTCCTGTGCGTCTGGAACAAAGAGGAGTCAGCCTGATTTATGGCGGCACTACCCGAGCATGCCCCCCGCATTGAGCCCAAGAACCGGACCCAAAGTGTGGCAGTGGATGACTCATTTAAGTTCCATTGCCATTCAGGGCTCTCCTGTTTTACGGAGTGCTGTCGTGAGCTAGACTTGGCCTTGAGCCCCTATGATGTCATTCGGCTCAAGCAGGCGCTTGCCCTCACTTCCCATGAATTTCTAGAACGCTATGCCGTCGTCGAATTCGGCGTCGACGACTTCTACCCCAAGGTCTACCTGGCAATGGTTGATGACGGACGGGCCAGCTGCCCCTTTGTCGATGCCACCACGGGCTGCCGGGTCTATCATGACCGCCCCGGCGCCTGCCGCACCTATCCGGTGGGACGCGGGGCCTCTCTCGACCAAAAAGGACGTAATCAGGAGCGATTTATCCTTATCACCGAAGGCCATTGTCTTGGATTTGCCGAAGACCAAGGCCAGACTGTCCAGCAATGGCAGAACGATCAGCAGATCAGCGACTACAATCGATTCAACGATCTGCTCTTGCCCCTCATCTCCCAGGGGAACGGGCAGAATCTTCAACGTCTGTCGAGCGAGGATGCAACTCTCTTCATCGATACCCTCTACAACCTTGAGCTGTTTAAATCCCGGTTGCCGCAGAATTCCACGATCCTTGCGATTCCATCCGCGGATGAATCGACGCTCCTCCCTTATGCTATCGACTGGTTGCAAGAGCAATGGCAATCAGCTCGTTAAAGGAGCTTGACCACGAAGCTGCGTTGCCGTACCCCAGACTGATCGTCTTTGCCAAGGCCCTTCGCAAAACGGCCTTGGCTCTCGCTATTGCCCTCGTCGGCTCGACCCTTGTTTTCTATTTTCTGTCGCCGCAGTTATTTGACCTCATGCAGGGACATCTGCACCAAAAGTTGGTGTTCTTTTCCGTGGCCGAACCCTTTTTGGCCCATGTCAAACTGGCCCTGGCCGCCGCCATTTTTTGTTTGGCGCCACTCCTTGTCGCCTGTTTGTGGCGGGCGTTGGCCCAACCTTTCAAACTGAATTGGCTGAGTCAGCTTTCGTTTATCGTCTTTACTTGCCTGTTGTTTTACGCCGGCGCCCTTTTTTGCTATGCCATTACCCTGGCCTATGGCATTGAATTCCTCTTAGGGTTCAGTTCCGAACAATTACAGCCGGTTATCTCAATCGACCAATTCGTCACCTTTGTGGCGGTCTTCATCTTGGGCTTCGGCCTGATCTTTGAATTGCCTATCTTTATGGTTTTCATGGCCAAGACCGGTCTCCTTCCTCGAAAGATCTTTGAAAAGAATCGTCGCTATGCTGTGCTGGTCATCAGCATCGTGGCCGCCATCCTTACTCCTACCCCGGATGTCTTCAATATGATGCTGATGGGGGTGCCACTTTACGCCTTATACGAGGCCGGTATCATTGTTATGAAGCTACTGAAAATCAACTAATTCTAATTCGCTTTCAAGATGAGATTAACCGTGGTATACAGGTCCCATGGCCAGACCACGACGAATCGACGAAGAATTGGTGAAGCAAGCAACATACGCTGTGAACAATCCTAAGGATATGACG
>Ga0334722_10003311_pt1 | contig 17442 bp, 18 predicted proteins | sample C3_bottom_MG_FD_207210 | JGI IMG/M metagenome (GOLD analysis project Ga0334722, IMG submission 207210) | Sediment microbial communities from Yellowstone Lake, YNP, Wyoming, USA - C3_bottom | ecosystem: Environmental > Aquatic > Freshwater > Lake > Sediment | place: USA: Wyoming | collected...
ATCCCATTTTTACTCAGAACAGCATCTTTTTTTGTCGAACACTGCGAAAAATGTTAAAAATTAGGTTATTAACTTCTGTTACTCAGTTGATTGAAGTGAATTCAAAAAGTCTTTAGGGGGAAAAACACTGATTAAGAATTTTTTCAAATACAAAAAACGTGTTAGTCACTACCATTCCGGCGCTGGAAGTCCAAGCCGGAATGATTGATTATACATTTTTGCTCCCTGGCAAAAATGATATCTGTCTGTAGATAACGACATCCTCTGAAGTTTAAGACTGCAGAGCGTGAAGGGAAAGTGTTAGCCTTTTTGAAGCGAAGTGGAGCTTTGGCCGTCCTTGTTTCACCTGTAGAACCTAGACCGGCCAGCAGTGCGAAGCGGAGCGTAAAAATAGGTGAACTCTTTCCTGGCAAAAGGGTAGGGGTTTTCAATTTGTAGTTTTTCTTCCTACAAATTGAAATCTCCTTTTTAGACAAACATTCTTTGTCTTCTGTGTTTGGCTAAAAACCGTGCGAGGGCAAAGTCCGTCTTTATTCCTCGTTAAACATAAAAAAATACCCCGAAGGGTATTAATTTTAAAGTTGACCTTCATCTGCAAAGCTTCTGTAGAGATCTCTTTCAGGAGTGATGATAATGTGATCGAGGAGCTGAATGTCAAGAAGATTTCCTGCCTCTTTTATTTTCTGGGTTATCTTTAGATCGCTCTCACTTGGATTTTGATTTCCAGAAGGGTGATTATGAGCAACGATAATTCCTGAACAGTTACCCTTGATGGCATACTGGTAAATCAGCCGAACATCCGTTACAGTGCCGGATAGTCCTCCTTCAGAGATCGTGGTAATTCCAAGGACTTTGTTTGCCCTGTTAAGCAAGAGCATTTTAAAAGTTTCCTTATGTTCAATGGTGTTTTGATCCCAGGAGTCGAAGAAGATCTTGTGTGCATCCCCGGAACATTTAACCGTCAGGCGATCCGATGGTTTAACTTTTGTAACGTAGGTAAGGGAAACTTCTGCTACATGAAGAAAGTCAATTAATTGCTGAGCGTTAGTAATGTTTTTCATAATGCGATAGATTTAAGTTAAACAAAGTTTTTACTGCGCAGCTGACAGCCAGAAGGACTAAATAAGTGCAAAAGGAAACGGAATAAATAGAGCAGCGGCTTTATGCCGTAGTCTTTTGCGTGGGGTGGCCGGTTGCGGGTATGGCCATCGTTTTAGGACTTGTGGCTAACTTTGTAAAAAACTTGTTTATAGAGTGAGCCCTGAGGCGAACACCACTTCTGTATTATGATTTTAGCGTGTACCATTGCACCGCTCAAATCATCGCATTAGCGCTGTGAAGGGTTTAGAACACGAAGAAGCTTTTTCAGCTTCGAGGCTTCCGCAGGTGAAGCGGAGCCCGTAACATAGCGACCCGGAAGTAATTAAATGAGCGTAGAGAATACCATCACCCGGGGAATGCCCCTGGAGCTTTACAGAGACAGAAAACAATTCACGATATGCTTGTTGTTAAGCTAATTGTAATCTACTTATAGAGATCCTGCGCTTAAGCCCATGGATAAAGCCTTTTTACCTATATCCAGGACAATTTGAGACGGGTTATATGCGTAACTTATTGCCTTTATACATTCTTGGGCTACTGGTACCTGTTTAAAGACTGCAGAAAGAGCATCAAGGGGATCTTTAGCATTAGCCAGGTTCACGGCAGTATTTACAACCTGTGAAGCTTTGTTATACTCTTTTACCCCCGGCACGTCTCTTGCCAGACTCATAGCAACACTCTTTGCGGTATTTCTCATTTGGTTCTTCATCGTGTGATAATGAGAGAACTTATGCCACTCCGAGCGTTTGTAATCAAAATTTGTATCAAAGCTTTTTTCACAGCTCTGTACAAATTTCATCCGGTCGAAGCCGATCTGGACCTCTTTGCCGTTTATTATATTCTTTGAGTTTTTGGCATTTGCCATCGGGCTTAAGCGGATCTTCTTTGACTCGTCCATTCTTGAAACTACAACATGAACGTGTGTTTGTAGTCCCTCCTTTTTATCTCCGGCTTTATATAACCCCTCTTTTACTTCCGCTGAGTCTCTTCCATGATACCTGGTATGCTCAACCTTTCCAAAATAAACAAGGCTTTCGCCTGTTAATCCCCGGTTGAAATTCTTAGCGTACTCATCCATAACTTTCCGGGTATAATCCTTCAGCGCTTCCTCGTAACGTTTCAGCTCGATGGCGGTAAGTTGTGATATGTTTTTTATATCTCTCCCGGAAACTTTTCTTCCAATATGCTTTAATTCGTCCTTGCTTGGGTTAACAGAGATCATGTAAAACTTGGTCTCTTCTTTCCCCAGCTTCCCTTTGTTATTATCAATAATTGCCTGGGCTGAATAGAAAGAAACGTCACTGCTATTCTGATCAAAAAACTTTGTCTGGCTCAAGAGATCCTTCTCCAGGTTCTCTTTCTCCAGATAATTAATGAGGGAGTTACAACTACCCCTGTTATTATCCTTTTTTGATGAGTGAATTTTGACGAACATTAGAGCAATTTTAAGTATTTTTTATACTCGTTTATATCTCCCATTGGAAGATCAATAACCGGTTTCCTTTCCATCCCTGTATATCTGTTTTCAGTGTGTGAAAGTATATTTTCAAGATACTCTTTTGTTGTTTTTAATTTCAATTCTGATTTATTAAGCCTCTCCTGGAGATCTTTATACTCCTCAGAATTTACATCATTTTTTACAGCTTCACTTAGTGCAGATCCTTTCTTTTCTACCGTTGATATTTCTCCGGAAAGAGCTAAAGATTTTATCTTGTTTTGCCCAGGGATATCTGCTTTTTTTGGAGCTTCTTCATTTATATAATCTGTAAACCTTGCAATCAAAGTATCCATTTTTCCGAAGGTGGGTTTGATAAAATCATTCTCCTGTTTTCTCATGAATGACACTATTGTATCCCGGAATTTTTTAAGTTCTTCTGCGGGAGAAAGAACTACCTGGTCCTTTGGATTAAGACCTGTAATTTCAAAGTATTTTGCCATTGCATCCAAGAAATCAACAAGGCTCATGTCAAACTTTTTGGCTAACCTGGCAATAGTTATTTTTGTTTCACTATTTGAGTTTAATGTTTCATATTTTGCCATATAATAGCTATTTTATAGTTACTTTCAGATGCTAAAGTATTAATTTTCTTTTATATAAAATCATAAATAGTTACATTTTTTATTAATAATAACTATCGCTATTTTTATAAATGCTTGTATTTATATGTATATCAACAATATATCAGGCGTAGCCAGATATCGGAATCAGGTTAGCCTGATTCCATCTTGCTTTCCTTTGGAAACATTTTCATACATATGATTATTGATTCTAATATTTCAGACAAACAACAAGTGGTACAGAAAAGGAATGTGGAACAGTTTTGCCTGATTTTTAGATTCTTATTGTTACATTGCAAATATTATAAGTAGTTATGTTTCTTCAGGGACTCTTTACCTGAATCTTATTCCCGAAACCATGAAAAAACCAAGCGCTGGAAAGAAAACAACAATTTCGACTGTATCAAAACCCAAGAAGAAGCAAATTTCAACTTCACTCAGTTTTCCTATTGTTGGCATAGGTGCATCGGCAGGTGGACTTGAGGCATTGGAACAGTTTTTTACTAACATGCCCAATGACACAGGTATGGCTTTCATTATTATTCAGCATCTTGACCCGAACTATGTGGGCATGCTGCCTGAAATTCTGCAACGAAGTACAAAAATGATTGTAAATCAAGTAGAAGACTACATAGAAGTGAAACCAGACCATGTATATGTTATACCTCCCAACAAGAGTCTGTCTATCCTGCACGGTTATCTTCATTTGTTCGAGTTAACTGAAACAAGGGGTATGCGGCTTCCCATTGATATTTTTTTCCGCTCCCTTGCAGACGACCAGCAGGAAAAAAGTATTGGCATCATTCTTTCTGGTATGGGTTCTGATGGCAGTCTTGGATTGAAGGCGATTAAAGAGAAGAACGGTTTAGTCTTGGTACAAGACCCTCTTTCATCAAAATTCAATGGCATGCCAAATAGTGCCATCGCATCCGTTATAGTTGACATACTTGCCCCAGCCAACGAATTACCTGCGAAACTTGTTGCGCTTCTCAAGTTCTCTCCGGTTATTGCAAAGAAACTTATACTTGACGAGAACAATCCCAATTTTGAAAAAGTAGTCATCTTACTTCGGACACAAACGGGACATGATTTCTCTTTTTATAAGAAAACTACACTGTTCAGACGCATCGAAAGACGTATGGGTATTCATCAGATTGACAAAATTGACAGATATATCAGTTTTATACAGAGAAACCCAAAAGAGTTGGATATACTATTCAAAGAGTTATTGATTGGTGTAACTAAATTCTTTCGTGATTCGGAAGTGTGGACAATGCTAAAAGAGCGTGTTCTGCCCGATTTGTTTAATGACTTGCCAGATGGATATGAACTTAGGGTATGGGTTGCAGGTTGTTCCACAGGTGAAGAAGCCTTTTCATTTGCAATGGTTTTTAAGGAAGCCTACGAAAAAGTGAAACATGAAAAAAAATTGACTCTTCAGATATTTGCCAGCGATATTAACAAAGATGCCATTGAGATAGCACGCAAAGGGGTTTACAATTCAAATATTATGGCTGATGTATCGGATGAACGATTGAGTCGCTTTTTCACTGTTAACGGAACTAATTTAAGTGTTAATTCTTCCATACGTGAAACGATAGTATTTGCACCACATGATATAACTAAAGACCCGCCATTCACCAAACTCGATTTGGTTTTGTGCCGGAATTTATTGATATACATGGAGACTGAATTACAGAAAAAACTGATGAACCTGTTTCATTACTGTCTCAGGGAGGGAGGGGTTATGTTGCTTGGAAGTGCAGAAAACATTAATAATAAAGAGAGGTTATTTTCAGTAATTGATACTAAATTAAAATTCTACAAACGTTCTGAAGCTGCTATAGAAATTGCTAAAATGGATTTTCCAGGTACCTTTTCTCATTCAACTAAACGTTTAAAAGAGGATATCAAAACCGCAAAAGTCCCTATGAATATTCAGACCTATGCCGACCAATTAGTACTGCAACAATTTGCTCCCGCAAGCGTACTTATAAATAAGGAAGGCGACATACTTTATATTACTGGCAAGACAGGTAAATACATAGAACCTTCCGCAGGTAAAGCAAACATGAATATATATGCGATGGCTCGTGATGGATTTCGTGATGAATTATCTTTTGCTATCAGAAAGGTTATACTAAGTTATGAACCACTTATTCTGAGAAACATAAAAATTGGTAATAACGGAGCCACTCATTTGGTTGATATTACTTTCCAATCCATTGAAAAGCCTAATGCTGTTAAGGGAACTATAATGATTGTTTTCGAAGATGTCAAAGTCCTCGAAAAAGACGCAAACATAAAAACTGAAAAACAATCCTTAAATATCCGTGAACAAAAATCTCAGATTAAATTACAACTAACCCTCGAAGAGTTACAAACCACACGTGAAGAAATGCATACTTCACAGGAAGAGTTAAAGACAACAAACGAATTACTTCAGACAACTAACGAAGAATTACAATCTACCAATGAGGAACTCATAGCATCGAAGGTAGAAATGCAATGCATGAATGATGAACTGCAACAAAAGTTAAGTGAATTTGAGGAGGCAAATAGCGACATGCAAAACCTTCTCAACAGTACAGACATTGCTACTTTATTTTTAGACAAAGAATTAAATATCAGAAAATTTACCGACCACTTGACCAGTATAATCAAACTACGTCCTATAGATATTGGCAGACCATTTACTGAAGTGGTTTCCGACTTGAAGTATCCCGATATGGCTGACCATGCAAAGAAAGTATTACGTACCCTGGTGTTTAATGTGTCGGAAATTGCAACCAATGACAATAGATGGTTTACAGTTCGGATAATGCCTTACCGCACACTGGAAGATAAAATTGACGGGGTGGTAATAACATTTATTGATATTACTGTAGCCAAACAATTAGAAGCCAGATTAGTCGCAGCTAATATAGAAGAAAAAGAAAAACGGTTGGCAGAATTAGTAATTGCCAACAAAGAACTTGCGTTACAAAACAAAGAGAAGCAAAACCGTGCAGACGAATTAGTCATTGCCAATAAAGAACTCTCCTTTCAGAACAAAGAAAAAGAAAAGCTGAAAGCTGAATTAACTAAGACCATTAATATTCTTCGTGAACATAATTTATATAAACCATGAAGAAATAACTGTACATTATTTTATGCGTGTCAGTTAACACGAAGAAACATTTTTCTGTTTCAAGGCTTCCGAATTGAAAAGAAGCCCGCAGTAAAACGATCACGGGAATAATTAAAAAGGTTGGCAAAGCAAACACCTTCTCCCGTGAAATGCCCAAATATTAAAATAAATATATATGTGGTGCTTCGCTAATTTGTATTATGAATTTTCTTAGTTTTTTTTGTTCAATGAAATCTGGTAGAAAAGAACAACAAGGCAAACCAGGAGAGTTATTCTCGGCCTGACAAGGGGTCCTTAAAAAACCCCTTGTCAGGACGGGAAATAACTCTTTCTAAAGAAGAGTCAGAATATTCATATCTGGCTATGATTGACATTTTGATGTTTTAGTCAAATGTATCCTATTTGAAAAAAGATTATATTTGTACCGTAAATGGTACACAATTAAATTAAACAAAATGTTAGTAGTAAGCAGCAGAGAATTCAGAGACAGTCAGAAAAAATACTTTGATTTGGCAGCTAAAGAGAGAGTCGTTATCAAGCGGAAAAATGAATTTGTAGAACTTGTACCAAGGGGAAACAACATACCAGAAAACCCAAGTCCAAGTAGTGACCCGTGGTTTGATGATCCCCGAAACATTGAAGAATTGGAGAGACGGCTAAAAAAACATGAAAGTGGTGATAAGTCAAGTGACATTGTCCTCAAAAATAAGGAGGATATTAAGGCATTTTTCGAATCTCTTTGATCCATGTACAAAATACATATCACTAAAGAAGCAAAAGAGGATATTTCGGCGCTTGATCGGTCCGGCGACAAAAAATCCATTGAAAAGCTTAAGAAAATACTTTTTGAGCTTCAAAACACCCCAAGTGAGGGAATCGGACAGCCAGAGCAACTCAAATATGGCTATTCAGGATACTGGTCTCGCAGAATCAACAGAAAAGACCGGTTAATATACCGGATATACGAGGAAACGGTCACGGTGACTGTTGTTTCAGCCAAAGGTCACTATTCAGCCAGGTAAAACTGAGATCAAATGGCAACCAATATTTTTTAAGTTACTATATATCAAACAGTTACAAAATGACTCGCCGCCGGAATCTTTTTTTTGGTTTTTTTGCCTCTTTCTTTTCCTTTTTGTTTTGTTTTTTCTTCCATTCACCTTTCCGGTTGTTTTGGTTCAACTCTCTGTCATTCTGTCAGTTTCGTGATTTTTAATCTTATAAACTTCTTCATTCTTTGCAAAGGCATTTTTAAGGTAAATTTTTTGCCTCTTTTTACGTCTCTGGAACTAATTGTATTTTAACGTATTACAAGGGTGAATGTTAGTTTTTTACAACTCAATGTTAGTTTTTTACAACTCGAAAGGGGGCGAATGTTAGTTTTTTACAACTCTTGTTAGTATACATTTGTTAGCCCAAATTATATTACATACATTTGAAGAAAAAATTTAATCCATGAGTAAAAACGAAATTACATTAGCGCAGGCCAATGTCTTAACTCAGGCAAGATACAACTTCACAGTAGTGGAAAAACGGGCAGTTTATTACATTATCAAAGAGGTTAGAAGGCAGTTTATCGAACAGCAGGATGGCCAAAAAGATCTATTTAATGATCTCGTGATAAAGATAAAAACAGCAGACCTGCAGGGGCCTGATATCGGAACCGAGCTAAGAGAGGTCTATTTGTCTCTAAAAAATCTTAGACGTAAGTCCATATGGATTGAGGACCAGGAAAGGGTTTTAGAGGTCGGCTACATCAATTACTTTGAGCATTTAAAGAGAGAACCAAATCTGGAAGTACAGGTGTCTCATAAAATTCTCCCCTTCCTGGTCGAGCTGGCCGAGAAATTTACAACCTACAGCCTGACAGTTGCAATATCTTTAAAAGCCAAGTATAGCCAACGTTTCTATGAATACTGCTCACAGTTTAAATCTACAGGGTTTCTATACATTTCAATAAGCGACCTGAGGGAAAAAATGATACTTGAGAAAAAATACTCTCGTTATGCTCAACTTAAAATGTATGTCTTAGATGTTGCACACAAAGAATTGAAATCCTTGTATGAGGCCGGTAATTGTGATCTGTATTTCAACTATTCCGAAGATAAAAGCGGAAGGACCGTGAATGGGTTGAAAATCGTCATAATATCCAAGGAAAGACAGCCCGAACCTTTAAAAATTGATGATCTGGTTTATTATATCCGGATGTGGCTAACAACATGGCTAAACGCAGCAACCAAACCAAAAAACAAGGCATGGATTGACAGAGTGATTAAGCACCTGCAGAAAAACCCGGATCAGCTGCCGAAGCTTTATGACAGGCTTGTAAGAATGCAGGAAAAAGAAACATCGACTAGCTATGCAGCCTTTGCACGCTATCTAATCGAGGAAGACTATCTACAGGAGTAGGTCTTGAAAAAATATTTTAAGTGGCGTAAATCGCTTCTTTTGCCCCAAAATTTTGATTTTTTACTACTCACGGATCTATAGTTACTGGGAACAGATTCCAAAACAAACATGTGTTTATAAGTTCTGAATAAATACAACGGCAACCAATAAAATATATGAGTAACATTTGTAATATTTGTAACACTAATAACACGAGTAACACTAATAACATTCAGAATATGAAGAAAGTAATTGCAATTAGTAACCACAAGGGCGGTGTAGGAAAAACAACATCCACACTAAACATTGGTGCGGGAATCGCCCTGAAAGGGAGAAAGGTTCTTCTGATAGATCTCGATCCACAGTCCAACCTGACACAATGTTTAGGAATTACCGGTGTTGAAAAAAGCATTTATGGAGCTTTGCGTGGAGATCACGATCTGCCGATTATTAAAATTTCAGAGAATCTTGATTTAGTCCCTTCTACTTTGGATCTGGCAAGCATCGAGGTTGAATTGGCCTCAAAGTTTGCCCGGGAAGTGATTTTAAAGAAACTTGTAGATAAAGTGAAGGATAGCTATGAATATGTCCTCATAGACTGCCCTCCGTCCCTTGGGCTTATCACGGTAAATGCGCTTACAGCTGCTGACGAAATTTTTATACCTCTGCAAGCCCAGTTTCTTGCGCTACATGGACTTGATAAGTTAACGGATATTATTGCGATGGTGAAAGAAAATCTAAATTCAGGTCTTTCTATTGGTGGCGTTTTTATCACGCAGTACGATAATCGCAAGATTCTAAACAGGGATATCGCCGAATCCGTCAATAAACATTTCAAAGGGAAAATATTTAAAACACTGATCAGGGATAATGTTGCATTGGCCGAGGCTCCGGTTCGTGGTAAAGACATATTCAGCTATGATGCTAAGAGTAACGGGGCAAAAGATTATGAAAGCCTGGTCGAGGAAATATTAAATTAGCAATACCGGTAATACTAGTAACATTAGTAATACTGGTAATATTAATAATACTAATAACATTCTAATTATATGATATATGGCAAAGAAAAACTTTCTAGATTCTATAGACAAAACGAACATTTCAGCTAAAAAAGGAATAAGTAGTTTATTTACTGGTCCTGAGGTAAAGGAAGAAATAAATACAGTTCTCGCCGTAAAATATCCGGAAGAAATTAGGCAAACATTCATCATTAAGTCTGATCACCTGGAGAAGATCAGGGATTATGTTCACCAGAAAAGACAACAGGGAGATTCGATGTTTACCCAAAAGGATGCATTACAGGAAGCTTTCGAGCTCCTATTTAAAAAGATTGGCAAAATTCCATCAAGGCCGGAACACATTAAAGAGGCAGAAAAGCTACGTAGTAATAAGATAAAGAGGAGATAAACGGCAAGTAGCAGGATGTTTGCATCTTGTATGAGTTGTTTCTAAGGCTGAAATAACCACAACCAGTTGCTTATTTGTTGTTACCTGCAAGGTTATAAAACCTAAGAGTACTGAAAATAGATGCGAATTATTGATTTGTAATGTATCTTTGTAAAAAAGATTATTATGACTACAATTGAGATAAAGAAACAGGTAATTGGGAAGATAAATCAATTGACCGATAACGAATTGTTAATGGATGTTTATAAACTTCTTAATGATAGTTTTGTGGATTCAGAGATTTATAGGCTGTCAGATAATCATAAGGTTGCGATAGATACGGCAATAAACCAAATAAACAAAGGGGATTTCTTGACTAGTAAGCAAGCCAATAAAGAAATTGACGAATGGTTAAACAAATAATTTGGTCAAGACTTGCCCATTTAAATAGATTTCAAATACTTGAATATTGGACTAAACGAAACAAATCGGTTCTTTACAGTAAAAAACTTAATCAAATATTTGAAGATACCGCAGACTTGCTTAGTAGGCACTCCAAGATTGGTAAGGAAACTGACGTGCCAGATGTTAGAATAAAAATTGTAAAGGATTATTTTTTCACATATCGCGAAACAGAAAGTTCAATTGAGATACTGACAATTTGGGATAGTAGACAAGACCCGTCAAAATTTGATAGAATTATTAAAAAAAGCAGCAGCTAAGGGGCGTTTGCTTTTATTGGAGAAACGATGGCTCGTAGGAGGGGTCGCCTCACGAAACGGATTATAAAGTACGTTAGTAGAACGCAGCAGATTCAATTATTTTTAACCTTCTTGAATCCTTTAATAACGACTCCTTCGTTCCTAAGGTATTGATAAATCGTTGACCTGCTTATATTTAAATTATCCTCAATAAAATTAATTGAATTTTTTTGCTTGTAAAGCGTAACAGCTGCAGAGGCTTTCTTCTTGTTATAAGATCCTGCCGGTCTTCCTCCGTTTACACCTCTTGCCCTGGCTGCTTCTATTCCTTTTATTGTTCTTTCCCGGAGAACATTTACCTCCATCGCCTTCAGGATGGCAATAATTTGAAATATTGCCTCTCCCATCGGACTGGACGTGTCAAAGATTCCTTCTGACAGGCTTTTAAATGTTATCCCCTTTTCTTTAAAATCACTTAAAAGGATTATCAGCTCCCTTGTAGTTCTCCCCAGGCGGTCAACGCTAAAAGCTATTAAAGTGTCTCCGGATCTTATTTGTTCCAGGAGTTTTAAAAGCTCTGGCCGGTTGGGAGATCTCCCGGAAGCTTTCTCCTGGAAGATCTTTTCACAACCGGCTTTCTTAAGCGCATCCGTCTGTAAATTCAAATTCTGTTCCTTGGTGGAAACTCTGGCGTATCCAAAAATCATAATAGTTCTAATATATGTTCAAACAAAGATAAAGAGAACTTTGATTAATGAAAAGCTATTAATCGAACTTTATATGTTTAAAAATGAAAATTCAAAATAGTTTGATTATACGGTCGTTTAATAAAACTTATTGTTTTGTCCTCTTAAATTTTATAAGTCACGGGAATTATTGCCCCTCTTTCTTTTCTTAATTCAGTTTCCCCGTTGCTGGTTGTAACCAATATATGGAAAGGCAAGTACCCTTGACCACAATCGGCCAGAAGAAAATGATCATTCATAGTCTGAATTAAGTGTTTTTCATTTAATTATTTATGTTAATTCTTAATTATTCGGCCAAAGTGGGTCAAGGCGTCCGCCTTGTAGTTTAGTATTTACTTTCTATTTATTACAATGCTTTTTAATTAACTCAAACAATAAGGTTTTATTAATTGGTTTAGAGATATAATCATTGCATCCTGCCTCTATCGCCTTTTCTCTGTCATCAGAAAAACCATAGGCTGTTTGGGCAATGATAATTACATCCGTATTAAATTGACGGATTTGGCGTGTGGCATCATTTCCATCCATATCGGGCATTCTGATGTCCATTAAAACCAAATCAATGTCAGGATTATTACGACAAGCCTCAACGGCTTGAACTCCTGTTATTGCATGTAAAATTTCTTTACTGATTTTATGGAGCATTCTTGTAAGAAGCGAATAGGATATTTCATCGTCTTCGACAATCAATATTTTTAGTTTCTTTAACTGAACTTCTTCCTCTTCAGAAACATCTTTCCTGATTGCGCTTTTTTCTTCCGTTGCAGCATTGTAAGGAATGGTGAAATAAAATGTTGAACCCAAACCTTCTTCGCTTTCCACCCATATTTCCCCACCAAGCATTTCTACATATGATTTACATATTGATAAACCCAAACCACTGCCTTCATAACCCCGGTTATAAGATTCACTACCCTGCCTGAATCTCTCAAAAATCAGGTCCTTCTGATTATCTGGAATGCCCACCCCCGTGTCTTTTACAAAGAATTCAAGAAATGCTCCTTTTTTCTCATATCCGAATTCGATTGAACCGTCATAAGTAAACTTAATGGCATTTCTAACAAGGTTAGTTAGTATCCCATAGACTTTTTCATTGTCTGTTTTGATGGCGGCTTCTTTTGATGGCAAACCATTTTTAAATCGAAACTGCAACCCTTTAATTTCAACTTCTGGTTTGAAGAACTTATAAGTGAATTCCATTTTCTCGTTAATATTCGTTTCCTTAATATCAACTTTCATAAGTCCTGATTCAATTTTTGAAATATCAACAATGCTATTGATGGTATTGAGCATACGTGCGCCACTAATCTGGATGGTTTGAATATAATCTTGTTGCTCAGCACTTGTTAAGTTAGGTTCTTTCATGAGTTCTGCAAAACCAAGAATACCGTTCATTGGCGTACGTATTTCATGGCTCATATTGGTAAGAAAAGCAGATTTGAGACGGTCGCTTTCTTCGGCTTGTTCCTTTGCTCTTATCAGTTCTTCCTCTTTCACTTTTTGTTCAGTTATGTCCTGAAAAATTTCAAGAATCGCCTTCTTCCCCTGATACGTCATACCAGTGTGACTAATCTCAAATATTCTGTTACCAAGAACACCGTGCGATTCAGAAGCCTGTGTTTCCCCGATAGTGATACCTTTAAACAAAGGACAATCACTGCATTGCTTTTTATCATCCTTGTATAATTCCCAGCATTTTTTCCCTATAGCACTCTCTCCAAATATTTTTTTAAAATTATCACTCTGGAATAATACTGTTCCTGCTTCATCAACAATATCCATCCCGAATGGAATTGTTTTGAGTAAGGTTTCACTAAAGACATAACTCTGGTAAAGCGTTTGCTCTGCAAGTTTGAGTTTTTTTTGCATTTCGGTCTCTTTCAAAGCACGTTGCACAGCAGTAGCAAGCCCTCCCAGCCTATCTTTTAGGACATAATCAGCCGCCCCTTGTTTTAGTAATTCAACTACTTTTTCTTCGCCAATTGTACCAGATACACAAATGAAAGGGATATCGGGTTTCAGCGCAATTGCCATTTTTAGTGCCGCGAAAGCATCGAAACTTGGTAATGAGTTGTCGGCAAGTATAATGTCATAGCTTCTGTTCTTTAAGAAATCAACATACTCTGTTTCTCCCTTAGCAATGTCCATGCTCATCTGATAATCAGCATCTACGAGCATTTCATTTATAAGTTCAGCATCTTTCAAATTATGTTCAAGACATAAAACCTTTAGCAATGCTTTCGATTCTTCTAAATTTTTCATGGAATTAACTCCTTTCAGGTGGTAATTCGTTTAAAACTGCCCAAAAACTACCTATTTGTTTCACGGCTTCAACAAACTGTTTGAAATCGACTGGTTTTACTACATAAGCATTCACTCCCAAGTCGTAGGTGTTCACCAAATCTTTTTCTTCGCTTGAAGAAGTAAGAATAACCACAGGAATTCTTTTCAATGCAGTGTCACTACGAATATTGCGAAGTACCTCAATGCCATCCATTCGGGGCATTTTAATATCGAGTAAAACCAAAGCAGGATTTCCTGCTCTGCGAAGTTTAAACTTTCCCTGGCAGCGAAGATATTCCAAAGCCTCTACTCCGTCTTTTACCACAATAATATTATTTGCCAGATTATTTTCTGACATGGCTTCAAGAGTTAATTCTACATCTTTTGGACTGTCTTCTGCCAACAGAATGGTTCTTATTTTCGCCATGATTTATCCTCCGTATTTTTAGGTAATGAAAAATAAAATGTTGCTCCTCTATCTGGTTCGGCTTCTGCCCAAGTACGCCCACCATGCCTTAATATAATATGATGGACATTGGCAAGTCCAATACCAATCCCTTCAAATTCATCTGTAGGATGTAAGCGTTGAAAAACGCCAAATAATTTATGAGCATATTGCATATCGAAACCCACTCCATTATCATGAATGGAAAAAATAAATGCATCATTTTCATCAAGAACCTTAATCTCGATAATGGCTTTTTCTCTGGTACGGGTAAACTTCACCGCATTGCTTAACAGGTTCGTCCAAACCAAACTGAGCAAGGCTTGGTCTCCATATACCTGTGGCAGAGTTGCAATGTGCCATTGGATATTTCGTTCTTGGTTATCCTGTTTTATCTTCACTAAAACTTCATCTACAACCGTATTCATATCAAAGTCGACAAGCCGCTTTTCCTGCCGTCCAATACGTGAAAACTGCAACAAATTATCAATAAGCGTGCCCATCTGTCGGGATGAATCGGCTATGTTATCTAAGTAATGCCGTGCTTTGTCAGGAAGTGAATCGTAATAGTGACTTAAAAGTAAGTCAACGTATCCGTTTATGTGACGCAATGGTGCTCGTAAATCATGAGAGACCGAGTAAGAAAATGCTTCAAGTTCTTTGTTTGCATAGAGTAATTCTGCAGCACGCTTTTCTTTCTCCTCGTTTTGATATGTAAGTTCTTTGTTGGCAATGATTAATTCTGCAGCACGCTTTTCTTTCTCTTCGTTTTGGTATGTAAGTTCTTTGTTGTCAATGATTAACGCATCTGACATTTGTTTCAGTGTTAGGGTTTCAGATGTACTACGTTTTTTCATTATTGTCAATTTTAAGAATACTCTGGATTGTTCATGTAGATGGTCAATATCAAAGGACGATTCCAGCAAATAAAAATCTAAGATTAGATAAATACGGCTTAAAGTATAAAATTACTAATTGGTTTATTATAAACCTAATTTTACCTCCCCCTTATAATATTTATAATCTACACGTTACAATTCATCGGTATGGACACTATCCCATTTTTACTCAGAACAGCATCTTTTTTTGTCGAACACTGCGAAAAATGTTAAAAATTAGGTTATTAACTTCTGTTACTCAGTTGATTGAAGTGAATTCAAAAAGTCTTTAGGGGGAAAAACATTGATTAAGAATTTTTCCTGGTACAAAAGTGGTGTTAGTCACTACCATTTCGCCCGCAAAAGCCAAGCCGAAATGATTGATTATACATTTTTGCTCCCTGGCAAAAATGATCTTTGTAAACTACATTTTTTCATGTACCAGGCATCTATTTATTTACGTTGATAGTTGCCATAGTAACTATATTTTAACTTGATTATCAGATAATTATGTTTAATAATGTTATTCATTAAACAAATATAGTTATTTTTAGAATAAAACAAAAATGTTTTATTCTCTTCTAAAACAGGGCTAAAGCCCTGTTTTCCCCTCGAAGAGGGCAAGCAGAATCTCACGAAGTGAGGTTCCCGCTTGCTATCTTTTTCCCTTCACTCCGTTTCGGGCAAAAGCTACCCTTCGGCCCTTGCGAAGAGTAGCTCGTCCGAAACGCTCCGTAAGGAGCAAAAGGGAAAAAGATGAAGGCATAAGGCGGGGGCGAAAAAAACAGCAAGGCAAACGAGTGAGTAGAGTTATTCCCGGACTGACGTGGGTCCTTAAAAACCCCAAAGGAAGGACGGGAAATAACTCGGCCAGCCAGCACGCCCGGAAATGATTATAGGGAAGTTTGAGGGTCTATAATTGTTGGGGGGTGTTTTGCTGTTTGAGTTTTCTTCTCATTAATTTTTTGGAACGGTGGGGCTCGCCTGGGATAAAAGTTAAAAGGGGTACAAAGGAGTTGTAGTTGATGCAATAGAACTCTTTCTTGCAAATAAATTTCTCAAAATATTTGGATTGGGTTACCTATTTAGCTAACTTTGCATTATGGAAGAAAAAATTATCAGGAATGTTTTTTACTACAAGCATTACTACCTGGACTTCTTTGAGCAATTGAAGCCGGAAGTAAAAAGAAAATTCAACTGGACCTTAAAGTTAATAAGCACTGTTGATATGGTTCCTGTAAAGTATTTCAGCCATATGACAGGAACGACTGGTATTTTTGAGATTAGAGTTGAAGTTGGAACTGATATTTATAGAGTTTTTAGTTTCTTCGATGAAGGACAGCTTATAATACTTGTCAATGGTTTTCAAAAGAAATCGCAAAAAACACCGAAAAAAGAAATAGAATTAGCAGAAAAACTAAAAAAACAATACTTCAATGAAAAAGAAAATGAATAAAAATCTTACTTCATTTGCTGATCACTTGGACGAGCAATATGGAAAAATAGGAACAGAGGAGCGTGAACGGTTTGAGGAAGGATTTGAAGCTTTCAAACTCGGTTTAATGCTTCAAGAATTACGTAAGGGACAAGGTTTGACCCAAGAGCAACTTGCTGTAAAATGTGGAACTACAAAGACGTACATTTCACGAATAGAAAACAATGCTTCAGACATAAGACTTTCTACCTTAATGCGAATAATTAGTGAAGGATTTGGCGGACATCTTCGTCTGAATGTTGAATTAAAATAATGAACAGTGGCGGTAACACTGTTTAGCCGGCCATGCCGTATGAAACGGCTGTCCTGAAGTTATAATTTATGGAAGATGCAGCACAGGCGGCTACACGTGACCATTGAACCAGGGGTCGTCTCACGAAACGGAAGTTAACGTACGTTAGCGTAAATTTATCAAACGGGTAGCGGAATGAGGCATAGGGAAAATTTACAGTTCTTTTCTTATCCCTGCCGTGGATCCCTGGCGAAAAATTAGGTAGTAATTTTTTAAAAACCTATATATCAAGCAGTTATGAAAAACCCCCGCCGCCGGAACTTTTTTGGGTTTTTCTGTTTTCTTTTTTTCTTTCTTTCCTTTTTTCGGTTGTTCCCGTTCAACTCTCTGTCATTCTGTCAGTTGCTTGCTTTTTAATCTTAAAAACTTCTTCTAATTGAAGAATATTGTAGAAGATTCTTCAATTGTACAGAAGCTACAACGCCCATCGCTATTAGCTTTGCGGTATCAAATCCGAACTTTTTTACTACCAAAAAAAAGGCAATCCGAACTTTTTTACTACCAAATCCGAACTTTTTTACTACTGCCTATATATAAAT
>Ga0334722_10003312_pt1 | contig 17441 bp, 18 predicted proteins | sample C3_bottom_MG_FD_207210 | JGI IMG/M metagenome (GOLD analysis project Ga0334722, IMG submission 207210) | Sediment microbial communities from Yellowstone Lake, YNP, Wyoming, USA - C3_bottom | ecosystem: Environmental > Aquatic > Freshwater > Lake > Sediment | place: USA: Wyoming | collected...
CTCTATCTCCTGAGGAGGAAAGATGTCCTCAGTATTTGACGGTCCCATCCTCGAAATGGCGAACATTTCGTTCAACTACCCGGGCCACGGCCGGATCGTGCGAGACCTATCCTGTTCGATCCATGAGCGGGAGATCATCGGCCTGCTCGGCGCGAACGGTTCGGGCAAGTCCACGATCCTCAAGATCGCGGCCGGCATGCTGACACCCACGCAAGGAGAGGTCGTTCTTTGGAATAAGCCGCTCAAGAGCTATCGGAACAAGGACCGGGCAAAGCTCCTGTGCTACTTTCCCCAGCATCTTGACGTCCATGTGCCCTTCACGGTCCGGGAGATCGTGGGCATGGGCCTCTATCCTTATGAGATACCGCCGGCGATGACCGTCGATGACGCTATGGACATGGTAGGCGTGGCCGACAAGGCCGACGCGTTCGTAACGAACTTAAGCGGAGGTGAACGGCGGCGGGTGTTCCTTGCTATGACCCTGATCCAGGGCGCCGGCATCCTGCTTTTGGACGAGCCGCTCGCTAACCTGGATATCAAGTACCAGATCGAGTTCCTGAAACTGCTTCGCAGCCTTAAGGAAGCCCGAGGCCTCTCGGTGGTCATGGCGCTGCATGACATTAATGTGGCGCTTCAGTTCGAAAAGGTAATGCTGATCAAGTCCGGCGATATCGTGGGCATCGGCGCTCCGGAGGCGGTATTGACACGCGCGACGATCCGGGACGCCTTCGATGGGGATATTGAGGTGCGAAAAGCGGAACATGGCGCGTATATAACACACGAGAAGTGGTTCTAGAGCACTGTAATTATAATTCTTAACGGTGTATTGCGCCTCTATTCTCGTCACCCCGGCATGACTTTAGCCGGGGTCCAGAGGTTTTGAATCGAAAGTTCCCTGGATTCCGCCTTAAAACGTGCCGGAATGACGGCGTTGAACCATTAACAACTAAGTTTACGGCCTGCGACAGGAGAACGGATTGCATTTGGCATCATGGAGCGGAGGCAAGGACAGTTGTTTCGCTGTTTATAAAGCGATGCAAAGGGGATTGACGGTCAAAGGCCTGATGAACTGCGTCTCGCGGGAGAACGGGCGGGTAAGCTTCCATGGTGTCGATGGGCGCCTGATCCAGGCGCAGGCATCTCTGCTCGGGATGCCGCTTCTTCAGAAGGAGACCACACCGGACCGGTATGCCGAGGAATTCAAAGAAGGCGTTCGCACACTTGCTGATAGTATCGATATAGCCGGAATGATCTTCGGTGATATCTATCTTGACGAGCATCTGGCATGGGTCGAAGGCATCTGCGGGGATCTCGGAATACGAGCGGTCGAACCGCTCTGGGGACAGGATACCTCGGCCTTGATCCGGGAGTTTGTCAGCGTGGGATTCAGATCAGTCATAATTGCGGGCAAGGCTGACAGCATAGACCGGGAATGGATCGGCAGGACTGTTGATAACGCATTCATAGAATATCTTAAGACAAGGCCGGATGTCGATCCCTGCGGCGAGCGAGGCGAATATCATACGCTCGTTGTCGGCGGTCCGATGTTCAGCGGAAGTATTGAACTGACCGACTGCGACGTGGTCGAGAGGAATGGATACCGGTTCCTTGATGTGCACGATTTCGACGTGAAAGATACAGCAAACGCATGAGCCGGAAGGAGGTGAGATCGTTCAGATAGGTCAAGGCTTTATTTTAAGAAGGAACAAAACATAATTGATGTGAAAATGAACGGGAATGTCGAAGCGGAAAGGGGTGAGAACCCCCTGCTGACACGCAACTGTGATGGAAACGAAAGCCGGGCTGGCCACTGTCCTTGAATGGACGGGAAGGCAGGCGAGTAGGATGTCCTGAGCCAGGAAACCTCACATTCCCAAAACCTCGATGAAGGAGAAAGAATAGAATGAAGAGTGCCTTAGTGATTGTTTCTGTCGTTGCATTGATCTTGGGTTTTGGGAGCATCGTTTCTGCACAGGAACAGAATGTTAAACTGAACGAAGTCGTGGTTACTGCCACGAAGACGGAGAAGGAGCTCAAGGATGTGACACAGTCGGTGACAGTTATTACCGCGGCGGAGCTTCGGAATTCAGGCGCCACGAATGCGGCGGAGGCCCTGCGGACGGTGACCGGCGTCGCCCTTACGGACCAGGGGACCCGGGGCAGTCTCGCGACCCTGAGCATACGGGGCACCAGTTATTCCCAGGTGCTGGTACTCCTGGACGGGGTGAGGATGAACTCCCCCCGCGATTCGGGTGTGGACCTGTCTGCTCTACCGGTCGCCCTTGAAGATATTGAGCGGATCGAGATCGTCCGAGGCCCGGGATCGGCACTGTACGGCGCCGATGCCGTGGGCGGTGTGGTGAACATCATTACAAAAAAGCCGGTGAGCACGGTCTCGCGGATCAGCGGGGCGGCCGGCAGCCATGGGTACGACTCGCTTCAACTCAGTACGTCTTCTCGAAAAAGCTCCGCATATTATTCAGTGTCAGGAACTCGTGAGACGTCGGATGGCTATCGGCTGAACAGCGATCTTGAACAGTGGACGGTGAACGGCAGGGCTGGTTACGACGTTTCGAAGGACACGTCCATCGACCTGACGGCGAACTATATCGGCAAGGAGAACGGCGCGCCCGGCTCTCTGCAATATCCCAGCCTGTTCGCGCGTCAGCTTGAGCGGGACCTTATCCTGGGAACTTCATTCCGGACAAGGTTCAGCAAATCGCTCGACCTCAAGGTGTCGGCATCGCGGAGCGAGGACCAGTTGAGATATCGCGATCCTTTTCCCACTTTCGGCCCCCCTGCGATCGACAGTCTGCATAGGAGTGTCTCCAAAGCGGGTGAGGCCCAGATCAACTGGCTTGCAGGCCCGTGGAACCTTTTCTCGCTCGGTGTTGAGAAGCGGAAAGACAGCCTAAACAGTACGGACGCCGGGAACCATGAAACGACCAACGATGCCTGGTTCCTGCAGGACGAGCTTTCTCTGGGAGACTCATTGATCGTCGTGGTCGGTGGACGGAAGGACAAACACTCGGTCTATGGTGACCGGTTCAGCCCCCGGACGAGCGCCAGGTATCTTGTTGCGGGCTCCGGCACGATCATCAGGGCTTCATACGGGAAAAGTTTCCGCGGCCCGACGTTCAATGACCTCTACTGGCAGGACCCTTATTCCCATGGAAATCCCGATCTGAAGCCGGAGTCCTCCAAGGAGATCGAAGCAGGCATCGAACAGCCACTCGGGGTCGGAAACCTGGTCAAGGTCACAGGATTCCGGAGGAAGGTGACAGACCTGATCAATTGGAATTGGATGGTATTCCCCATGGTACCTGAGAACATCGGCAAGGCGGACATCAAGGGTGCCGAGGCGGAAACAGCGTTCCGGCTCTCGAACACCATGGGCCTGGGCGCGAACTATACGTATATCAAGGCCATCGACGTTACATCAGGCGATAAGATATACAGCACGCTCTACCCGAAACATCAGATCAAAGGCCACATCGACATAGCGCTTGACGCTGATGTGCATTTGTATACCGAGGCGCGCGCAGTGGAAAACTACGTGCTGCCGGGCGCGCCTGCATGGCGCTACACAGTGGTGGACGCCAAGCTCGCCCAGAAGTTCGGCCGCCGCGCCGACGCGAAAGGCGAGATTTATTTCGCCATGACCAACATCTTCGACCGGAAGTACGAAGCCGTAAAGGGGTATCCGATGCCTCCGAAGGAGATCCGCGGCGGCATCTCGATCCCGTTCTAACTGCGCGCTCTACCGCGCGGGAGCTCAATGCAGAACTGCAGAACAACCTATAGCAAGGCGCTCCTCCTGTCCGTGATGGTCCATGTCGCGGTCCTGGGGAGCGCCATTGCCTTCGCCCAATATGGCGGGACCATATTCAGCGGCGATATGCGGTCGATCACCGTATCTTTGCTCGACGACCCTGCTTCAGGCAGGTCAGGACGCGTAACGCGAAGGAATATGAACCAGGGCGTTGCGTCGCCTGTTCAGGAAACACCGAAACAAGAATTGCACAACGATCTCCCGAACGAAAGTGCTATCTCGAACGAAGCGCCTCTTGAGGCGGGCGGCGAAAAAGGAAATGAAAGGACAGGTGCCGAATCCTTGACATCAGCGCCGGACGGAGCTGGAAAGGGGCAGTCAGGTGAGATATCCCTGGTCCAATGGAAGCTTGTCCATTCAGCGCTCGAAAAGGCGAAGACCTATCCCCGTGTTGCGCGGGAGCGGGGCGTCGAGGGCGTCGTCCTGGTCAGGTTCAAGGTCTTGCCGACCGGCGAGATCGAAAAGGTGGATATCATCAAGAGCTCCGGTTCGGATATTCTGGACACAGCGTCGGTCCGCACAGTGTACCGTGCGGCGCCTATGCCCTATGTGCATGGATGGGTGGAAGTTCCTATGAGCTATGTTCTCAAGTAAACGTAGGGAGTAGGTAATGGAAGATCGAAAAATACCCTGTCCGGTATGCAGGAAAGAAACGGCCTGGTCGAAGAATCCATTCAGACCCTTCTGCTCCGACCGCTGCCGATTGATGGATCTCGGCAAGTGGGCGTCGGAAGAATACCGGATCGCCGGTGAAAAGAAACTGCCTGATGGGGAAGAAGGGGACGAAAAAATATAGTGATGGCTAGTAGAATTATTTATTAAAATATATTACAATACGACCTGACGAACTTAGGGACGTTCGAACCAGTTAACCAGGAGACAGATCAGCATGGATATTCGGTGCCCTAGCTGCAGCAAGCTTTTCCGCGTTGCCGACGAGAAGATCGCCGGCAAGGGCATTCGGTTCAAATGCTCCAAGTGCGCTGAGATCGTCACCATAACGAAGGATGATTTTGAAATGGACCTTCTTGCGCGGGAGGCAGAACCCGCGGCTCCGGCGCCTCAACAACCACGTGAACCAGCATCAAAACATCAACCCTCGGCCACAGCAGCACCCTCAGCCAAACCAACGCCCCAAAAATCGATCCCGACACATGAGCCTGAGGCCAGGGAATACCAGCCTCCGCAGGAACAGGAGCAGGATCTTCCCCCGGCAGCACTGAGTGATTTCGATTTCAGTGAACCTCATGCCGCTGCCATGGCAGCCGCTCATCCCGAAGAGGGCTTTGGCGGACAGGATTTCAGCTTCACGGGGGAATCGGACCAGGACGCGGCGCCGGAGGTAGAGATCTCGCTTGAAGCCGCTGCCGAGGCCGAGGCTGCATTACAGTTCCCTGATGACCTCATTTCGGAGCCGACGCGAAAGCCCGTGTTCGGGACCTCAACGGCGAGCGAACCCGCTGCTGATGATGAACCCGTGCCGGCACCGAAGCCGGAGGCTAAAAATAAGCCTCTTGTCACGCCGCCGAGTCCTAAACCGGCACCGGAAATGCGGGCTGATGAGGAACTTGACCTCGGTGCAGCCCTGGCAATGCCGAAGGGGCCGTCCGCAGGGATGGACCTGACTGAAGAGGATAAAGACGCTGTTTTCGCTTCCCCGCCGCCAGTGCAAAAAGGGCCGGTGATCACTCCGGAACTTTTGGCCCAGATGCAGCGAAAGGCTCTTAAATCGCCTGCCGCGAAAGCAAAGGAAGCTTCTCACGACGATGAGGACCTCGATCTGGGGGCGGCTCTCGCGATGCCGAGGACCGGGGATACGTCAGGCAAGGAAAAGACCGATGCCGGTACCAAGACCGCCACGGCAGCGCGCGATGCAGGATCGACGTTGTCTGGCAAAGCTCCGCTTATCATCGTGGCGGTAGCGCTGGTACTGGTCGCGGCGCTTGCTGGCCTCTATTTCATGGGCTATATGGACTTCCTCTTGGGAAGGAAGGGACAGACGAAGCAGCAGCAGCCGGCGTCCCAACCGAAGGCGCAGACGTCGCGGCCGGCGATCACGCCGGAGGGCCTCTCGATCGTGGATCCCGTCGCCTTTGTCGATCCGGAACGCGGCGATCTTGTCATCACCGGCAAGATCCAGAACACGACGGACAAACCAAAGCATGATTGGTACCTGGTGGCTGAGGTCCGCGACGCGAAAGAAACGGTGCTGACGACGGTCCGGATGTTAAATGGCACCCAGCTCTATTCGAAGGCGGATAAGGATATCCTTGTCAAACGGGGCGGGAAGCTCGAAGAACTGCAGAAAAAGATGGCTTCAATCGGCGATGGAGCGATCTCGCCGAAGGGGAGCATGCCCTTTGAGATCAGGGTCATGAACCCGCCAGCTGGCAGTGCGCGGTTCCTGCCCGCTCTCCGGTCCTTAGATCCTGCTGCACAGGAAGAGATGAAGCAGGAAATCACGGGACACAAATAAAAGAGAGCGTCATTAGACCTTCTCAGGAAACTTTTTCCTGCCAGTAACAACGTATGGCCGCGTCAGGTCGTTTATGATCAAGCCGGTTGGGGTGCTGTCCGGTTCAGCCACAATATTTTGTGTTCAAGATGCAATTTGCTCTTGACAAAAAACGTGATTATGCTATAAATGCAGGGCTTTTTACGAATCAATTTCCGCATTAAATAACCATGTCGCACTGGCAGGGAGGAATGCCGATGAGCAGTGTTCACAAGAACTATCTTTTTACTTCGGAATCGGTGACCGAGGGGCATCCTGACAAAATAGCCGACCAGATATCGGACGCTGTCCTCGACGCGTTCCTCGCCCAGGACCCCATGAGCCGCGTAGCCTGTGAGACGCTGCTTACAACGGGACTCGTCGTGGTCGCCGGTGAGATCACCTCAAAGGGGAAAGTCAATATCCAGGACCTCGTTCGCAAGACGATCACCGAGATCGGCTACACGCGCGCGAAGTTCGGGTTCGATGCCGAGACCTGCGGCATCATGGAGTCCGTCCATGCCCAGTCTCCTGACATCTCGCAGGGTGTGGATACGGGCGGCGCCGGCGACCAAGGGCTCATGTTCGGCTATGCATGCGATGAAACCCCCGAACTCATGCCTATGACCATCATGCTGGCGCACAAACTGACCCGGCGGCTCTCCGAGGTCCGTAAGAAGGGGATCCTGCCGTACCTCCGGCCCGACGGCAAGTCCCAGGTCACCATCGAGTATGTGCACGGCAAGCCAAAGAGGATCCATACTGTGGTCATCTCGAGCCAGCATGCTCCCGAAGTCGCCCAGGCCAAGATCAGGAAAGACATCATCGAGAAGGTGATCAAGCCGGTGCTCCCGAAGAAACTCGTCGATAACAAGATCATTTATCATATCAACCCGACCGGTAAGTTCGTGGTCGGCGGACCCATGGGTGACACGGGCCTCACGGGCCGCAAGATAATCGTGGACACCTACGGCGGCGTTGGAAGCCACGGCGGCGGCGCCTTCTCCGGCAAGGACCCATCGAAAGTTGACCGGTCGGCGGCCTACATGGTTCGCTATATCGCCAAGAACATAGTTGCAGCGGGTATCGCGACGGAGTGCGAAGTTCAGCTTGCCTATGCCATCGGCGTTCCTGAACCGGTCTCGGTCCATGTGGACGATTTCGGAACCGGCAAGATCCATCACGACAAGCTGGTTAGCATCATCCGGAAGAACTTCGACATGACGCCCAAGGGAATCGTAAAGACCCTGAACTTACGGCGGCCAATCTACCAGAAGACGGCTGCTTACGGTCATTTCGGCCGGAACGAGCCGGAATTTACCTGGGAACGGACGGACAAGGCCGCGAAACTAAAGAAAGATGCGGGATTGAAGTAATTGCGGAATGCGGAATGCGGATCGAAATTAAAATTGATCAGCATTTAATGTGAGTATTATGTTGGGGCAGCCCTCTGTGGCTGCCCTCAATAATTGTGTGACCCCATCGAGGGGCGCTGCAGCAGTCACCGCAAGGTGAGTCTGTCAGGCTCGATGGGTAGTTCACCGGCAACAACGGCGCCCATTCATTTAACTTGTGAATGGAGAGCGTTATGACCAAAGACTACGTTGTTGCAGACATCAACCTGGCCTCGTGGGGCCGCAAAGAAATCGCCATCGCCGAGACCGAAATGCCCGGCCTGATGGCCATCCGTGCAGAGTTTGCCAAGACGCAACCGCTGAAAGGCGCGCGCATCACCGGCAGCCTGCACATGACCATCCAGACCGCTGTGCTGATCGAAACGCTGAAAGCGCTCGGTGCGGAAGTACGCTGGGCCTCGTGCAACATCTTCTCGACCCAGGATCACGCTGCTGCTGCTATCGCTGCGAGCGGCACGCCGGTGTTCGCGGTCAAGGGCGAAACGCTGACGGAGTACTGGGACTATACGCACCGCATCTTTGAATGGGCCGATGGCGGTTTGACCAACATGATCCTGGACGACGGCGGCGATGCCACGCTGCTGCTGCACCTGGGCGCACGCGCTGAAAAAGACGCGTCGGTGATCAGCAAGCCAACTTCCGAAGAAGAAACCATCCTGTTCGCTTCGATCAAGGCCAAGCTGGCTAACGATAAGACTTGGTATTCCAAGCGTCTCGCCGCGATCAAGGGCGTGACCGAAGAAACCACCACGGGCGTGCATCGCCTGTATCAAATGCATGAACGGGGCGAACTGAAATTCCCGGCTATCAACGTCAACGACTCCGTCACCAAGTCAAAGTTCGACAATCTCTACGGCTGCCGCGAATCGCTCGTGGACGGCATCAAGCGCGCAACCGACGTGATGATCGCGGGCAAGGTCGCGCTCATTTGCGGCTACGGCGATGTGGGTAAAGGCTCGGCCCAGGCCATGCGCGCGCTGTCTGCACAGGTTTGGGTGACCGAGGTTGACCCGATCTGCGCGCTGCAAGCCGCAATGGAAGGCTTTCGTGTAGTGACCATGGAATACGCCGCAGACAAGGCCGACATTTTCGTGACCTGCACCGGCAACTTCCACGTCATTACCCACGACCACATGGCGAAGATGAAAAACCAGGCCATCGTGTGCAACATCGGCCACTTCGACAACGAGATAGATGTCGCCTCGCTGGAAAAATACAAGTGGGAAGAGATCAAACCGCAGGTTGATCACATCATTTTCCCCGACGGCAAGCGCATCATCCTGCTGGCCAAGGGTCGCCTGGTGAATCTGGGTTGCGCCACCGGCCATCCATCCTATGTGATGTCATCGTCCTTCGCCAACCAGACCCTTGCACAGATCGAATTGTTCTCCCGCACCAAGGATTACCCGATCAACGTGTACACCTTGCCCAAGCATCTGGACGAAAAGGTCGCACGTCTTCAACTGACGACGCTGAATGCGCAATTGAGCACCTTGACCGATCAACAGGCTGCGTACATTGGCGTGCCCAAGCAAGGTCCGTATAAGTCGGAGCACTACCGCTACTAAGCGGGCTGTTGTCAGCGTAACCATACTGCGCGGCGGAATACTTCCATCCCCGATTGTCTTACCGGTTACTAAGGAAACCAGATGAAATGCGATCTGAATGCAATGGGGGGCAAGATCGACAAGCTCACGACTGAGCAGGAGAAGTACCTTTCGTCGTGGGAAATGGGGACGTAGTCAAGTTCTCATTGCTGAGCGTTCTCAATGCGGAATGAAGGATGGCGTGTGAATACGCTTCTCATTCCGCATTTTTTTTCTTCAGGAAAAGCGGACTGATGTCCGTACTCTGATATTTTTGTGAATAACTATCTTAAAATAGTAGCAGCCATGCTCATCTGGAGCACATGGGGCATCATGATACGGTGGCTCTCCCTGCCTCCTGTTATCGTCCTGTTCTATACCGCACTCATCGCAAGTGCGGCCGTACCGCTCGTCCTGAAGGCGCGGGGAGAATTTACACTGGAAGGGGTGGGAACGGTGTGGCTGCTGTTCACGGCACTCGCTTTGTCCTCGATCATCAATAACCTTGCCTATTTCTATGCACTTGCCCATACGACCATATCAAATGCCGTTTTTACACATTATACTGCGCCGGTTTTCGTTGCTGTCCTTGCACCATTCCTGATAACAGAACGTCTCCGGCGGGTGACCATGATCTCGCTTCCTCTTGCGATCGCCGGCATGGTGCTGATCGTTCTGGCGGGAGACGGTCTACGATTGGGAGAGGATCATACGCGTGGCATCATCGCCGGGACAGCATCAGGTGTAGCCTATGCCTTCCTGATCATCATATCGCGGAGACTGAGCCAGATGATGATGCACCATAAAGCGGTCGTTGTGCTGCTCTGGATCACCGCCGCTGGCACCGCTCCGGCAGCTTTCCTAGTCGAGCATCATCTGACACTGCCGACCGTTCTCCTTTTGCTGGCCGGAGGGCTCATTCATTCAACGATAGCGCCGCTCTTGTATTTCAGTGCACTGCGGCATGTCATGGCGCAACACGCGGCGATCCTTGGATATATTGAGCCTTTGGCGGCAGTCCCGCTCGCATTCCTGTTCCTATCAGAACTTCCGTCATCGTTAGCAATCTATGGCGGTATTCTCATCCTTTTCTCGGGTTATCTTGTTGTTCATAGTTCGGCCGGCAGCCGACATCGCGGTTAATAACATTTCCCTTTCATTCGGCCATTCTCATTGATCTTAAATGCGCTAGTTGCGTTTTGTCTTATACATGATGATTACAAAAATGTTTCAGTTAGGTGCCGATATTTATGCTATACTTTTTCCCAATGGCATTACAGTTTAGACTGAATTAAATCTTTCACGAATGAAAGGCATTATCCAAATGAAAAAAAGCGGCCTGGCAGCATTCCTGTTCCTCATGATGTTTTCCCTGGTCAGTTTAGCCGTAACAAATAGTATTGAAGCTGCTGAAAAAACAGGTGAACAATCGTTCAAAGATCATTGTTCCATGTGCCACCCTGAAGGCGGCAACATCATCAATTCCAAGAAAACGCTCCACAAAAAAGACCTCGAGGCAAACAATATTAGAACGGCTGATGACGTTATCAAGCTTCTCAGAAAGCCTGGTCCTGGTATGACGGCATATGATGTGAAAACTGTATCTGATAAGGACGCACGAAAATTAGCCGATTATATATTTAAGAGCTTTAAAAAATAGTAAGGTCCATGTAAAAATGTAACAAAAAGTAACATTAGTAATGACATAATATGTTATTCTTAACAGAGTAACATCTAAAATATCCATTAAAACAATTAGTAATGCATGGCATGAAAAGTGCTAATTTTGCTATAATAAATAGTAATATAGTTAATCTCACTCTTAACTATTCACTCCCGAATACTTAGTACCAGTATCACCTTATACACACAATAAGCCTGCACGATATTTGAATATTCTTTTCTCTGAAGGGGGAAGTATGAAGAACAAAGATATCGAATCGGTCAGCAAGCGTCTTGGTGTGTCACGCAGGGAGTTCCTGAAATATTGCAGTATCGTGGCCGCAGGTATGGGATTACCTCTCGGAACGGGTGAGCAGATCGCCGAGGCTGTCACCAGCGCGGCGAGACGGCCGCCTGTCATCTGGCTTTCCGCACAGGAATGCACCGGTTGCAGCGAATCGCTTCTGCGAGCCACACACCCCACCTTTGAACATCTCATCCTCGACCTTATCTCTCTCGATTATCACGAAACGTTGAGCACGCCATCGGGTCACCAGGCCGAAGCCGCGCGCGCCGCCTCGATCAAGGAGAACAAAGGCAAGTTCATCCTTGTTGTGGATGGTTCCATTCCGGTGAAGGATAATGGCATCTACTGCATGATCGCCGGCAAGACGGCCCTTGATATTCTCAAGGAAACCGCCAAAGACGCGTTTGCCATCATAGCGATGGGCTCCTGTTCGTCATGGGGCGGGGTGCCGTCGGCGGATCCCAATCCGACCGGAGCAACGTCGGTACAGAAGATCCTTACAGACGCCGGCATCAAGACCCCGGTCGTTACGATCCCGGGCTGTCCACCGAATCCTTATAACTTCCTTTCGACCGTTCTGTATTTCGTGACCTTCAAAAAACTGCCCGAGCTCGACGATCTCGCAAGGCCCAAGTTCGCATATGGCCGCCTTATCCACGAGAACTGCGAACGGCGTCCCCATTTCGATGCTGGTCGGTTTGCCACGGAGTTCGGCGACGACAATCATCGTAAAGGGTATTGCCTGTATAAATTGGGCTGCAAAGGACCTGAGACACACGCGAACTGCCCGTCGATCCTCTTCGGTGACACCGGAGCCGGAACCTGGCCGGTCGGCACCGGTCACCCTTGCTTCGGTTGCACTGAGAAAGGCATCGGCTTTCATAAACCATTGTTCAGTAAGGCCAGCCTGCATTTGGTCACCCCGCCGGATACCTATCCTCATATCGTTGAACAGCAGGGCAAGTCGGCATTGGCCGGCATTGCCGTGGCCGCAGCCGCGGCCGGCGCTGCCTATGTTGCTGTAGATAAGGTGGCGAAGAAGCTCGGTGAAGACGACGGGAAGAGCAAAAAATAAGGCCACGGGGGATATACCTATGGAAATTAAACGAAGAGATTTCCTGAAAGTAGCCACGGCCGGCAGCCTCATGTTGGCGGCGAACGTGCACCCGTCCATCGCCCGTGAGCCGAAAGACCGCATCAAGGACGCTGTCGGTATGCTGTACGATTCAACGGTCTGCGTGGGCTGCAAGGCATGTGTTTCCGCATGTAAACAGTACAATGAGACACCGACGAGCTCCTCCTCGACCGACGAGCTGTGGGACAATCCGCTCGACAATGATTCCAAGACCTACAACATCATCAAGCTCTACAAGGAAGGTACGGGGGCGGTCAAGGACCGGGAGAAGGACGGCCACGCCTACGTGAAGCGGCAGTGCATGCATTGTGTGGATCCGGCTTGCGTGTCTGCATGTCCTGTATCGGCATTAAAGAAAAGCCCGAAGGACGGCGTCGTGTCCTACGACAAGAACGCCTGCATCGGTTGCCGGTACTGCCAGGTTGCCTGTCCGTACAACATCCCCAAGTTCGAGTTTGAAAAGGCTTTCCCGGTGATAAGGAAATGCCAACTATGTTCTCACCGGTTGGAAAAAGGGGAGATCCCGGCATGTTGCCAGTTCTGCCCCACAGGTGCATGTATCTTTGGCAAGGTGGTGGACCTTCTCGCCGAGGCGAAGAAACGGCTTGCCTATAAGCCCGGGGAGCTACGGAAGTATCCTGTCGAACGCCTCGTCGGCAATCAGGTGACGGAACGGGTCGTCACCCCCTATGTGCAGAACGTTTACGGAGAAAAAGAAGGCGGGGGGACCCAGGTATTGTATCTCACGGGAGTACCCTCTGAAAAGCTCGGACTGCCGGCACTTGAGGAAACCTCCGATGCCAAACGGTCCGAAACGATCCAGCATACGATCTACAAAGGTATGATCGCTCCGATCCTGTTCCTTGGCGGATTGGTCTATGTAGTCCATAAGAACACGAAGGATCACAAATAACCCTAACGGAGAGGACTATGTCTGAAGAAAGCAAACCTATAGGTGGTGAGTTCCTGACGACGCCGTTCAAGGTCCTTGCCGGATTTACGTTGTTTGCGGCCGTTCTGGTCTTGATCCGGTACGTAATGGGCATCGGCGCGGTGTCCAACCTGAGTGACGGATATCCCTGGGGCATCTGGATCGCTTATGATGTCGTTGCGGGAACGGCCATTGCCTGCGGCGGCTATTCCATGGCGATCTTGGTCTATGTGCTCAACAAAGGCGAATATCATCCGCTGATTCGGCCGGCGCTTCTCGCAAGCGTGTTCGGGTATACGCTCGCGGCAATATCGATCTTCATCGATATCGGCCGGTACTGGCAGGGGTACAACATGTTCCTGCCATGGTATGCCAACGTGAACTCGGTCATGCTTGAGGTCGCGGTCTGCATAGCCTTGTACGTGATGGTCCTATGGATCGAGTTCGCGCCGGTGTTCTTTGAAGGGGTCCAGAAGTATAAGAGCAGTCTGCCGGCAATTCTGACCAGATGGGACGTGTCGGGGTTGCAGAAGATCTGGAGCAAATTCCTCTTCTTCTTTATCGCAGTAGGCATCCTCCTTCCGACGATGCACCAGTCTTCGCTCGGTTCATTGATGCTGATCGCCGGCAAAAAACTTTCTCCTTTGTGGCAGACAGGCTTCCTGCCGCTCCTGTTCCTTATCTCGGCCATTATGATGGGATATGCCATTGTGATCTTCGAATCGCTCTTTTCAGCGGTAGGTTTGAAGCGACCGAAGGAAACGCCGATGCTGGGGAAACTCGCAGGCATCATGCCCTGGCTTATCGGCGTATATCTTGTTGTCCGTGTTCTTGACCTAATCGTGCGTGGCGCCCTCGGGCATGCATTTGCGTTCAACGTGCAAAGCCTCATGTTCTGGATCGAAAATGCCCTCTTTGTCTATCCGCTGGTCCTTTTGATGTCTCCGGAAAATCGCATGAAAGCCCGGCCATTGTTCCTGTCCGCGCTATCGATACTGCTCGCCGGTCTCGTTTACCGGTTCAACGCGTTCCTGGTCGGATTCGACCCGGGGAACGGCTGGCACTACTTCCCCTCGTTCGGTGAGATCATGATAACGATGGGCATCATCTCGTTCGAGATCCTGGCGTACTTGTATATTGTTAAAAAATTCCCCGTGCTGCCGAAGGCTGAGCACGCATAACTTTCGCGGAAGGAGACTCTGAGCAATGTCGAAAAGAATTGTCATAGATCCAATCACCAGGATCGAAGGCCATCTGCGCATCGAGTGCGAAGTGGAGAACGGCAAGGTCAGCAAGGCCTGGACGTCCGGCCAGATGTGGCGCGGTATCGAGAATATCGTGAGAGGCAGGGATGCCCGGGAGGTCTGGCTATTTACCCAACGGATATGCGGGGTTTGAACGTCTGTTCACGCACTGACCTCGGTGAGGTCGGTTGAGAACGCCCTGCAGCTTGAGATTCCGCTGAATGCCCAGTATATCCGCAATCTGATCATGGCTGCCCATGGCGTCCATGACCATATCGTACATTTTTACCACCTGGCCGCTCTTGACTGGGTCGATATCGTCTCCGCCCTCAAGGCAGACCCCAAGAAGGCATCGGCGCTTGGTGAAAGCCTTTCGAATTGGGACCAGAACAGCGCCAAACACATGAAGGAAGTACAGGACCGTCTCAAGACCTTCGTAGCCAGCGGCCAGCTGGGCATTTACGCGAACGGATACTGGGGCCATCCGGCCATGAAGCTGCCGCCCGAGGTGAACCTTCTCGCTGCGGCGCACTACCTCCAGGCACTTCATTTCCAGCGCAGGATTAACATGGTCGTGTCCATCCTGGGCTCGAAAACCCCGAACATCCAGAACCTGGCGGTCGGCGGTGTAGCGAACGCCATCAATCCGGACAATCAATCGGCGCTTAACATGGAGCGGCTCTACTATATCAAGACACTCATTGACGAAGTCCAAAGCTTCGTGAGGAACGCCATGCTTGTTGATGTAGCGGCTGTGGCGGCCCTGTATGCCGACTGGACGGGTTACGGCAAAGGCGTGACGAACTATCTCTCGGCACCGGACATGCCCATGGACACGAAGGGAACGACCTTCGCGCTGCCGGGCGGATATATCGAAAACGCCGATTTTGCTACATTCAAACCCATTAAGAGCTTTAACGACGATTATTTCAAGAACGGCGTGAAGGAGAGCATTAAGCACTCCTGGTACAAGGGCGACTGGAACAAGCATCCTTTCGAAGAATCGACGGACCCGAACCATACGGGCATGCAGTACGACGGGAAGTACTCATGGGTCAAAGCACCTACGTTCAACGGCAAACCCTCCCAGGTAGGTCCGCTGGCAAACGTGCTGTGCATGTATGCCGCAGGCCACGCAGGGACCAAGAAGTACGTTACCGACATGCTGAATACCATCAGTGCCGTAGCCAAGACAAAGGTCGGTCCGGCAGCGCTGCACTCGACCATAGGCCGCATCGGCGCCCGTGCAGTACGCTGCGCGGTGTTGTTGGATGAATGTACGAACCAATGGAACGCGCTGGTTGGCAATATCGGCAAAGGTGATGTAAAGACCTTCAATGCGCCCAAGTTCCCGAGCGGTGAGATACGGGGCGTTGGTTTTCATGAAGCGCCGCGCGGTATCCTGTCTCACTGGGCGGTCATTGACGGAGGCAAGATCAAGAACTATCAGTGCGTTGTTCCGTCAACCTGGAACGCGGCCCCGCGGAACGGCAGCGACCAACCCGGACCCTACGAGGCCTCGCTGGTAGGCACGCCACTGGCCGATCCAGAAAAACCGTTGGAGGTCCTTCGGACCGTTCATTCCTTCGATCCCTGTCTTGCCTGCGCTGTTCACATGGTTGATGCAAAAGGGAGAGATATCATCACGGTGAAGGCTCTCTAACCGTTCAGCTTCTATTCGAATTTCGATAGCCCTCTTGCCCCATTTTTCTGAGGCGGAGGGCTTTTTTTTTGCCCGGGAGACAAGTATGGAGATGAAAGAACCAACGATCTCGATCATAGGGCTTGGCAACATCCTTATGTCCGATGAAGGTGTCGGCGTACACACAGTGAACGAGTTCGAACGGAGATATACAGTTCCCGATTACGTCGAGATCGTAGATGGCGGAGCCGCAGGGCTCGACCTGATCCCGTTCATAGAGGGTAGGGAGAAGGTCCTTATGGTCGATGCCGTTAATTTCGATCAAGAACCGGGATACGTCGATGCCCTTGAGAATGATGCCATTCCCGCGCGGCTTACCCAGAAGGCCTCCATGCACCATCTAGGGCTCATGGACGTCCTCTGCATCGTCAGAATGTCGGGGAACGTCCCGAAGGACCTCTGTATCATCGGCATTCAGCCGAAAAGCCTCGAACTCGGTCTTGACATGACCCGGGAGATATGGGATAAAAAAGAAGTTCTGATCGAACGAATTGTGTCAAAACTTCGTGAATGGAACATACCATGTGCCTTGCGGTACCCTCAAAAGTAATTTCCATCGATAACGATATCGCGACGATCGACGTGTATGGCGCCCGGAAGGAAGTGAACATCATGCTGCTTCCCGAAACGCCTCAACTCGGTGATTATGTCCTGGTTCACGCGGGATTCGCGATCCAGTCCATCAAGGCAGATGTGTTAAAAACAGGTGAGATCATGCATGAATCGTCCATCGCCCACAGTATTATCGAGATCATCGATGAACAGTGCGCCGAGCAGGGCTGCACAACCGTTGACGCGCTGACTGTACGGCTCGGCAAGGCCACGGGGGTCATGCCGGAATCGCTCCAGTTCGCCTTCGATGCCCTGAAGGAGCCGACGAAGGCCAAAAATGCCATACTGACGATCGAGATCGTGCCGGTTGGAGGCACCTGTAGGGCCTGCAAAAAGGATTTTGATGAAAAAGAAGTTGGCTATATATTTGCCTGTCCTCACTGCGGTTCGAACGAATTTGAGATCACCCGCGGCAGGGAGATGGAGATCTCGGACATGGAAATGCATTAACGGCAATATGAATATCGTATTGCGGAGTACGGAATATGAATACAGGGGTGAGATAAGTGAAAGTCAAAGTG
>Ga0334722_10003313_pt1 | contig 17440 bp, 12 predicted proteins | sample C3_bottom_MG_FD_207210 | JGI IMG/M metagenome (GOLD analysis project Ga0334722, IMG submission 207210) | Sediment microbial communities from Yellowstone Lake, YNP, Wyoming, USA - C3_bottom | ecosystem: Environmental > Aquatic > Freshwater > Lake > Sediment | place: USA: Wyoming | collected...
GAGAAGATCACCGAGTATCTGCGGGCCCCGGAGACCGGGCATGAGCTGAATTTTCCCGACTCCGGCCCCTTGGTTATCATGGTTTTAGGGGTGAACGGAGTTGGCAAGACCACCAGCATCGGTAAACTGGCCCACAAATTTACCCAGGATGGCCGCAAGGTTCTGCTGGTGGCCGCCGATACCTTTCGGGCCGCCGCCACCGAACAGTTGCAGATCTGGGGCGAGCGGGTGGGGGTGGAGGTGGTGGCCCGGGAGGCCGGGGCCGACCCATCCTCGGTGGTCTTTGATGCCCTGGAATCCAACCGGGGCCGCGAGAGCGAGGTGATCATCATCGACACTGCCGGGCGGATGCACACCAAGGTCAACCTGGTGGAAGAGTTGAAGAAGATCAAGCGGGTGATGGGCAAGAAGGTTGCTGGCGCCCCCCATGAGGTGCTGCTGGTGGTTGACGCCACCACCGGCCAGAACGCCATCTCTCAGGCCCGGTTATTCAACGAGGCGGTGGAGATTACCGGGCTGATCCTCACCAAGCTGGATGGCACCGCCAAGGGTGGTATTGTCGTTAATATCTGCCGGGAATTGCAGATCCCCATTCGCTTCATCGGCGTGGGTGAACAGATTGGCGATCTGCGTGATTTTGAACCGGGCGATTTTGCCCAGGCTTTGTTGGATGAAGATTGAATATAGGAGTGGTGCCGACAATTTTGTCCTGTAGGAGCGGGCCATGCCCGCTCCTACAAGGTTGGCTGAAATTGAATAGAGTCACATAACCAGGATTAACCAAAGATGCGCGAATATCGATACCATAGCCAGCCGGGGTGCGGCGGCTGTCTGCTGATGGCGGCCTTGTTGTTGCTGATTACCGGCGGCCTGCCGCTGCTGATCAATGTCCTGGGCACCATTATTGTCATCGGCCTGGGACTGATGCTGTTCATTATCCTCGCTTTCCGGGTCTTGAGCTGGTTCATCCGCCGCAAGGTCTCCGAGTACGAACGCTCCCAGACCGAGGCCCATAACCGCTTCGTCTTCCTGCTGGTCAATATCCTGGTCAATATCGCCGCCATCGATGGTGAGGTCAGCCGCTCTGAGTTGAATGCCATCTACGAATTTTTCCGTCAGCACCTGCGCTACAACCAGGGCCAGATCTACTGGGTTAAGGAATTGGCCAAGGAGGCCATGGCAGCCAAGGTCGGTCTTGACGAGCTGCTCACCGAGTTCAAGGACAGTTTCGGCCCCGAACCCCGGCAGATCTTGCTGGAGTTGGTCTATCAGGTCATCTACTCCAAAACCGGGGTGAGCCAGGTGGAGCTGACGGCGGCGGAGCGGATCGCTGCCTTTCTGGAGATCAATCAGTACCAGGCCCAGGCCATTCATGGCAAGTACCGCAGCCAGGCCCGCTCCGGCCCGGTCGGCGAAGAGCGCCATTACCAGGTGCTGGGGCTTTCTGCCGACGCCACCTTTGCCGAGATCAAGGCCGCTTACCGTAAGCTCAGCATGGAGTACCATCCCGACAAGGTGGCCCATCTAGGCGAAGAATTCCACAAGGTGGCCGAGGAGAAAATGAAAGAGATCAACGGCGCCTACCAGTTCCTGAAGAAAAAGTTCGGCGAATGAGCACCGCTGGGGGCCGCATTCTGGCCCTGGAGCCATTCTACGGTGGCTCCCATCGAGCCTTTCTCGATGGTTTGGCCGCACAGCTGGGCGGGGAGATGGAGTTGTTGACCATGCCCGCTCGCCACTGGAAGGCGCGGATGCGGATGGCGGCGCCGTGGTTGGCTGCGGAGTTGGGCCGCAGGGAAATACCGGCGGGTGAATATCGCGCCATCCTCTGTTCCACCTATGTTGATGTCGCCGCCTTTCGCGGTCTGGCTCCGTCCGCCTTGCGTCCGCTGCCGATCTACACCTACTTCCACGAAAACCAGTTCGCCTATCCAGTCATTACCGAGGCGGAGCGCGACCTGCACTTCGCCATCACCAATCTCACCACTGCCCTGGCCTCGGAGCGACTGGCCTTCAATTCCGCCCATAATCGCGACTCCTTTGTCAACGGCTGTCGCCAGTTGTTTGCCCGTTCCGCCGATCTGCGTCTGGAGGGAGCGGTGGAGGGAATTCTGGGCAAGAGCATCATTCTTCCGCCTGGCCAAGATTTTATCAGCATTGATGCAGCCCCGGCCCCTGTCCAGCGGACCGGGGCTCCGGTTATCGTCTGGAACCAGCGCTGGGAACATGACAAAAACCCCGAGGAATTTTTCGCGGCCCTTTTTGCGCTGGCGGCTGGCGGGGTTGAATTTCGGCTGGTGGTGCTGGGGGAGTCCTTCCGAACCACGCCCCCGATCTTTGCCGAGGCCAGGCAGCGACTGGCCCAGCGGATTCTCCATTTTGGCTATGCCGATTCTCCTGCCGCCTACGCGGCCTGGTTGCGGCGCGGCGATGTGGTGGTCTCCACCGCCAGCCACGAGTTTTTCGGGATCGCCGTGGTCGAGGCCGTCCGGGCCGGTTGCCGACCGTTGTTACCTAACCGTCTGGCCTATCCGGAGCTGTTTCCTGGCGAGTATCTGTATGGGCCGGGCGAACTGACGGCGCGTCTGACTGCGGCTCTGCAGACCGGGCGACTTGCTGATGGTGAGGCGCGGGAGCTGACTGACCGTTTCGCCTGGCCGACCTTGATCGATGGCTATCGCGAGTGGCTGGGGATTTGTGAGGGAGTTAGGAGCCCATGATAAGACTAGCGCAATATCTTGTGCTCGCAGCTGTTACGATTGTTTGCCCGGCAATTGCTGCTGCCTCCGGAGCGATTTTTGGTGAGTGGCTTGCCCTGGAAAGGAAAGATGGTCTTGGGGTTGCGAAAACCTACACCCAAAATGGGGGCGTCCAGGCCACCTACGGGGCGCTCATCGACTATCGCTACAAACTGGCCGGAAAAAAACTGGTTCTCTCCTCCCCACCCAACGAGGCCATCGTCCGGTATGTTGAAATTAACGCCGCAAAACTTATTCTTACCGATCTCTCGGGAAACAGGCAAAAATTCACGCGGATTTCAGGTGACGTAAGGTCTGGAATTATTGGCAAGTGGACTGGTGATCATCATACCGGGCGAAAACAAGTCATGCATTTTACCGCTGCTAAAAACTGCTACGTTTCTGTGCCGATAGTGACAGAAAAGGGGAGTTATAGTCTTAAAGCAGACACTCTGACCGAGAAAATCAGCGGCAAAAGAACGGAAAATTGGCAGTGCAGCATTGATAATGACGTATTGACGCTTACCAGCCCTGGTAAAGATAAGTCAGAACAATACCGGAGAAAGGAATAAGTAGTTAAAAACGATGGGGCAAACCATCCGGGGATGCTCAGGTAGCACCCCCGGACTATGCTTATTTGCCGCAGCAGGAGCTGGTGGAGCAGCAGGGGCCGGTCTTGCCGCAGGTGGAGATGCCCAGCAGGGCGTAAGGCGGACACCAGCCAACCAGGGCAGTTGCCAGCGGGATCAAGCCCAGGTAACCCCAGGGGGTGGCTGGGCCGATAAAGGCCAAGGAGAGTACCCCAAGGCCGACTATGCCTCGGGCGATTCTTTCATAACATCCGATATTGCTCTTCATTGTTCTCTCCTTGTGCAGGTTATTTTCGGGCTGTTCCCGAGGATCATTCCTTTGACCCTACTATAAGCAGTGTGGCGGGATAGGTCAGTGATCTGGTCACTAAAGTTTGGTGACAATGTCACCGGGGAAATTACAGCGTCAGCAGGCGGATGGCGTGGCGGGAGATGGCGACCTTGCCGCCCCGTTCCATGTCCTTGAGCAGGCGGCTCACCACCTCCCGTGAGGTGCCCAGGTCGTTGGCGATGGCCTGGTGGGTGGACTCCAGGAGGTTATCGGCGGATTTTTCGATTAGATAATCGCTAAGCCGTTCGTCCATCCGGTTGAAGACCACCTCTTCCAGGAGGGTCATTACCGCGGTCAACCGTTGGCCGAGCAGGTTGAAGACGAAGGCGCGCATCTCCTTGTGACTATCAAGGAGATTGGTGAAGTCGGCGGCTGAGAGCAACAGGGCGGCGACCGGGCTGGTGCTCCGGGCGTTGGCCGGGTAGCTGCTGCGGGCCAGGATGCAGGAGGCATTGAGGATGCAGGTTTCGCCGGGAGTAATCTCGTAGAGGGTGATCTCTCGGCCCCCGGGGTGGGCCTTGAAGACCCGGATTTCGCCAGCCAACAGAAAGACAATCTGGGCGCAGCTGTCGCCTTCCCAATAGAGATTGGTTCCCTCCGGGAAGGCTTGGGGGATAGCCCGTTTCAGTAATTCCTCGGTCAGTTCGGGACTGTCCCGGAGGAAGGGAAAGATCGCGGTGAGTTCTGCTATTGAAGGTTTTTTCATGGTTGTGGTGGGCTGGCGCTCTCTCTTCTACTTGAGAATCACCCGGCCCAGGGTCTCATCCACCGCCAGGGCCTGCTTCATCCGATCTTTCAAGAACTCCTCGGTGAGATAGCCTCGGCTCTCCTCAATGATTCGCCCCAGCTCTTCAATGTTCTCCGCCTCGGCCAGATCCAGCAACGCCTCCAGGTTGCGGACAAAATCGCGGACAATCTGGCGGCCTGCCCCCTTGGTGGCGAGGATCTCCCCATAGGTGCGAGGGTTCTGGGCGTGCACCCGGCACATGGCCAGGATGCCGTAGAGCGAGGTCAGGGTCGAGTGATTGCCGATGTCGCCGGGCGGAATGGCGTTATCTTTCAAAGTCAGGGCCAGGGCCATGGAGATGGCGGTGGGCAGTTTCTGGCTCACCCCCATCATCAGGTCGTGCTGGATGGCGGTGTCGCGGCTGATCAGCGCCCCGTGCTTGTAGAGGAAGGATTCGATCTCGCTGCACAGTACGCCACTGCGGCCGGTGCGAACCACGGTGACGTTCTTGTCTTTCATGGTGGCGGCCTGGGGGCCCCAGAGGTTATGGACCAGCATGACCTCCACCCCCGGGCCGCAACAGCGTAGGGCGGTGTCGATGGTGGTTTCAGCCTCGCCGGCCATGATCACCAGGGCCTGGCCATCTCGCAGCATGGGCCCGTATTGGGCAATGGCCGCCGAGGTGGCGCTGATCGGCACGCAGACCATCACCACCTGGACCTGGGCCAGCATCGCCTCCGGGGTCAGATCGGTGGCGCGGCCGGTGAGCAGCACCCGGTAACCCTCGTTCTCCAAGCGCTTGGCAAACCACTTGCTCATCTCACCGGTGCCGATGAAGCCGACGTCGGTGATCAGCTTGGTGCGCATATCCACCCGGGGAAAGCTGCCCAGGATGTGGATGGCGCCGGGCTCCTGGATGATGTGGCTTTCGATCCGTTCCAAGGCCAGCTTGATTTTCTGGTCGTCAATGTGGCCCTCGGCCTCGACGTAGAAGAGCAGTTTCTGGCTCTTCAGGTCGCTTTCGGTGCGCATGTCCAGCAGACTCACCCCGCGCCGGGAAAATTCCCCGAGGATATCGTAGAGCAGGCCGACCCGGTCTTGCAGCGGGGCGGTGAGCATCACCGTGGCGTCGTAGCCGGTGGCAGGCGTGGGCTTGCGGCCCAGCACCGCGTAACGGGTGCGGTTGTAAGGGGCGACCTCGCGCTGGCGGATGACCAGGTTGTGGGCGGCCAACACCTCTTCCGGGGCGATGACGCCACGGTCGGCGAGGCCATCCCGGCGGATGGCGGCCAGGTCATTTTCCAGGTTATGGGTGGCCATCAACGAGGTGTCCGGAAAATGCTCGGCCAGGAACTCTGAACATTGCTTTAAAACGTGGGACTCGCCGATGATCAGTTTGAGTTCGCTCTGCTCGTCCAGCCCGCCCAGGGAAAGCTCCACCGGCAGGACCAGGTTATCGGTCCAGTAACCCTGGGCCGGGCCGAGCTGGGCCATGGCGCGGAGGAATTCTTTGCGCTCGCCGTCGCGGGTGTTGTAAACCGGCAGCACCGCCAGGTCGACCCGGTTTTTGACGAAGGCGCTGATTACGGCGCTGATGTGAGGAAAGGTGAGGAGTTTTGCTTCCGGGTTATATCGGCGGGCGGCCTCCCAATCGAGGGAGCCTTCCGGGCCGAGGGTGGCGATGGTGGTGGTCATGGTTCTGGTACCTGAAGATAGGTGGTTTGCCGGTTCGAGCGCTGTCTGGTGCCGGCCGGACTTACTATGTAGTTGTTTCGGGCGGATGGGTCAACCCGTTTGTGATTTACGGCTCGGCAGGGGCAATGCTTTTTGTCGAGAAAAGGGGTAAAAGGAAAATGGCTTATCTCGGATAAGTCAGATCTGTCGGATCGGACCGATAAGCCCTCACCAGCGACAACCATCATGCCCGACACCCCCAACCATACTGCCCCCGAGGCCACAGTGGCCGAGTACCTGGCCGCCCTCAAGGGTTCCGACCGCTTTGGGAAGATGGTGGTCCACCATCAGGAGATTCCCGGCCACCCAGCAATCTATGGCGAGTTGGCCGCACCTCTGCCAGAAGAATTATCCGCTGCCCTTGGCGCATTGGGCATCAACCGCCTCTATCGCCATCAAACCGAGGCCATCGACCTGATCCGCGCTGGGCGCGATGTGGTGGTGGCGACCCCCACCGCCAGCGGCAAGAGCCTGATCTACAACCTGCCGGTCTTTGCTGAGATCATGCAGGGCAAAGGGGCCAAGGCCCTCTATCTCTTTCCCTTGAAGGCCCTGGCCCAGGACCAGCTGCGGGCGGTGGAGAACCTGGCGGCCCAGCTTCCCGCCGCTCTCCGGCCCCGGGGGGCGATCTGTGATGGTGATACCTCGGCCCATTTTCGCCGCAAGCTCCGCGACAATCCCCCTGATATTCTCTTCACCAATCCCGACATGCTGCATCTCTCCATGCTCGGCTATCACGACCGCTGGGGGGCGCTGTGGCCGCAACTTACCCATGTGATCATCGACGAGGTCCACAGCTATCGCGGCATCTTTGGCAGTCACATAGCCTGGGTGCTGCGGCGGCTGATCCGACTCTGCCGTCACTATGGCTCAGAGCCGCGCTTCATCCTCTCCTCGGCGACGGTGGGTAATCCCGGCGAGCTGGCTCGTGACCTGCTGGGCCGCGAGGTGGCGGTGGTTAGCGCCGGTGGAGCGCCCAAGGGCGGGCAACATTTTTTGTTTATTGATCCCCTGGAGAGCGCCGCCTTCACCGCCAGCCAGTTGCTGGAGGCGGCCTTAAAGCGGGGCCTGCGCACCATTGTTTATACCCAGTCGCGCAAGATGACCGAACTGGTCTCGGTCTGGACCCGCGCCCGGCTGGCTGGGCTGGCCGACAAGCTCACCGCCTACCGGGCCGGATTTCTGCCCGAGGAGCGGCGGGAGATCGAGGCCAAGCTCTCTTCCGGCGAGCTACTGGGGGTGGTCACCACCAGCGCCCTGGAACTGGGTATCGATATCGGTGAGCTGGATATCTGCATCCTCCTGGGCTACCCCGGCACGGTGATGGCCACCTGGCAGCGGGGCGGCCGGGTGGGGCGGCGACAACGCGATTCGCTGGTGATTCTGGTGGGTCAGGAGGACGCCCTGGATCAGTATTTTCTCCGTCATCCCGAGGACTTCTTTGAACGCGGGGTGGAGCGGGCGGTGCTGAACCCGGCCAACCCGGTGATCATGAAGCAACACCTGGTCTGCGCCGCCGCCGAGTTGCCGCTTCTACCCGACGATGAACTGCTGGCCGCTCACGAGACCCAGGCGGTACTGGCCGAACTGCGCGATTCTGGCCAACTCTTGCAGGGGGCCGAGGATGGGCGCTGGTTCACCAGTCGCAAATACCCGCACCGGGAGGTGGATCTGCGCGGCAGCGGCCGTCCCTTTGCCATCAGGAACGACCTCGACAACTCACTTCTCGGTGAGATCGACGGCATCCGGTGCCTGAAGGAATGCCATCCCGGCGCGGTCTATCTGCACCGGGGGCGAACCTGGGTGGTCAACCTGCTGAATCTGGAGGAGCGCGAGGTGCGGGTAGTGGAGAAGAAGGTTCACTATTTCACCCGGCCCCTGGCCAATAAGGAGACCGAGATCCTGGAGGTTCGCCGCCGCCTGACCTGCGTCGGCGGTGAGGGCGGCTTGACCTTCACCGTCGGCCTGGGAGGGCTACGGGTGACCGATACGGTCACCGGCTTCAAGCGCATCCTGGTCAAGGGCCAGCGGGTGATCGGGGTGGAGCACCTCGACCTGCCGCCGACGGTTTTTGAGACCGAAGGGTTATGGATCGAAATCCCCGAGGTGATTCGGCTGGCCATGGAGTGCGAGCAGATGCACTTCATGGGGGGCATCCACGCCGTCGAGCATGGCTTGATCGGCATCTTTCCGCTGCTGGTGCTCTGCGACCGCAACGACGTGGGCGGCATTGCCTATCCCCACCATCCCCAGCTGGAGCAGGCGGCGGTCTTTATTTACGACGGTCAGCCCGGCGGGGTGGGACTTTGTCGGGAGGCCTGTGAGCGCATCGGCGAACTGCTGGCGGCGGGTCTGGAAACCATCACCAGTTGCCCCTGCGAGGTGGGTTGCCCTTCATGCGTTCATTCGCCCAAGTGCGGCTCCGGCAATCGGCCCATAGACAAGGCGGCGGCGGTACAGGTGTTGACTGCTTTGTTGGGCCGGGAAGGCAAACTCGCCGAGCAGCGCCTGGAGTTTGTTGCTCCGGCGGCGCCTCCAGCGGTGGCGGGTAAGGAATTGCGGATCGAGGTGGGCGGCGGCATGTCTCCAGAGGTGAAGGCGGAGTCGGAGATTTTGGCCGCACCGCTACGCCCGGCCCGGTTCGGGGTCTTCGACGTGGAGACCCGGCGTTCGGCCGCCGAGGTGGGCGGCTGGCACAAGGCCGAGAAGATGGGGATCAGCATCGCCATCCTCTACGATTCCGGCCCGGATGAGTTTTTTGTCTATCGCGACGACGAACTGTGCGAGATGATCAGCCGCTTTCAGGAACTCGATCTGGTGGTGGGTTTCAACAACAAGCGCTTCGACAACCTGGTGCTCTCGGCCTACAGCTCCTTTCCCCTGCATACCCTGCCGACCCTGGACGTCTTGGAAGTGGTGAAAAACCGCCTGGGCTACCGGCTAAGCCTGGATCACCTGGCCGAACAGACCTTAGGGATCAAGAAGAGCGCCGACGGCCTGCAGGCGCTCAAGTGGTATAAGGAGGGGCGGCTCGATCTGATCAGCGAATATTGCCAGAAGGACGTGGAGATCACCCGCGACCTTTTCCTGTACGGTTTGGAGAATGGCTATCTGATTTTCAAAAACAAGGCGGGCTGTAAGGTCAGGTGCCCGGTGGAGTTTGGGTTTTGACCCTTTTTGCACTTGGTCATTGAAGCGGCCCTTTAGTTCTGGCGACAGTATATAGATCTATATAAATCACCAAAGCTCCGACTGATCAGGTTCATATATGCATCTGGCTACTTGTCGGCATGGTAAAAATTGCTGAGAAATTCGCTCAGATGCACTACCCGGATGCTGGCGCCGCTCATGGATATTTCCCGGTGCAGCTGGATCAGGCAGCCAGAGCAGGAGGTCACCACCACCTCGGGGGCCAGGGCAATGATCTCCTCAGCTAGAGTGGCGCCGATCCGGTGGGAAAGGTCGGGGTGGGCCAGGTTGAAGGTGCCGCCCAGGCCGCAACAGCGCGAACCTCCGGGGAGCTCGACCAGTTTCAATCCGGGTTGCGCTTGGAGCAGTTGGCGGGGGGCGCTGCGCAGGCTGGGTTGGAAGCGAAGGTGGCAGGGATCATGGTAAAACACCCGGAGCGTTTTGCTGCTGCTGGGTAACGGGATGGTGGTTGCCTGGGTAGCGGCCAGAAAGGTGGACATTTCCCGGAGTCTGGCGACAAAGTCTAGGGCTTGGGGCAGGTATTCCGGATCAGCGGCCAGCAGGGCTGGATAGCTGAGAAGATGGCTATAGCAGGAACCGCAGGGGGTGATTATGGGACCAACGCCACCGGCAAAGGCGACAAGGTTCTGCCGGGCCAGGCGGCGGGCCTCGGTCGGATTACCGGCACTGTAAGTTGCCAACCCACAGCAGGTCTGTCCCTCAGGGAAGTGGGGCGCAATCTGCTCGGCAGCGATGAGCAGACTGGATGTGGCCTCAGCGATCTCCGGGCGCAGATGGTGGGCCAGGCAGCCGGAGAAGATGGCGATTGCCCCCGGGGCTGAAGCTGGTTCGGAAGATACGGAGGCGGGCTGGGGGCTTTTCTCGGTGTTTGCGGTTTCCGAGCTTTCCAGAAAGAGGCCAAGTTTCAGGCGCAGGCCGCTGTCCGGCGGTAATTTTCGTAACAGCGGCCCGGATAGCTTGAGAAAGTCAGCAAATCCGGAAAGCAGGGTCGGATGCGCCAGGCAGCTGGTGGCCAGCAGTTTGTTGAAGGAGCCGGAACCAGTGAGTCGGGGAAAATCGCTTCGGGCCTCTGCCACCAGGGCGGGCAGATCAAGGCCGCGGGGGCAGGCCTGGCGACAGGCCCCGCAAAGCAGGCAGCGGGAAAAGATCTCACGGTAGGCTTTGGAATGTGGCGAGTCCGCAAGCTTGCCAAGCAGGTGCAGTTTGCCGCGGGCGGTGTCGGATTCCTGGCCGCTGATCTGGTAAACCGGACAGACCGTAGAACAGGCTCCGCATTTGGCGCAAAGAGTGGTGTCCATAAAAGAAAGCGCCTAAAGTTTGGTGAACAATCAAAAAGTCGGATCACGTCATTGGGATGGCGAATTAACCGCAGTTAGGCGGCACATATCCGAACTTTCTGGATTGGAACTTCTAGAACGTTGCTCTGAAACCGAGTGATACACCCCAAGTTGGGTCGCCACCATCGGTAGCGGTGTTCGCGCTGATGTTGACCAGTGTACTTTGAGTTATCCGATAGTCCAAGTCGATAAGGCCACGCGCCCAGTTTTTTGTGGTTGATTGGCCAGGCAGATTGAAATCCCATAGGCCGATTGACCTGGCCGTTCACGCCATTGGTGTTTGACTCAAGACGCCGAACACCTTCGATCGCCGCTCGCAACTCTAAGTCGCTCATCAGCGGGGTGCGGGTGGCAAAACCATAGCGCAGATCAGAGATGTCCCATTCAGTGGCATCAACAGCGGCTGGAAAGCCGCCACCGGTTTCAGTGTAGCCATCAAGCTTGGTCTGAACCCAGGTGTAGGCGAAGTATGGTGAAAAGCTGACAGAGCTGAATTGGGTAGAATCTTTCCAGTCTATGCGAGCACGAACGGCGTATGATTTAGAATTTGGATCGGCGTTTGAAGTAACGACATTTGCCCCATTCATATAGTTGCGTTTTAGCTTGGTGTTATGGAGGCCGTAATAGCCAAGCACGCTGGCCTCTAAGCCGTCTCCGAATCGGTTGGCAACCTCGGCTAGCACGTACTGACCGTCATACTTGGCGCGGCCCTCTTGGCTCCAGTCCTGTCTTGCCCAGTCTTGACCAACACCAAGGCCGACGCGGGCGGTTTTGATATCTAGGCTGACGCCAGCTTCGATCAGCTCCGCCTTTGCAGTATTTTTGTAACCGGCAACATCGCCGGTTGTCCAGGCACCGAGACCGTTTGCGTCGCGGGCCAGGTCGAAATCAAGGATTGAGCGGTGATGAGCGCCGAACAGGGCCAGGTTGGGAAGTGATACGCCCAACTGAATTGCACTGCTGCCCTCCTCTGCCAAGGAAGCGTTGTAGGCCGGGATATCGGTTAACAGGCCGCTGCTTTCCGGACCCACCTTGGCCAACCATGCTTCCATAGTGCCACTTGGGTTGGTTCCATATCCAACCACCACATTGCCGTTGCCGTTTACGCCGGTTGCATCCGTTAACTTCCAGCCTGGGGTAACACTGACTCCGGCGTTGGTTAGCCAGTCTGTTATAGTCTGCATTCCAGTTGTTTTGGTCCAGCGAAAGGCGTTGTTGGACCATTTGTCAGGAATAGAGCTGTAGCCTACTACCACGCTGCCATCGGCTGAGACAGCGGTTGCTGCACTATTGATACCATTTAGGGTGCCAAGATCGGTCATCTCGCCACCAGCCCAGCGGAAGGCGTGAAAGGCAGTGTCGCCGGTAATAGAACTTTCTCCCACCACCACGTTGCCATTGGTCGAGACAGCAGTCGCTGTACTGTAAGTTCCGCCCAGAGTGCCAAGGTCAGCCATCTTGTCACCAGTCCAGCGGAAGGCATGGGTGGCAGTGTCACCAGTAATGGAACTTTCTCCCACCACGATGATGCCATAGGCTGAGACACCGGTCGCAGAGCTATTCGTACCTCCCAGGGTACCAAGGTCGGCCATCTTGTCACCAGTCCAGCGGAAGGCATGGATGGCAGTGTCACCAGTAATAGAACTAGCGCCCACTACCACGTTGCCATTGCTCGAGACACCAGTTGCTGCACTTTCGATACCGCCCAGGGTGCCAAGGTCGGTCATCTTGTCGTCAGACCAGCGGAAGGCATGGAAATCGGTGTCACCAGTTATAGAAACACCGCCCACCACCACTTTTCCGTCGGCCGAGACACCAGTTGCCGCACTATTGCTACCGCCCAGAGTGCCAAGGTCACTCATGGTGCCGCCGATCCAGCGGAATGCATGGAATCGGTTGTACCCAACGCTCATAAGACTATAGCCCACTACCACTTTGCCATCTACTGAGACACCAAGTGCAACACTGCTGAAATTGTCCAACGTTCCAATGCCAGGGTAGGTGTTGAAAACGAAAGGTGCAGCAAAAGCCTGTGCCGAGTAGGCTAGACTGATCAGTGCAACCAGTGGCAACAGGAAGGCGCAGCTTACCCTTGTGCGGTGTTTCTGCTTCAATTTGTATTTCATATCAGTTCCTCGCGATAGTGTCTCTCTGAAACACCAAGTAGGTATGCTCGAATTTGCCTGTCTCGCGGATATATTATATATTACAGGTGCTAAAAGCTGTCAATATAAGGATAAGAAAAGGATAGGCGTTCTCTTTGAGGAGGGAGCTCGGTGGATGTAAAAAGCGTGGCGCAACGAAGCCCGCTGGTTCATTGGCGCCACGCAACGGTGACGAGAGGTGATCGTTACAAAAGGTGCCAAAAGTTATGGAATTATCTAACCGGTAACCACCACAACTATAGGCACCACTTATAACCTATAACTTTCTTTAGTTCTGCCACAGCAGGTAGGCCTTGATGAAGGGTTCCAAGTGGCCGTCCAAGACGCTGTCGATGTTGCCGACTTCGGTGTTGGTGCGGTGATCCTTGATCAGCCGGTAGGGTTGCATGACGTAGGAGCGAATCTGGCTACCCCAGCCGATCTCCTTCTTGTCACCGTGGAGATCCTGCTGCGACTCCTTTTGTAGTCTGACTTCCCGGGTGTAGAGGTGGCCTTTCAGCATCTTCATGGCGGTGTCCTTGTTGCGATGCTGGCTGCGCTCGTTCTGGCACTGCACCACGATCCCTGAGGGGATATGGGTGATGCGGATGGCCGAACTGGTCTTGTTGACATGCTGGCCGCCGGCGCCGCTGGCCCGGAAGGTGTCGATGCGGATATCCTTGTCGTTGATCTCCACCGTGATGGTGTCGTCCAGCTCCGGGAAGATGAAGACCGAGGCAAACGAGGTGTGGCGGCGCCCGCTGGCGTCGAAGGGGGAGATCCGCACCAGCCGGTGGATACCCATTTCCGAGCGGAGTAAGCCGTAAGCATGGCGGCCGGTGACCATGACCGTGACGCTCTTGATTCCGGCCTCGTCGCCGGGCAGCTGGTCGAGGATCTCGGTCTTGAAACCGTTGCCCTCGGCCCAGCGCAGGTACATGCGCAGGAGGATGCTGACCCAGTCCTGGGCCTCGGTGCCGCCAGCCCCGGCATGGATGGTGAGCAGGGCGTTGTTGGCGTCGTGCTCGCCGGTGAACATGCACTCCAGTTCGGTGGAATCGACCTTGTGCTCCAGCTGATCCAGTAGTCCGGCAACCTCTTTTTCCGCCTCGGGATCGTTTTCCTCTTCGGCCAGTTGCAGGAGCAACTCGCACTCCTCCCAGGCCGCCTTGCAGGCGTCCCAGTCGTCAACCAATCCCTTAAGCAGCCCCTGTTCCTTCTGGACGGTGCGGGCCTTCTCCTGGTCGTCCCAGAAACCCGGGACTGCGGTCAGGGAATCCAGCTCAGCTATGCGTTCTTCCTTGGCATCTAATTCAAAGATGCCCCCGTAGGGTAGTTAGGCGATCTTGCAGTCCCTGGAGTCTCTGTTTTAGTTCGGCGGACATGGTGTTGCTCCTTTTAGCAAGGGATTGATGATTTACGAAATTTTAAGGCCAGGGCCAGCAGCAGGGCTAGGGCAAAGCAGACCGCCCCGGCCAAATGGCCGCCGTGGCTGGTGAAAACGGTGGTGGTCCGCAGCAGCGGCAACTGCCGGGAACCGGTATATTCTTCAAAGAGTGGTGATAATTGGTGCATGTGCCCCAGGGGATCGATGAAACCGCTGACCCCGGTGTTGGCCGAACGGGCCAGGCTGCGGCGATTTTCCACGGCCCGGAAAACGGCCATGGAGAGATGTTGCCAGGGGGCGCTGGTGCGACCGTACCAGGCATCGTTGGTGAGGTTAACCAGGAGCCCGGCCCCGGCTGCAGTCTGACTGCGGGCCAGATCCGGGAAAATGCTTTCGAAGCAGATCAAGACCCCAAGCTGGGTATTATGACAAGGAATCGGTCGTAAGTTGCTACCTGGGCTGAAGTCGGCAACGGCCTGTACCAGCGGACCTAAAAAGAAAAAGGCTTTCTTGAGGGGCACGTACTCGCCGAAGGGGACCAAATGCTCCTTGTCGTAGCGGTCGGCCAGTACCCCTTTGTCGTCGATGAGAAAGGCGCTGTTGAAGTATTTAGTTTCACCCCGTCCAAGGTTGGTCTCGCGGTGGGGGGCGCCGGTGAGGATGTTGGTGTGGGAGCTGGCGGTAATAGTTTCCAAGCCGATAAGTTCTGTTGACTCACTCAGGTAAAAGGGCATGGCGGTTTCCGGCCAGACCAGCAGGGTTGGGGAATTGCCTGTTAACTCGCGGCGGCTTAGGTCCAGGTATTTTTTTAGGGTGGTCTCCTGGAGGTGGGGCAACCATTTGTCGCCCTGGTCGATGTTGCCTTGGATAACCGCCACCTTTAGCTTCTCGGCTCCGGTCATTTCCTGCTCGATCTGACGGTAGCGCATGACGCTGTATCCACCCGCCCCTAAGAGGAGGAGAAGGGCCGAAATCAGGGCCAGGCCGGGTCGGGTCGGGCGAAAGAATTTTTCGGGAAAATGCTGCACCGCTAGGGCCAGCAGGACGTTGACCATAATGATCAGAAAGGTAACGCCGTGGTGGCCGAAGAGGTCGGCAACCTGGATGAGGAGAGGCGATTGGAATTGACTGTAGCCCAGATCCTGCCAAGGAAAACCGGTGAAGAGCCAGCCCCGGAGCCAGTCCAAACCAACCCAGACGATCGGCGCCAGCCAGATCAGGCAGGTTCGACCCTGCAACCGCCAGGTTAATAGAGCAAAGGTGGCCAGGTAAAGACTCATGTAGAGGGAGAGCAGGAGGAGGAGTGGCACCGTCACCCAGTAGGGGAGGTTGCCGTATTGGCCCAGGACAAAGTTGATCCAGTAAAGGAGCAGGGGGAAATAAACCAGCCCTGCCGTGAGTCCCAGGCGGGCGGCGCCACCGCTGGTCATTCCCGGGCGGGACAATGCCGCCAGTAGAGGCAACAGGGCCAACCAGGCCAGCAGGGGGATGCTGAACAGGCCCGGGGAGGCGAGAAAAAGCAGCAGGCCAGTGGCCCCGGCCCCCGCCCACTGTCGGCTGGAAAGTTTGCTCAAGATTGATTCCCGATTTTAAATGTGTCTGGTGAGTGCCCGAAGATTCGGGAGTTCACAAGATAATAAGTGGGCGCGGCCAATTCAACCGGAATCTGCCGGTGTCACCGAGAGGACGGGCTCGATGGGGTCAGGTTAGGGCGAGGGAGGATATCTTGACCTTGATGATCCGGCGTTTGGTCGCGGCCAGAATCTGGAAGTAAAGGGGGCCGATCTGGACAATTTCCTTCACCGTCGGCAGGTGGCCAAGTTGGTGGATGACCAGCCCGCCCACCGACTCGTAAGGACCATCCGGCAGAGTGGTTTTGAAGAACTCCTCCACCCCGTCCAGGTTGATTTTGGCGTCGGCGACCAGGGTCTGCTCGTTCACCACCATCCAGCCGGTTTCCGGTTGATCGGATTCGTCGTTAATCTCCCCGACTATCTCCTCTAAAACGTCCTCCAGTGAGGCCAGGCCCCTGACGCTACCGAACTCGTCGCTGATGATGGCCAGATGCATCTTCTTGGCCTGGAAGTCACGGAGCAGGTGGATGATGCGTTGGTTTTCCAGGGCAAAATAGGCTGGTTTGGCAAGATCGCGGGCGCAGGGTTTGTCTGTAGAGTGGACATAACGAAGCAGTTCCTTGGCGTAAAGGATGCCAATGATGTTGTCCGGGATGTCTTCGTACACGGGGATGCGCGAAAAACCATGGTCGTTGCAAAGATCAAGCAGCTCATCGTAGGGGGTGGTGGCGGCAACGGTGACCATTTCGGCGCCGGGGGTCATGATCTCCTTCACCACCGTGCCCCGGAATTCCAGGATAGAGTGGATCATCCGCCCCTCCTGGTGGGAAATCAGCCCCTGCTCCTCGCCGTCGTCGATGAGTTCCTGGATCTCCTGGTCGAGTTCCTCGGTGGAATCAATGGAGCGGGCCAGGCCCAGGAGTTCAAGGAAGCGCCTGAATATTGACGGTTCGCCGCTGGGGGCAGGGGATGTGTCGGGATCCATGTTAGTCGCTGAGGGGTGAAGTGAACGCAGGGATATGAATGGTCTGCTGAAGGTTCTGCATTATCGCTGCCATAATTACATAACCCTTGCCTACAGACAATCGGAAATGTTGATCGCCATAAAAAAATTGACTGTTTCCCGAAAAATCGATATATAGGGCGGCTCCTTTTGGGGGTGACTACTATTAAGCCCAAAGAGTTTGTAAGCTCTGTCCTGTATGGGTTCACGTTCAATAAGTTGCCACGTTGTGACATCTTGTCTTGCCCCAAAGTCATGGCCTGTGGCCCCGGGTAGGGTTTGCCCTAGTTTGCTGGGGTGCTCGCGTTTCACATGTGCTTGGTAGTCTGCATATTAAGGTTTGTGGGTAGATGGTGATAGTAACCGGAACTGGCGGCATCCTTGCTGCTGGTGGATAAATTTGCTGTCACAGGCGGTCCCTTTCTGGTACAATCGTCCGGGTCTGAGCCATGAGTGGTTCCCCGGCCACAATAGAACAAGGTGTCGGACCACTGCTTGGCAACCGTCGGCCACCTCCTTTGCCAATGAGATAATTTTCTTGGTGCAGTGGGGGCGGGTTAGGAGCGAAGAAACTCGGCAAGAACAGCCATGGCTGATATATGGCTGCTGTTTTTGACCGTATTTTGACAACGAACCAACCAGCAAGGTTGTCTTTTTATCGGGCT
>Ga0334722_10003314_pt1 | contig 17434 bp, 14 predicted proteins | sample C3_bottom_MG_FD_207210 | JGI IMG/M metagenome (GOLD analysis project Ga0334722, IMG submission 207210) | Sediment microbial communities from Yellowstone Lake, YNP, Wyoming, USA - C3_bottom | ecosystem: Environmental > Aquatic > Freshwater > Lake > Sediment | place: USA: Wyoming | collected...
CACGAAGCGCGGTTGCAGCGCGGGCGCAATCCCGCGCCAGGGAACCCAGCCGAGCAGGCCGAAGAGCTGGCAGCCGTTGCAGATCCCGAGGCTGAAGGTCTCCTCGCGCCGGTAGAAGGCGTCGAACATCGCCGCCAGACGCTCGTTGAAGCGGATCGTCGCGGCCCAGCCCTTGGCGCTCTCGGGCACGTCGGCGTACGAGAAGCCGCCCACCGCCGCGAGACCGCGGAAGCCCTCCAAGCTCACGCTCCCGGCGAGCAGATCGGTCATCGTCACGTCCCAAAGCTCGAACCCGGCGGCGTAAAAGGCGCCCGCCATCTCGCGGTCGGAGTTGCTCCCCTCCTCGCGCAGGATGGCGACCTTCGGCTTGCGTGCCGCGGCGATCACCGCGGGCGCGGTCGGCTGCGTAGCGAACGGGAGGTGGTACGTAGGCCCGGGGCGGTCGAAGAGCGCCTCGCGCTCGGCCTCGGCGCAGTCGGGGTTCATCTGGAGGCGCTCAAGCTGGTAACTCGTCTCCTCCCAGATCGCGCGCAACATGCGCATGTCCGCTTCGAGAACTTCGACACCCCCGACTTCGATGGTGACGGTCTTCTCCCGGCGGCTCCTCCCGATGAGGCTGCACGGGAGGCCGGCCTCGGACAGCTCGGCGCGGATGGAGGCGACCTCGTCGGCGCGGCACTCGAGCACCAGCCCGAGTTCCTCGGCGAACAGCTGCTGGAGGGGAGGCGCGGCCGGGAACGCCGCACCATCGGAGTGCAGCGAGCAGGAGCCGGCGCCGCTGCGACAGGACTTCGCGCCCCGGGCACGAACGGGGCCCCGCTCCCCCAGGGCGACATCGAGGCCGCAGTTTCCCGAGAACGCCATCTCCAGCAGCGTGGTGATCAGCCCGCCGTCGCTCACGTCGTGGCCGGCGAGCACGCGACCGCGTTCGATCAGCTCCTGCACCGCGGCGAAAGCCCGCCGCAGCAGCGCCGGGTCGTCGAGATCCGGCGGCTCGTCGCCGAGTTGCCCGAAGACCTGCGCCAGCGCCGAGCCGCCGAGCCGCCGCTTGCCCGGTGCCAGATCGATCAGCAGCAGCGCGCTCTCGCCCGGGGCTTTCAGGTCGGGCGTCACGACCTTCGTGATGTCCGCCATCGTCGCGTAGGCCGAGATCACCAGCTGCCTGGGTGATTTCACCGTGGCCTGCCCGACCTTGGTCGCCATCGAGAGGCTGTCCTTGCCGCCGTCGATCGCGATGCCGAGCTCGACCATCGCGTCGCGCATCGCCAGCGCCGCGTCGCACAGCGCCGCGCCCTCGCCGGGGAGCTTCGGCGCCCACATCCAGTTGCCCGAGCACTTGACGCTCTCGATCCCGTCGATCTTCGCGAAGACCAGGTTCGTCAGCGCCTCGCCGACGGCCAGGCGCGCGCCCGCCTTTGGTGAGAGCAGCAGCTTGATGGGCTGCTCGCCGATCGCGGTGGCCGCGCCGCTTCTGCCCAGATGGCTCTGGGCGATCACCGCGACATCCGCCACCGTGGCCTGCAGCGGCCCGCAGCACTGCTGGCGCGCGATCAGCCCGGTGACGCTGCGGTCGACCTTGTTCGTCAAAAAGCGCTTGGAGCCGACCGCGAGCAGCCGCAGCACCCGCTCGAGCGCGGCGCGCACCGTCAGGTCCGCGGGCAGCGTCAGCGGCGCGAGCCCCGGATCGACGCGGGTATCTTCGAAGGTCTTCTGTGGGATATTGCCGAGCACCTCGGCCAGGTCCAGATCCTCCGGCGTGGAGCCGTCGCGGGAGTCCTCGACCACGAAGCGTTGGTCCCCGGTGACTGCGCCGAGATTCTCGCAGCCGACCTTCTCGCGCTCGCAGATCGCTTCGAAGCGCGGCAGGTTCGGAGCACTCACGAGCAGGCCGTTGCGCTCCTGGTACTCGGCGACCCAGATCTCCAGCACGCTCATCGTCGGGTCGCCGACGCGGATGCGCCGGATGTCGACGCGGCCGCCGGTCTTCTCGACCAGCTCCTTGAGCACGTTGCCCGGCCCCCCCGCACCCTGGTCGTGGATGACCTCGATCAAGGATCCCGCGCCCATCTCGTTGCAGGCGCGGATCACGCGGTTCATCTTCTGCTCCATCTCGGCGTCGCCGCGCTGGACCGCGTTGAAGTCCAGCTCAGCGGCGTTCTCCCCCTGCAGCATGGAGGATGCCGCCCCGCCGCCGAAGCCGACGCGGTAGGCGGGCCCGCCGATCTGCAGGATGCGCATGCCGCGCTCCGGTTCGGCTTTCTCGGTGTGCCGGTCGTCGATCTGGCCGATGCCGCCGGCGAACATGATCGGCTTCAGAAACGCCCAGCGCTCGCCCGTGGGCAGCGTCATGTCGAAGCTGCGCGTGAACCCCTGGATCAGCGGCTCGCCGAACTTGTTGCCGTAGTCGGAGGCGCCGTTGGAGGCCTCGATCTCGATCGCCAGCGCCCGCGCCAGGTTGCCGGGGTACGCCAGCCCCGGCGTCTCCCAGGGCTGTTCGTAGCCGGGGATGCGCAAATCCGCCACGCAGTAGGCGGCGGTACCCGCGACGACGAAGCCGCCGCGGCCGGTGCCCTGGACGTCGCGGATGCGCCCGCCGCTGCCGGTCTCGGCGCCGGGGAACGGAGCGACGCCGGTCGGGAAGTTGTGCGTCTCCGCGGTGAAGATCACGTGGTAGCGCGCCCGCTGCGCAACCAGCGGCGCCGGGCCGCCGGGCGCCGCCGGCAGGATCGTCTCGATGTCGCGCCCCGTGATGCCGCTCGAATTGTCCTTGAACGCGATGATGCTGTTGGCCGGGTTCGCCGCGAGCGTCGACTTGACGATCTCCATCAGCGTCTCGGGGAGGCTCTCGCCGTCGATCACCTGCCGCCCGCGGAAGAAGCCGTGCCGCGAGTGCTCGGAGTTGGCGTTGTTCAGGTCCATGATCTCGACGATCGTCGGGTTGCGGCCGTGCTTGTTGACGAAGTAATCGTGGTAGAAGGCGCGGTCCCAGTCGTCCATCGAGATGCCGGGAATCGCCGCGAGCGCGTCCGGCCCCCGCTCCTTCAGCGGGATCTCGTAGACCGCCTCGGGGACGATGCCGGTCTCGAAGGTGGCGAGCGGCTCGGGGTAGACGCACTCGGTCATCCGGTCGTGGCGCGCGGCGGCGAAGGCCGATAAATCTTCGCCCGCGGGGACGCGGTAGCGGCGCGAGCGCTCGACGCGCGTCACCTGCGCCAGGCCGATCGCCTGGCAGATGGAGACGAGGTTGGAGGACCAGGCGGTGGCGAAGTTCAACCGCGGGCCGACCTCCACGATGCGGGCGCCAGCGAGGTGCGGCGTCTCGGCGACCGCCGCCGAGACGAACCCGTCGCCGAGGAGCTGGCGCAGCTGCTCGAGTTGGGCGGGTGAGAGCGGCGCGCCGGCCGCGACGTTGAAACAGTACTCGAAATCGTCGCTCACCCGGAGGTAAAGCTGCCGGACCGTGTCAGTCATAATCTCCGCACCCTGGTTGCCGTTTCGCAAGTTCACGCCACCGGCCAAGGATACACGAATCGGTGGCGCGTGCGCCGGCGATCAGACCCCCGCCGGCGGCTGGAGAACGGCGTTGAGGCACTCGCGCAGGTCCTCCAGCCGGTAGGGCTTGCTCAGGCAGGCCGAGAAGCCATAGGCCCGGTACCCCGCGACCACGGGCGCCGCCGCGTACCCGCTCGAGACGACGGCCTTGACGTCGGGGTCCAGTTCGCGGAGCCGGAGGATCGCCTCCTCGCCGCCCATCCCGCGCTTGACCGTGAGGTCGAGCACGACGAGGTCGAAGGGGCGCCCCTTGTCCCGGGCGGCGCGGTACAGATCGAGCGCCTCCTCGCCGCTGGCCGCGGTGGCGACCGCGTGGCCGAGCGACTCGAGCATCCTGACGGCGATGCGGCGCACCAGCTCGTCGTCGTCCATCACGAGAACGCGCCTCTTTCCCACGCCGGCGCTGGCCACCGGGGGCGGTGCGGGGAGGTCGCCGCCGAGGCTCGCCGGCAGATACACCGAGAAGACGCTCCCCTCGCCCGGGCGGGAGGTGACGTCGATGAAGCCGTTGTGGCTCCTGACGATCGAATACGACGTCGCCAGCCCCAGCCCGCTGCCCTTCTGTTTGGTGGTGAAATAAGGGTCGAAGATCTGGGCCAGATGCTGCGCTGAGATTCCCGCACCGGTGTCGCGCACGTCGATCCTGACAAAATCGCCCCCGTCGGGGACCAGCGGACTGGCGTCCGCCGCGATCGTCTCGTTGTGGGCCTCGATCTCCACGGTCCCCCCCTGCGGCATCGCCTCGCTGGCGTTGAGCACGAAGTTCTGAAGCACCTGGCTCAGCTGCCCGTCGTCGGCATCGACGTCCCACAGGCCCGCGTCGAGGACGAGCCGGTAGTCGGAACGCGAGCCGCTGAGCGCGAACCTCACCGGGTCTTCGATCATCGTCGAGAGCGACAGCCGGCGTTTCAGCGGTTTGCCCCCCTTCGAGAAGGTCAGCAGTTGCGTCGTGAGGTTCACCGAGAGCCCGAGCGCCTTTTCGGCCTGGCCGAGCAGCTCGGCCGCCTTTTCGGGCTGATCGAGGCTCAGCTTCGCGAGCGAGAGGTAGCCGAACAGGCCCTGGAGCAGGTTGTTGAAGTCGTGCGCGATCCCCCCGGCGAGCGTCCCGATCGCCTCGAGTTTCTGCGCCTTGACCAGCTCGGCCTCGAGCAGCCGCCGTTCCGTGATGTCGCGGTCGGTGCCGCGCACGCCGATCGTAACGCCGCGGGTGTCCGTCACCGCGACCGCGCTGGATTCGAGCCAGCGGTAGCTCCCGTCCCGATGTCGCCAGCGCAGCACGGCCCCCTGCCACCCTTTGCCGGTCCTGGCGCAGGCCTCGAGCATTTCCCGGGCCAGGGGGGCATCGTCGGGGTGGATCAGGTTGGACAAGGGGTGCGCGAGCAGCTCCTGCGGTTCGATCCCGAGGATCTCCCGGACCCGGGAGTTCGAGAAGGTGTGGTTCCCCTCCAGATCGGACGCCCAGATCCAGTCGGCGCTGGTCTCGACGAGCGCCCGATACCGCCGTTCGGACTCCTGCAGCGCCTCGACGCCCCGCTGTCGCTCCAGGTCGGCCTCGTGCAGCGAGGCGGCCATGGTGTTCAGGGCATCCGCCAGCGAGGAGAACTCGTTGTCGCCCCCGGGCGCGAGGCGGCTGCCCAGGTCGCCCGCGGCGATGCGCTCGGCGAAGGTCTTGCTCTCGACCACCGAACGCGTCACCGTCAGCGCGACGAAGAGCGAGAGCAGCGCGGTCAGCAGCAGCACGACGCCGCCGGCGACGATGACCGGCAGGCTCAGCAGACGGGCGCTGCGCTCGATGGCGCGGTGCTTGGCGGCAGCCCGGTCGAGCGATTCGACGTAGAGTTTTTCGAGCAGCGGGTCGATGGCCTGGACCTCCTTGAGGTAGGCCCGCTTGATGGTCCTGGTCTCCTCGGTCGTGCGTACGTACTGCTCGAAGAGCCGGCGGTAGCGCTCGCCGGTGCGGACGAGTTCGGCGCGGGTCGCCGCGGGCACGCGGGCCGCGGCCAGGGCAGCCGTGAAGTCCCGGTGCGCCCGGGCGAATCCGAGAACGTCCTTGTCGCGCTCGCGCTCGAGGTATTCCTCTTCGGCGATGATCAGCGCCCGCATCTTCGCGAGCAGCGTGTCGTTCCCCAGCTTTTCGACCAGCGTCTCCATCTCGTGCGCCGGCGCGTCCATGCCGCCGTGCGCGCCGGAGTCGAAATAGCCGCGTTCCCCGAATTTTTCGACCAGCCGCTCGATCCCGCTGCGGTAGCGGTCGAGGGCGCTCTCGGCCTCCCGGGTCTGGCGTGTGGTTTCGGGATCGCCCGCCAGCTCCCTGATCCGCGCCATGTGCTCCTTGATGTCGCCGAGCACATTGAGCTGGCGCGAGATGTAGCGGGCGCGCGCCTCGTCGAAACCGAACTCCCGGTAGTTGAGCAGGAAGTCCTTCTCCAGGCGCCGGGCGTCGATCATCGCGGCGTTGCTCTTGAGGCACAGCTCCGTGATCACGCTGTCGACGTTGATCAGGCTGTCCATCATGCGGAACGTGATCCCCTCACTGACCTTGAGGTACACCACGACCAGGACGCACAGGAGCACGACCAGACCCGTGCCGCCGATGAGCAGTGACTTCAGCGAAACGCGATTGAGCCTGGCGAGGACGCCGGAGGGCGCGCGCCGCGCCGGGGGGGCTCCGTCAATCCTCATAGGGGACGAAGTCGAACTGCTCGATCAGATCCACGGCCTTCGGGGAGAGACAGTAATTGATGAAGTCCTCGGCGGCGCCGTCGGGCAGGTCCCGGGTGACCAGCGTCAGGGGCCGGGTGAGCGGGTAGTTTCCCGTGATGACGTTGCGGCTCGTCGGCAGCACGCCGCCGACGGGAATGACGCGGATCGGGCTGCCGACCGCCGCGGTGCGTCCGGCCTCCCCCGAGGAGACGTAGCCGATCGCGCGGGGATCCGCGCCGACGGCGGCGATCGTGACGGGGTTGTCCCCCGGGAGCACCTTCCCTTTGAGCAGGCCCTGAAGGTCAAAGTACTTCACGAACAACTCCGTGACCGGTTTCTGCTCCTCGCGCAGCACGACCACGATCGGATCGCTCTTCCCGTTGAGCGCGAGCCAGCTGCCGATCTTTCCCGAGAATACTCCCCTGATCTGCTCGTCGGTGAGGTTCTCGACCGGATTGGATTTGTGCACGATGATGCTGACGCCGTCGCGGGCCATGGGGAAACCGAACATCCCTTTCTCTTCGGGCTTCAAGGTGCGCGAGACCAAACCGATCTCGGCGTTCCCCTGCTGAACGTCCCTGATGCCACGGTCCGAGCCGCCGCACTGAACGTCGATCCGAAGCTCCGGGCGCAGCACGCGATATCGCTCAGCGATCGCAGCGATCAGCGGGCACATGGTGCTCGAGCCGGTGATCCGCAACGTCGATGCCGTCGGACGATCCGACGGTTCGCCGGCCAGCGCCGTCTGGACGGCGGCGCCCAGCAGGAGAATCCCGATCGACGTCAGGAAGAACAGCACTCGATGCAATCGCATCCCGTGGCACCCTCTTCACGTGAGCGTTTCGTCAGAAATCATGGCAATAGTTGGCCTCGGGCAGCCAAAAGTCAAGGTTCCACGACGCGGGCGGCTGGGAGCAACCCCCCGGATCTTCAGCCGAACCGGACCGAGCGCCGGGGAACGACCCGTCCAGCCAGAAACCGTTGATCGCGATGCGCACGCTCGGCCATTTGTCAGCCGCAGCTCCCACATCGACCAGAACCGGCGCGCAGTGCTTCCCACGAGGGTAGGGCGGTGCATGTCGTTGGCGCCCCGCAGTTCCCCCCTCAGGTCCCGCGCTGGGTCGCGATCCAGACACCGAACGCCTGCATAAATGCCTCGAGGAACTCCCGCGTCGCCGGCTTGACGATCGCGCCGTCCGCGTCGAACAGGTCGCCCGCGGCGCCGACGTAGCACTCGGGTTGCTGCATCGTTGGCACGTTCAGGAACACGAGGGACTGCCGCAGGTGGTGATTGGCCCCGAACCCGCCGAGCTGGCCGGGGGAGACGCTGACCACGGCGCCGGGCTTGCCGTTCCAGGCGCTGCGCCCGTACGGCCGCGATGCAACGTCCAGTGCGTTCTTGAGCACCGCGGGGACCGAGCGGTTGTACTCGGGGGTCACGAACAGCACTGCGTCTGCGGCTGCGATGCGCTGGCGGAAGGCGAGCCACGCCGCCGGCGGGTCGGCCTCGTGGTCCTGGTTGTAGAACGGCAAGTCCCCGATCTCGACGATCGAGAGCTTCAGCGTGGGCAAGGCGAGCACCGCGAGCGCGTTGGCCAACGTGCGGCTGAACGCGCCCTGGCGCAGGCTGCCCACGAGAACTGCGACGTCCCGTTGCCCGCTCATCGCCCGCCCCGCCTACTGAGCGATGCCGATCTGTTTCAGGTAGGTCAGGTTGTCCCAGTACAGGAACTCCTCGACCATGACGCCGTCCTTCCAGTGGCCGACGGTGCACATCGGGACGGCGAACTGCTTGCCGGTCGGCTGGATGAACTTCCCGTCGCCGATCGGCATCGGCCTGGTGAAGGTGCCGGTCATCACGCCGGTGACGGCGGTGAATTCCCCGGAGCCGAACTTGACCGGGTGCTCCTTGATGGCCGTGTCCGGCGCGTAGACGAAGAGGGCCTTCAGGTCCTCGATGTGCTTGTCGATGCCGTTGGTGTGGTGGCCGTCGGGCCAGTTGACGACGACGTCCTTGGCGTGGCTCTCGTGCAGCCGCGTCCACTCCTGGTTGGTGAACACGACGAAATCCAGCGTGTCGAACGTCGCGATGTCCCTGGCGACCCGGGTCTTCTCGTCGGTGAACGACTTCAGCTCGTCGACGATCTTCCGCATCTCCGGCGTGTATTCGCCGGCCGCCTGCTCGGCCGCGACGGCGCGGCAGGCCAGGCTGCCCGCGAAGAGAACCGCCAACCCAAGAACGATCGTTTTCCTCATGCCCCGTCTCCTTGTGCCTCCGTGAACCGTTGAGAACGCGTCTGTCCTTGAGAAAGGATAGGTTCGGCTCCAGGATCAGGGTAATACATCCGGGTGGAAAGCTGGCACTTTCCTGATCCCGGAGGATTCGGTTTCGGCCGGACGATTCGACGCCCTGAACTGCGTGGGCGTCACGCCGAACCGCTTGCGGAAGACTCGCGTGAAATAGCTGTGCTCTTCGAAACCCAGCGCGAACGAGATCTCCCCGACGCCGTCCGCGGTGAACAGGAGCAGCCGCCGGGCTTCGAGCATCAGCCGCCGGTCGATCGCCTCCAAGACCGTCACACCGGCGAACAGCCGCGCGACCGCGTTGAGGCGGCGCAGGGAGACGCCGATTGCCCCCGCGTAGCCTCCGGCGGAGTGCTCGACCCGATACTTCTCCTCGACGAGCCGAGTGAAGCGCTCCCACAATCGCTGCGACTCGGTCAGCTCCTGAGGCTGTAATTCGAGCAGTCGCAGCCAGAGCATCTCGATTTTGGCGATGAGCGCCCGCAGCAGGTGCCGCAGCGTGGCGTCTGCGTAAGGGTCGCCGGCCCGGGTTTCGCCGCGGATCACGGCCAACAGAGCGTTCAGGCCGGCGATGACCTCCTCCGGGACGGGGATGCTGGAGTACCCGACGAAATGGTTGAAGAGGATGGGGGATGCGCCGGGCAGGAACGACTCGCGAAAGCGCACGACGCACCCGGCTAGCCGTGGGGCGGGCGCGAAGCGGTGGATGCGCCCCTGCGGGATCACGAGCAGCGAGGGGGCCGGGACGCGGACGCTCGCGCCGTCGAGCAGGTGGTCCGCGGACCCGGCGCTGATCCAGATGATCTCCTGGTAATCGTGCCGGTGGGGAGCGTCGGCGCGGTCCGCCAGGGAGGCGACCCGCTGCCGGTCCAGCTCGATGAACATCACCTCTTCGTCGAGCGTGACGGGCAGTGCGAGCCCGGACGCGGCGCGACTCGTGGATTTGGTCATCGGCGCCCCTCCTCGACCCCGGTGCTCCTCCGCGGCGGGCTCAGCCCCGCGCGCGGCGAGCGCGGACGTTCGGGAACAAGCTCGCGTCGGTGTGCGGTAAAAAGCGTGCCGCCATGAACGCGTTCATGAACTCCCGGCTCTCGTTCATCTCGATGTAGGTCATCCGGCTACCGATCGTTTCGATCCGCCCGAGGGCGGCCGACGAGAGCAGGACGCGCCTGGCCCCCTCGAGCGAGGAGTTGCCGAGCAGCCGGTAGCGCTCCAGCGGGATATCGGGGACCATGCCGATCGTCACGGCCTTGTCGGCGGCGACGTACGCGCCGAACGCGCCGGCGATGAAGAACCGATCCAGCTCGTCGAAGGCGATCCCCGCCGCCTCGGTCATCACGGTGAGCATCGTGTACATCGCCGCCTTGCTCAACATCAGGTTGTCCAGGTCGGCCTGCGAGAAGAGGATCTCCTCGCCGAGCGCGGTCTGCGCGGCCTCAGCGACGATGAAGCAGGGCAGGTCTCCGCGCACCGCGACCCGGGGGCTCGGCGAAGGGAGCACGAACTTGCCGCGCTCGTCGACGAGCCCGGCGGTGAACAGCCCGGCCATCAGGTCGATCAGCCCGGAGCCGCAGATGCCGCGGGGCGCGCCGCCGCCGATGACGGCGAACGAGGGGAGCCCGGTGCGCGGTGCGATCGTGATGCGCTCGATGGCGCCGGGCGCCGCGCGCATGCCGTGGCGCACGACCCCCCCCTCGAGCCCCGGCCCCGCCGAGCCGGCGCCGACGAGCAGGAACTCGCGATTGCCGACGACGATCTCGGCGTTCGTGCCGATGTCCACCAGCAGCGAGACCCGCTCGGCCGTGTCCATGCCGGAGACGAGCACGCCGGCCAGCGCGTCGCCGCCGACGTAGCTGCCGACGTTCGGCAGGACGAGCACCGGCGCCAGAGGGTGGATGCCGATGTTCAGCTCGGCGGCGCGCGCGACGGGGAAGCGGTTGGCGACCGGGACGTAGGGCGCCCGGCAGAGGTGGAAGGGGTCGAGCCCGAACAGAAAGTGCGCCATCGTCGTGTTGCCGGCCACGCAGACACAGCAGATCTCCTCGAGCGCGAGCCCAGCGGCGCGCACGAGCGCGGCGGCGATCTCGTTGATCGCCTGCACGGCGAGCGCCTGCAGCCGCTCCAGGCTCCCCGGCTGGAGGCACAGGTGCGTGCGCGCCAGGATGTCCTCGCCGTGCTCCACCTGCGGGTTGAGGACGGAGCGTTCGCCGAGCGCCTCGCCGGTTTCCAGGTCGATCAGTGCGCCGACGATGTTCGTGGACCCCAGGTCGACGGCCAGGCCGAGGCAGCGGGTGGGGACGTCCGCGGGTTCCACGCGCAGCAGCGTCGGGACGGGCGCCAGGGCAACCGTGGCGCGGACGGCGAACCCGGCGGCGCGCAGGATCTTCGGCAGTGCGGCAACGACGCAGAGGGGCGCCTGAACCTCGCCCAGACCGAGCGCCGCCAGACCGCGGAGCAGCCGGTCCAGATCGGCCGTGTGGTCGGTTTGCGTCGGCGCGCGAAGCGCCAGCCGGAACCTGCGGACGAGCGGCCCGTCGGGGGGTGCGGTCACGACCGGCACGCCCGCGAACGCACCGGGGGGGCGGCCGGCATCATTCGGCGGCGGCGGTGTCTTCCGCCACCTTCCCGCCCCACGCCACGAGGTTCCCGCGGATGAACTCCACGACCCGCTGGTGCTCGGCGGCGCCGCTGCCGTGGACCAGCAGCGGCTCCCCGAAGGCGAAGTGGACCGTCCGGGAGGGGACGATCCTCCCGAAGTCCTTGATCCGCGCGCCGTTCTCCCAGGCGTCGGTTTTGAGCGCCAGCGGTACGACCGGGACCTGCGCGCGCTTGGCCAGCTTGATGCCGATGGAGTTGAACGCGGCGGGGTCGAAGAGCGGCGAGCGGGTTCGTTGCGGGAAGACGACGATCGAAATGCCGGCCTGCAGCCGCTGAAGGCCGCCCTCGAGGACCGCCTTCAAGTCCTCGCGCGGGTTGGTGCGGCCGACCACGATCGGGCTGCGGGCGCGCATCAGGTGCCCGAAGACCGGGTATTCGACGAGCGATTTCTTCACGACGAAGGCGACCGGCTTCAGCGGCTGGATGATCGTCGGCAGCACGAAGGCCTCCAGCGTGCTCATGTGGTTCCCGATAAAGACGCAGGGCCCCTCGATCCGGCTGAAGTTCTGGGTCCCCGTGATCTCGATCCGTACCCCGACGCGCTCGAGGGAGCGCAGGACCAGCAGGCTGCTGGCGCTCCACTCCCGGTCGTCGTAACGGCCGAGGCGCGCGTCGTTCGAGCTGGCGAAGACGCGTCCGCCGAAGCGGGTATAGAAGACGATCCCGGGGAAGAGGCGCGCGAAGAGAGAACACCGCGCGGGGGCGCTGCAGTAGGCGCCATCGACAAAGTCGGGAGCGAGCGGTGCCATCCGTGTGCCCATCGTTGCCCCCAGCCCCATTTTCCGTCTGCAGCGAGCGAACCGGCAATCTCGCCCGGCACACGAGATACTAGCAGAGACACCGCCTGGTCGCGACGGTAGCGGCGCCCCTGCACCCGCGGGGCAGAGGGGACGGCGATCTGCTAGATTGAGGGGGAATGGCCCGGGCATCGAGACGCACACGAGAAGAGGCGGGCACGCCATGGACGACTTGTCCCCCATCGCCGAGGTGATCGCACGGCGCCGCTCCTGCCGGAAGTACAAGCGTCAGCCGCTGACCGAGGACGATCGCCGCGCGCTGACGGCCTTCATCGCGGGAAACGCCGGCAGTCCGTTCGGCGGACGCACGCGCTTCCTGCTGGTTGCCGCGACGGAGCAGGAGCGCGCAGAGCTCAAGGGGCTCGGCACCTACGGCTTCATCGACGGCGCGGCCGGGTTCCTCGTCGGCGCGGTCGAGCGCGGCCCCAGGGACTACGAGGACTACGGGTACCAGCTGGAGTGCGCGATCCTGCGCGCGACCGCTCTGGGGCTGGGCACCTGCTGGCTGGGAGGGACCTTCACCAAGAGCGGCTTCGCGCGGCGCATTGCGCTCGGCGCGGGGGAGTTGATGCCGGCGGTCGCGGCGGTCGGCTACGCCCTGGAGGAGGGGTTCTCCCGCGACCGCATTCGCCGCATGGCCGGGTCGAACGCCCGTCTCCCGGCAGCGGCGCTCTTCTTCGACGGCTCCTTCGGCGCGCCCCTCGCGCCTGGGGCAGCCGGGGCGTACGCCGGCGCGCTCGAAGCGGTGCGCTGGGCGCCCTCGGCTTCGAACCGGCAGCCGTGGCGTCTCCTGCGCACAACAACCGGCTGGCACTTCTCCCTGGCGCGGACGAAAGGCTACGGCAAAGGGACCCTGCTGTTCGCCGTTCTGCGGCTCGCCGACCTGCAGCGCGTCGACATGGGCATCGCGATGTGCCACTTCGCGCTGGTGGCCCGCGCGGCCGGTCTGACGGGCGGCTGGGTGATCGACGATCCAGGGATCGCCGGGATGTCGGCCGGGGTCGAGTATACGGCGACGTGGCGCCCGTCGCGCTAATGGCAGCGGCGGGCGCCGGTTCGCGCGGCTCAGATGCTCAGCGAGAAGGGGGTGTATCCCGCGACGAGCAACTCGCCGAGGTAGGAGCTGGATTTGGCCTCCGCGCCGTCGATGAGATCCTCCTTGGTCACGCCGAACCCGGGCATGAACGCGTGGCAGACGTAGAACTTGATGTCCAGCTCGACGCCCATCTCGATCAGCTCGCCGACGTTCGCCACCGCGCCCTCGAGTTCCATGGAAATGGTGCTCGCCAGGCCCTTCTTCGCCAGCTGAACCCCCTCGCCGAGCAGGAAGATGACGATGTCTGCGTCATCCTCGAAAGCCTTGATGTTCGAGGCGATCTTGAGAATGCCGATGGCCTCCATCGGGCTCGAGCTCGCGTGGGAGATCGTGAACAGGAATTTCTTCGCCATGATGTCTCTCCTTAGCCGGTTTGCATTCAAGGGGTCACGGTTCAGTTTCGATTGCCTGGGGTCGATTTCGATTCAGCCCCTCCGGCGTCCTTCGCGCGCCGTTGTGCTATTTCAGCAGTCCCCCGAGCACCTTCGCGATGCCATCGGGCGCCCCGGAGATCTTCATGAAGGTCCCCATGGTCAAATCCGGGAAGCTCTGCGCGATCCGGAACTTGCCGTGGAGCATCAGCACGCGCCCCCCCGCGACCAGGATCTCGTAGGGCAGGTGGGCGGTATGCCGGCGCGCGCCGGTGTCGGTGATCTTCAGGACGGTCGCGTCGGCGCCCTCGCCGGAGAGGATCGCGACCCCGAACACGCTCTGCTCGGTGCCCGGGACGTCGATGCGGTAGATCGCCTTCGCCTCCTTGCTCGCGGCCAGGCCGGCCTCCAGTTTCGCGACGGCGTCGGCGTGCGAGGCGAACGTGCCGAGCACGATGGGCTCGTTGAAGTACGGCATCATCATCATGTAGTGGTACGAGCGCAGCTCCTTGGCGGTGAAGCCCGATTTCGCGCCGAACTCCTCGCGTCGCCCGAGCGCTTTTTCCAGCGCTGCGGCCACGCCTTCGGGTTCGGCCGCCAGCCGGTAGACGTTCGCCATCCACGCCGGGTTGGTGTAGGCGACCTGGACGGCCCCCCCCGCCTGCGTCACGGCGACGCGGACCACGGAGCCGTAGCCGCCGTCGGGGGACTTGGCGGCCACGCCGCGCAGGGCGTCCGAGGTGACGACGATGACGTGCGCCGCCGCGGACACCGGGTACTCCCCGGCGACCGCGAAGCCGGCCTGGGTCAGCGCCGTGCGTGTCTGCGCAACGACGTCGGCGAAGGCTCCCGGGTTCTCCGTCGCGAGCACGTACGGCCGGAGTCCTTCCTCTTTGGCGGAGACGCCCGTCGCGGTCGCGACGATCGCGGCGCACGCGAGCGCTACAACGATGCCGATGCTCATCTTCCTCATGTGCAGACCTCCCGTTGGCTGACGTGGGAACCGTGTGCGCGGCGGATCGACGGCTCCCGTCCGGGGCGGCCTCGCGCGCACGTATGGCTTCGTAGAGTATGCCCTTCCCCCACGCTCGTCCACCACGGTTGCGGGGAAGCCAGCAGGGCGGCCGCTATCCCGGCGGGTTGCGCAGCAACGACTCGATGAGCATGAGGCAGGCCTCCTGCTGGGGGGGGTCTTCCTTGTTGATGACGGCGAGGCAGGTTCCCTTGGGGAAGATCTCGTGGAGGTTGTCTGCGTCTCTGGCGCTCACGACGATCACGCGTCGCCGGTCCACGCCGCGGGCAACGGCGAACTCGAGGAATTTCCTGCCGTCGATGACCGGCATTTCCAGATCCAGCAGCAGCATGGAGATGTCCGCGCGCATTTCGCCCAGCGCCGCCACCGGGTCGAGGTAGGTCTCGACCCGGACCCGGTCGGCATAGCGGCATGCGAAGAACTCCCGCCAGGTGCGGCAGAAGCCCTCGCTGTCGTCGACAATGACGACCCGTTTCGCGTCGCTCACGGCACCAGCCTTTCGTTCAGCGCCGAACCGTCGGGGGGGCGCGAGCTGGGAATGCCGACGGTGCGCACTCATGTGCACAGAGCATTCTCGTGCTCCAGGGGAGCCGCGTCAACCCGTTGGCGGGTCGGAGCCTTCCCGCAATTTTCTGCTCGTTCTGCGCTTACTGCTCTGGCCCGTCGATCAGGTGAGCCGGCAGCTCGAGTCGCTGGCCAGCGGCGAGGGGATCTCGGCCACACGCCTCTTGCTCGGCTCGGACGATGCACTCGGCAGGCTGGTCCTGCAGTTCAATGCCTTGATCGACCGCCTCCAGGGGACGCTGCGCCGGGTGATCGAAACCGTTGAGGCCTTTGTGGCCCACGCCGACGCATCGGGGAAGTAGGCGCACGAGCTCCTCGCGAACGTCGATCGCAAGCGACAGGTCGTCGAGGGAACCGCAACCCTCTTTGTCGGCATGCGGCGGGAGCTGCCGAAGATCGAAGAGATTCTCGGCCGGCTGACGGAGTCGTCCGCGGAGAGTCGGACCGCGGTCGGCGCGCAGGTGCTGCAGATCGCCGCGGTCGCCGCGATCGCCGAGTTGACGCGGCGGGTCGGGGAAATCGTGACGACGAGCCACAGCCTCTCGGGCGCCGTGGAGTCGATTGCCGCACGCGCCAAGGAGATCGCGGTGGCCACGGTCGAGCAGGGCAGGGAGCTTGCCACCATTCAGTACGCGGTTCAAGAGGATCGCCGGGCCACGGTCGCCATCGTTGCCGCCACCCGCGAGCAGGAGCTTTCCGCCCGTCGGATCGAGCGCCAGGCCGGGGAGGTGGTCGCTCTCATGCAGAGCAGCGGCGCAGCCGTCCGGGCCGGGCGCGGACGGACCGACATGCTGGCCCCGACCATCGAGACGCTGCAGGCCATGGACGTCCGGGAGCGGGGCTCTTTCGGTCGCAGCGAGGAGGACGCCGCAGCGCTGGCGGCAAAAGCGCAGGTGCAGCGCCGGGAGATCGAGCGGCTCAGGCCGCACGAGAGCACGGACGAGGGGGGACGCTGAACGTTCACTCCCGCTCCGTCCCTTCCCGCAATAGAGCGAGGTAGCGCTCGTAGGCGAAGATGCGGTTCCTTTTGCGGCCGGTGATCTCTCGGACAATGCCGGACTTCCCGAGAGCTGCGAGGGCCGACGCCGCAGTCGGGGCGCTCAGACGCGTTTCCCTGACAAGGTGGGGGATCGAAACGAGGGGCCTCCGCTGCAGTGCCTGGTGGATTCGGAGCGCCGACCCCGAGACCCGCCCCAACGCCGTGATGCGGGCGCGGTCCTCAACAGAGACCTCCGCGAGCTTTCGGGCAGTCGTCGCCGCCCCGTCGGCCATCTCCCGCATCCCCTCTGCGAAGAAGAGGGCCCAGGATTCCCAGTCTCCCGTCAGCCGGACGGCGGAGAGCAACTCGAAGTAACGGGCGCGGTGCTGCTTGAGGTAGAGGCTCATGTACAGCAGCGGCTCCCGCAGGACCTTCTCCTGGCAGAGGATAAGCGGTATCAGCAGCCGACCCACCCGGCCGTTGCCGTCGAGAAAGGGGTGGATCGTCTCGAACTGCAGGTGCGCCAGCGCCGCCTTCAGCAGCACCGGGGTGCGCTCCGGCAGGTCGTGGAGGAACCGCTCCAGGGCCGCCATGCACTCCTCGACCCGATCGGCCGGCGGCGGGACGAATACGGCGTTCCCGGGGCGGGAGCCACCGATCCAGTTCTGCGACCGCCGAAACTCGCCGGGAAGGCGATCGCTGCCGCGCCCCTTGGCCAGCAGGATGCCGTGAATCTCGCGTAGCAGCCGGTTGGAGAGCGGGAAGCTCTCCCGCAGCCGTTCGTGCCCGTGCTTCATTGCTGCGACGTAGTTCGAAACCTCGACGACGTCGTCGAGGGGTACTCCGGGGGCTTCGTCCAACTCGAACAGGAGCAGGTCCGAGAGCGAGGATTGCGCTCCCTCGATGCGGGACGAAAGCACCGCTTCCTTCCGGACGTACAGGTACAGGAAGAGCTGAGTGTCCGGGAGCAGCGTCGTCACGCTGTCCAGGCGGCCCAGGGCGAGGAGCGCCTGGTCGAGGGCCTCGCGCAGTTGTGCGTTGACCTCGAGAACAGGCTCTGGCGGGAGTGGATGAGGAACAAACGCACGAACCTGCTCCTCGCCAACCACCAGCGTCGAGTAATCCCCGGTGAGCCCGCGTTTCATGGCCACCCCTGTGAAAGGTTCTTCATTAAGAGAATTTCCTAATAAAGGATAGTGCCGCTTCATTTAATTAGCAAGGGTGGCCTTCAAAGTAGGACGAGGTCTGCTGGGAAAATGGCATCACCACGGGCAATGAGGCACGCCCTTGGTTTTCATTGGCTCCCTGGGCTGGACTCGAACCAGCAACCCTTCGGTTAACAGCCGAATGCTCTGCCGATTGAGCTACCAAGAAATG
>Ga0334722_10003315_pt1 | contig 17434 bp, 17 predicted proteins | sample C3_bottom_MG_FD_207210 | JGI IMG/M metagenome (GOLD analysis project Ga0334722, IMG submission 207210) | Sediment microbial communities from Yellowstone Lake, YNP, Wyoming, USA - C3_bottom | ecosystem: Environmental > Aquatic > Freshwater > Lake > Sediment | place: USA: Wyoming | collected...
GGCTCACCACCGGTGTCGGTGCCAAGAAGAATGCGATAGTGGGAGCCGCGGAGGTCGCCGAGCACAACCGACTGCTCGTCCTCAACCATCGCGTCGGACTGGGACCGTCTCTGCCTGCCGACGTCGTGCGGGCGGCGCTGGTCCGGCTGACGAACCATCTCGCGTCGGGGGCGCCCGGTGCTCGCTCCGAGCTCGCAACGGCGTTGGTCGACGCGATCAACGCCCGTGCGACGCCCACCGTTCGCTCGCTCGGCTCGATCGGCATGGCCGACCTCTCCGCCAACGCCGACGCCGCTCATGGCGCGCTCGGTAATTTCGCGCTCGCCGCTTTCGAGGGCATCGCGCTGCTCAACCACAACGCCGTCTCGACGGGACTCGCCGCCCTCGCGCTGACGGACGCCGCAGTACTCCTCGATACGCTCGAGCTTCTTGCCGCGCTCGACCTGGAGGCATTTGCGGCAAACCTCTCGGTCCTCGATCCGGAGGTGGCGCGCGTGCGGCCCTATCCGGGCCTGATCGAAACGCTCTGGCGACTGCGCAACGCCCTCGAGGGGAGCTTCCTCTGGGAGCACGGCGCGGCTCGGAACCTGCAGGATCCGCTGTGTTTCCGGTGTGTGCCCCAGGTGCACGGAGCGGCGCGCGACGCGCTCGGGTACGCGTTCGGCCAGCTCGCGGTGGAGCTCAACGCGCACCAGGGAAATCCACTTGTGGTGACCGGCGAGGAGGCGCGAATCGTCTCGGTCGGGAACTTCGACGCGCTTCCTGTCGCTACGTCACTCGACCTCGTCCGGATCGCACTCGCCTCGGTGCTGACCTGCGCCGCGGAGCGGGCAGTGAAGCTCTTGCAGCGGCCGCTCTCGGGGCTACCCGAGGGTTTGGCGGTCGAGTTCGGGATCGCGCATGACGGTCTCGCCGAGTTCGGCATCGCCGTCCAGTCGATCGTCTCGGAGGCACGCCTTCTCGCGCAGCCGGTCTCCTTCGAGCTCTCGAGCGCGACTCAGGCCGAGGGCATCGAGGACAGGGCGACATCTGCGCCGCTTGGCGCACGCCGGCTGGCGGAGCAGGTCGAGCTCGGCTCGCGGGTTGCTGCGATCGAGCTGGTGATCGCCGCCCAGGCGGTCGATCTCCGAGGTCTCCGGCCGTTTGGACGCGGCACGGCTGCGGTGCACGCACGTGTCCGTGAGCTCGTCCCGCCGCTCAGGGTGGGGGAGCCGATCCCGCAAGACCTCGAGCCGGTCGTCGCGCTCGTCCGCGCCGGACTGGGCTGAGTCGGACATGCCGACGGTCGACGTTCACCAGCATTTCTGGCCGGAGGCGCTGATCGCGGCGCTCGAGCGCCGGCGCGATCCACCGCGGCTGCACGGCTCGAGGCTCGAGCTCGCCGAAGGAGTTTCCGAATGCGATCTCACGGCGCACGACCTCGACGCGCGCCTCTCTGTACTCGATCGGGACGAGGTGGACGTTGCGGTGCTCTCGCTGCAGCCGACCCTGGGCATTACGAACCTGCCGGGGGAGGAGCGGGATGAGCTCACGGCGGTCTGGGAGGAGGGCGTGCTCGAGCTCGTGGCCGCGTCTGCGGGGCGGTTCGCAGCCCTGGCACCGGGTTACGCCGCGCCCGGGTTCGTCGGTTCCGTCGTGCCGGCGGCGGCCCTGCGAGACGTCGATGCTCTGTCGTCGCTCCTGCAAGAGCTCCACACGAGCGGCGGCTTCCTGCTCGTTCACCCGTCGGGTGGCGTCGTGACTCCCGACGCTCCGGACTGGTGGCCGGCGATTGTCGACTACACAGCGGAGATGCAGGCCGCGTATCTCACCTGGCTCGCGTACGGGCAGACGCGCTTCGCCACGGTGAACGTCGTTTTCGCGATTCTCGCCGGTGGGGGGCCGTTCCAGCTGGAGCGTCTCGCCTCGCGCGGCGTCGACGTGCGATCCGGTTTGCACGCCAACGTGTTCTTCGATACGGCTTCGTACGGCCGGCGCGCGCTCGAGCTCTGCATCGAGACGTTCGGCGTGCACCAGCTCGTGTACGGCAGCGACCTACCGGTCGTCGATCCTGCGCCAACCTTGCGTGCCATCCGCGGCTTCGGCGACTCTGTGGTACAGCTGATAACTGCCGATAACCCAAACAGGCTCTTTTCATGACGATCGCCGACTGGATCCGCAGCCGTCTTCCGCCCGACCAGGACCTGGATCGGCCTTCGCTCGCCCGTCTCGCAATCGAGATCGGCAAGGAGAAGAGGCTCTGGAAGAGGTTCGAGCGGCACGATCCCGACGAGCGCTTCTATCACCAGCTCTACCGCGACCCCAACGTCGACGTCTGGCTGATCTGCTGGTTGCCGGGGCAGGGAACCGGCTACCACGACCACGATCGCTCGAACGGCGCCGTCTACGTCTGTCGCGGCTCGCTCTACGAGGACTACTTCTGCCGTGACGACGACGGCTGGATCCGCGAGAAGACGAACCTCCACGAGATCGGTGGCCACTTCGTTTTCGAAGCCGCGGACATCCATGGTGTCCGCCACGCCGGCGAAGGCCCGGCGACCTCGATACACGTCTACTCGCCGGCTCTCTGGCGCATGGGGCACTACGACCCAGACACGCGCGGCGTGCTCCGTCGGATCTCCGTGACCTACGCCGACGAGCTCCTCGGCGCCGCCTGACCCGCCTGGGCGCGATGCCCTTTCGGGAGGCGAAGCAGGTCTGACATCGTCTTTCCGCGGTCAGGAATCCAGGGTGATTCCTGACCTACGCACAGGCCGCGCGCAGAACTACAGCTCGACGACGTCGCCACCGCGGACGACCCACCGCGGCACGAGCCACTCGGTGGCGACCTCCTGCTCGCCGTGCGCATCGACGAGGTTGCGCTCGCCGCGCGCCAACTCGAGGACGGTGATGTCGGCCTCGCGCCCGACGGCGAGGGAGCCGAGGGCGTCCTCGCGACGAACGGCGCGCGCCGGCGCGAGGGTTGTCGCCTCGATCACAGCGGGCAGATCCATTCCGAGGCGGAGGAGCTTCGACAGCGTCGTCGTCTGGTCGAACACCGGGCCGTCGACGTTGTAGACGTGGATGTCGCTGGAGATCGTGTCTGGCCGGAACCCGTGCGCGAGCGCCGCCTTGGCGACGCGGAAGCTGAAGCTGCCCACACCATGCCCGATGTCGAAGATCACGCCACGCTCGCGCGCCGCGAAGGCGGCAGGCAAGACGTTCCCGCCCTCGTCCAGAATCGAGCCGCCTTCGCTGCCGTGGAAGCAGTGCGTGACGACGTCGCCCTCGCCGAGGTGTGGAAGCAGCCACGGGAGCGGTCGCGGCAGATCGATCACGTGCACCATCAATGGTAGCTCGAGGCGATCGGCCGCCTTCCGCGCGGCCACGAGCGCGGCCTCGGGATCCTGTCCGACCATCTGGTAGCCGAGGCGCACCTTCACGCCTACGACGACGTCGCGGTGCTCGTTCGCGCACGCCACGGTGAGAGCCGGCGAGGCCCAGCGCGGATCTTCGAGCTCCCCGACGAGCGAGGAGATCATTCCCTGCACGGCGATGTGGAGATAGGCGAGGACGCGAGTCCGAGCCCGTTCGATTACGTAACGACGGAAACCGGGGAACGTGGCTGCGCCCGCGGATCCCGTGTCGACGGCGGTCGTGACGCCGCGCAGGAGGCACGTTGTATCCGGCTCGACGCCGTAGTGTGAGACCCCCGGGTAGACGTGGACGTGCAGGTCGATGAGTCCCGGTACGACGAGCTGGCCCGTCGCGTCGATCGCGCGGCGTGACTCGGCGCCGCCGGCGGCGACGATCCGCCCCATGTCGACTGCCACGACCCCAGGTCCGTCCGCGCCCGTCGCCGGGTCGATCACACGGCCGCCCGTGATGGCGAGATCGATCAGAGGAGGCCCTCCGACTGCAGCGCGGGAACGACCGCGTCGAATGCCGCAACCGTGCGCTCGAGGTCATCGTCGGTGTGGGCAGTCGAGAGGAAGCCGGCGCCGTGGAAGAGCTGTACCCCGTGGAGCAGCATGCCGCAGTGAAGCGCAGTCGAGAGCTCGCCCGTGACCCCGAGCTTCAACGTGTCGTGTGCGATGTGAGTCAGCGGGCCGTCGACGCCGAGCAGGACACAGAACGTGGAGCTCTGCCCGTGGACGATCCCGGGTGCTCCGTGGTCGGTGAGCACGACATTGAGCTCGGCTCGGAGCGCATCCGCTCGGGCCGCCGCAGCCGCCTGGGCAGACCCGTCCGCAGCCAGCCGGAGCGTCGTGGTCCCCGCGGCTGCGGCAAGCGGGTGAGCGTTGTGGCAACCCTGGTGGGAGACTTTGGTCTCGCCACCGAACGAGAGCACGTCCATCACCTCGGCGCGGCCCACGAGGGCGCCACCGGGCAGTCCACCGGAGAGAATCTTGGCGAACGCGCTCAGGTCGGGCTTCACCCCTAGCAGTGCCTGCGCTCCGCCCGGCGACCAGCGAAATCCCGTCACGACCTCGTCGAAGACGAGCAGCGTCCCGACCTCTCGGGTGCGCTCGCGGACGGTGGCAACGAAGTCGTCCTCCATCGGCACGGTTCCCCAGGCGGCGCCGGCCGGCTCGAGAATCACCGCGGCGACGTCGCCCGTCGCGAGCTCTCGCTCGACCGCCTCGACCTCCGGTGGTACGACCGTTACGGTGCCTGCGACCCCGTTGGGAATGCCTGGCGTGACAGGACGGTCGTACGGTGGGTCGACGCCGAACGCGGCGTAGTCGTGCCAGCCGTGGAAATGCCCCTCCAGCTTGACGATGCGCTGCCTGCCGGTGTGCCCGCGCGCGACGTGGAGGGCAAGCAGCGTCGCTTCCGTGCCGCTTGACGTGAAGCGCACAAGCTCGGCAGTGGGCACGAGGTCGATCACGGCTTCCGCCCATCCACGCTCCAGCTCGTAGCTTGCTCCGGCGTGAAGGACGAGACCGGCCTGACGGCGGACGGCCTCGACCACCGGCGGATGGGAGTGACCGAAGAGGAGCGAGCCGTGACCCATCACATAGCAGACGAGCTCGTGCCCGTCCGCATCCCACTTCCGTGCCCCGTCGGCACGGAGGATGGTCAGCGGAAACGGGTCGGGGCGGCGGGCGTCATGCGTGACACCGCTCGGGAGCAGGGTGCATGCCTTGTCGTGCAGGCTCCGGGACAGGGGATTCTCGGCGGCGAAGCGCTCGACGAGGCTACTCGGCCGGGCGGTCGGTGTCATTGCGCCGGCCCTCTCTCGATCCACCAGCGCGCGATGTCGTTGCGGTGCATGAACCGGGCGCCGTCCTTCGCGAGGGCATGGTCGACGAAGTCGCGCAGACCGGCGGTGCGCGCCGGCTGCCCGGACCAGCGGGCATGCACGGCGACGGTCATCATCCGGCCTCCGAGCTCAGCGGCCTCGGCGAGCAGCTCCTCGAGCGCGGCGCGGCACTGGTCGGCGAAGTCGCGCGGGCTCGCAAAACCGGGCGAGACGAGGTAGCGGCTGTCGTTCAGGGTCTTCGAGTACGGGACGACCAGGACGCTGCCCCCGGTCGAGCCGGCCCAGAACGGCAGATCGTCGTTGCACGGGTCGGAGTCGTAGAGGAACCCGCGCTCGGCGAGCAGCTCGCGGGTGTGCACGCTCGGGAAGGAGCGCGAGTTCCACCCGTAGTCGTCAGGTCGTACGCCGAGGAGCCGCTCGTACGTCACGATCGCCCGGTCGAGCTGTGCGGCTTCCTCGTCGCGGTGGAGCTCCCATTGCGGTAGCCAGCGCCAGCCGTGACCGAGCAGATCGTGGCCGCGCTCTAGGATCCAGGTGCCGACCTCCGGGTTGTGCTCGAGAGCGACTGCCGTGGCGGAGACCGTGGCGGGGATGCCGTAGCCGTCGACGAGCCGCGCCAGGCGCCAGATCCCGGCCCGGCTGCCGTACTCGTAGTGCGTCTCCGTGCCGAGGTCGCGGACCGGGGGATCGACGGCCGGCTCGTACTCCCCCCAGCCGTCGTTGACCGCGTCGCCGGCGGCGATCGTGCGCTCGGAGCCCTCCTCGTAGACGACGACCAGGTTGATCGCGACGAGCGCGCCATCCGGCCACGTGACGCGCGGCGGCACGCGCCCGTACCCGACCAGGTCGCGAGGTGGGCCCATGCTCACTCGAACTCGGACAGCTGAACCGTCCTGCCGCCCTCGAGCAGCGACCGCTCGCAGGCGAGTGCGGCGCGCAGCGTCTCGCGCGCATTGTCGGGCGTGCAGAACACCGTTTCCGGCGTGCCGTTGCGGACGGCCTCGACAAAGCGGGCGACGGAGCGCTCGAACGGATGCACCGTCATCCCTTCGTCGATCTCCCGGTCGCCGGCGCGGCCGGTGATCCTGAACCACGGGTCGAGCTCGAGGTGGAGCGTCGCCTCGCCCGCGACGACGTCGAAGGAGTAGCTGCCCGGCTGTCCCTGTCGTGTCCAGGCGACGACGATCGTTCCGACCGCGCCGTTCGCGAAGCGAAGGACGAGCGTTGCCGAGTCCTCGATGTCTCCACGCTCGCCCTCGCCCTGCGCGAGGACGACGTCGGAGGCGATCGTCTGAACCGAGACCACGTCGCCGGCGACGGCGCGTAGGAGGTCGAGCTGATGGCTGCCGCGCTCGAGGACGTTGCCGCCCCCGCCCGCCCGATCGAGAAACCACGGCCGCGCCGCGGTCGGCCCGATCGAGACGCCGAGGAGCGCTGCCAGCTGCTGCCCGGCCAGAAGAGCCCGCATCGCCTCGAGCGCCTCGGTCGCGTGCCACTGGTAGCCGACGGCGCAGACGAGGCCGGTCCGCTGCCACGCGTCCACGATCGCGTCCGCGTCCTCGACGGTGCGCGCGATCGGCTTCTCGAGGTAGACCGGAAGGCCTCGATCGAGCGCCGCGACGGTCGGCTCGGCGTGCAGTCGCGGCGGTGTTGCGACCCAGAGCGCATCGACCCGTTCGGTCTCGAGCAGGACACGCCAGTCCTCGTAGACGGTCGCCTCGCCGCGAGCGAGCTGCTCCGCGCGATCACGGTCGACGTCGCAGACGGCGACGAGCTCGTGACCGAGGTTGTGAAGGACGGCGCGGTGGTCGGCGGCGATCCAGCCGGCACCGATGATCGCGACTCGGAGCACGTCGTCGGCCACGCGCCTACTCTACGCGCGTGAAGGCGGGTCGCCTTGCTGACCGGACGGTGGTGGTGACAGGCGGCGCGTCCGGTCTCGGGCGGGCGATCGCGTTGCGCTTCGCGGACGAAGGCGCGGACGTCGTCGTCGGCGATCTCCGCGCCGACCCGCGGGAGGGCGGCGAGCCGATCGGCGAAGTGCTCGCGGAGCGCGGCGTCTTTCTCGAGGCCGACGCGTCGAAGCGGGAAGACGTCGACCGTCTCGTCAGAGCCGCGGTCGACCGCGGTGGCCGGCTGGACGTGATGGTCTGCAACGCGGGCATCGCAGGTCGCCATTCGAAGGGGCTGCTCGAGACGACCGAGGAGGACTGGGACGCGATCATGGCCGTCAACCTGCGCGGCGTCTTCCTCGGCTGCAAGCTCGCTGTGGAACAGATGCTCGATCAGGAGCCGATCGAGGAGGTACGAGGTCGAGTGATCGTGATCTCCTCGCAGCACGGGATGATCGGGCCGCCGGGACATGTCGCCTACGCAGCGAGCAAGGGCGGCGTGATCAACCTCGTCCACCAGCTCGCGGTCGACTTCGGCCGGCGTGGCGTTCTGATCAACGCGGTAGCGCCTGGCAAGATCCTCACCGGCAACCCCGAGGGGATGCGCCCGGAGCTGCTCGAGTACTCCCACGCGCGGACGCCGTTCCACCGGCTTGGCCAGCCCGACGACGTCGCCGGTGCCGCACTCTTCCTCGCCTCCGACGATGCCCGTTACGTGAGCGGGATCAACCTGCTCGTCGACGGCGGCTGGATGGCGTATTGACAGCCTGGCTCAATGCCAGTCTGTCAATACAGGGGTCAGACCTTCTGGTCTGACCTCGGTTGTCGGCCTGGTTGTCGGCCAGCAATCCACGAGCAGGGGGCAGGCCTGAAGGTCTGCAGACCCCTGGCGCGAATAGGGTTTTTGCCATCGGCCAGACCCTTCTTCCTTACAGCTTCTCTGCGTACTCCTGGTACTCCGCGGGCACGCGGCTGTGGGTACCGAAGAACGCATGCTTCGACATGTCGGCCGAGTATCTGCTCGCGGGGGGCGTCCGGCCGAGGGCCTCGGCCACTCCCCTGATGTGGTGCGGTCCCGCGCCGCAGCAGACGCCGATGTAGCTGACGCCCATCTCGTAGGCCTCCCGCGCGAAGTCTCCGATCTCGTAGCGGTTACACGTGAACGGATCGAGGGCCACCGGGAACGGTATGCCGTTCGGGAAATCGGAGTAACCCGGGTCGCGGAGCGACTGGAACGTCGGCTCGGCGTCGGTCGTGCGGTAGGGCACCGGCAGCGCGGCGACGTGACAGCTGACGGCGGCTCGGATTCGCTCCACCAGGGGAAGCATCGTCTGCGGTCCCCGGCCGCAGTTGAGACCGACGACGTCCGCGCCCGCGTCCTCCAGGCGCTTGCACACCTCTTCCGGCGTCCATCCCTCGCGCGTGACGCCGTCTTGATGGACCGAGAGCGTGACCACCGACGGGTTGCCGGTCTCCCGGATCGCCTCGAGCGCGATCAGGGCCTCCTCGCCCCACGTGAATGTCTCGGCCACGATCAAATCGACGTCTGCCTCGACTCCCCAGCCGACCTGCTCGTCGAACATCGCACGCACGTCTCGCCTGGTCTGGTCATCGCCGAGAAAGATGTTCGTGTTGCAGATGTTGCCGGCGACCAGAGCCCCGGTCTCGTTCGCGACGTCCGTGGCGATCGCGAGCGCCTGCCGGTTCATCGACTCGAGCAAGTCCTCCTTGTCGATCACGCGCAGCTTCTCGCGGTGCGCGTAGTAGGTGAACGCCTCGACGACGTCCGAGCCGGCGTGCACGAACTCGCGATGGAGCCCGGCGACCAGGTCCGGGTGCTCGAGGACGACCTCGGGCACGAACGCTCCGGCCTGCAGGTAGCCGCGCCGCTCGAACTCGAACAGGTAGCCCTCCGCGCACACGACCGGCCCACGCTCGAGCCGCTCCAGTAGTCCTAGCTTGGCTTCGGCTGTCTCGCCCATCGGGCCTCCCCGGTCTCGTGGATGCGCATTTCGCACACCGTACCGCGGGTGCACCGGCAGGAGCTACGGAACGAGCCGCGCCGGGTAGCCTGGCGCACGCAGGTCGGTCCCCACGGCATCCTCGAGCAGCTTCACTACGGTCGTCGACCACGCCGCGCCGCCGTAGGCGTCGCGCGCACGTTCAAACGTGCGCGCCACGAGCGCCTCGAGCTCGAGCGGAACGCCGAGCTCTTCACCCAGCACGCCCGCGAAGCCGAGATCCTTGAGCGCCAGGTCGATCGTGAAGCCGATGTCGTAGCTGCCGTTGAGGATCAGCTGTCCTTCGGTCTCCAGGACGAAGCTCGTCCCCGAGCTGGCGCGGATCACCTCGAAGGCCTGAGCGAGGTCGAGGCCGGCCCGCTTCACCAGCATGAGCGCCTCGCCGGCGGCGACGAGGTGTGCCAGCGCGAGCATGTTCGTGACCACCTTGATCGTCGTCGCGCTGCCGAGCGGGCCGACGTGGAAGACGCGGCGGCCCAGCGCCGAGAGAACGCCGTAGTGCCTCTCGAACACCTCGGGCTCGCCTCCCACGATGACCGTCACCTCGCCAGAGGCGGCGAGGTGGACGCCGCCCGTGACCGGCGCCTCGAGGACGTCCACGCCTCGTGCTTCGGCGAGCGCCGCCAGCCGCGCGGTCAGCTGCTGGTCGCTCGTGCTCGTGTCGATCCACGTGCCGCTTCGTCGGAGCCCGCTGAGAATGCCGCCCGCGCCCTGCACGACGGTGGCGACCGCAGCGGGCGACGGGAGGCACGTGATAACCGTGTCGCTCCGCTCCGCAAGCTCGCGCGGGCTCTCCGACCATGAGGCACCTACGTCGAGAAGCGCCGTCGCTCGCGCCGGATCGAGGTCGTGGACGGTTACCTCGAAGCCGGCGCGCACGAGGCCCATGGCCAGGTGGCTGCCGAGATTGCCGAGCCCGACGAAACCGATCTTCACGGCTCGTCGATCGGCCCGTAGACGGGCGAGAGATGCAGGTCGTCGCCCTCGTACGGATTGGCCAGCGCGACCTCCTCGTCGAGCTCGACCCCCAGCCCGGGGCCGTCGGGTGGGATCACATAGCCGTCCTCCCAGCGGATCGGCGTCCGCAGGAGCGTCGCGACGAAACCGCCCCAGTCGAGAATGCCCTCGAGCAGCAGGACGTTCGGGCTGCAGGCGGCGAGCTGGACGTTGGCGGCACCCACGATGCAGCCGCAGTAGAGGTGCGGGGCGATCTGGGCGTAGTGCGCCTCTGCCAAGGCCGCGATCTTCTTTCCCTCGAGCAGGCCGCCGACGCGGCCCAGATTCGGCTGCAGGATCGAGGCGGCGCCCGTCGCGAGCACCCGGGCGAACTCGTACTTCGTGGTCAGCCGCTCGCCCGTCGCGACTGGGATCGACGTGGCGCGCGCCACAGCCGCCATCTCCTCGGGCGACTCCGGAGGGGTCGGCTCCTCCAACCAGAGCGGGTCATACGGCTCGAGCCGCCTGGCGAGCCGGATCGCACCGGCCGGCGTGAACTGGCCGTGGGTACCGAAGAGGAGGTCGCACCGGTCGCCCACCGCCTCGCGTACGGCGCGTACGTAGTCCTCGCAGCGCGCGAGCGCCTCGAGGCTCGGCTGGCGCGGGTCGAGCGTCGAGTACGGGCCGGCCGGGTCGAACTTGACGGCGGTGAATCCGCGCTCGACGTACGCCGCCGCGCGCTCGGCCGCAAGCGCGGGGTCGACGTAGACGTCCGTGGGGTCGCCCGTTTCCGGATACAGGTAGGTATAGGTGCGAAGGCGCTCGTGCACCTTCCCGCCGAGGAGGTCGTAGGCGGGTCTATCCAGCGACTTGCCGACGATGTCCCAGCAGGCCAGCTCGATGCCGCTCAGGACTCCGAGGAGCGAGATATCGGGCCGCCCCGAGTAGCCGCGGCCATAGACGTTCCGCCAGAGGAGCTCGATGCGGAACGGGTCGGCACCCTCGACGTGGTGGGTGAAGACGTCCTCGATCATCCGCACCACGGTCTGCGGCCCGAACGTCGCTGTGTACACCTCGCCGACGCCCTCGATGCCGTCGTCGGTGACGAGCTTCAGGAAGACGAAGTACCGCCCGCCGAAGTGAGGCGGCGGGTTGCCGACGACGAAAGTCCGGAGCTCGGCGATCCGCACAGGTGACCGAGTCTCGCAGTATTTGCTGGCGCAAGTCGAGATCCTCGTGGCCGCGGATCTCGACGCACGATGCTCCCTGAAGGGACCGCCCGCGGCCCGTGCACAGGTCAGGAATCCCTCCGGATTCCTGACCGCGCAAGGATCATGGTTCGGACTTTCCGGTTACCCCCGTTCTTGATTTGCTGGCGCAAGTCGAGATCCTCGTGGCCGCGGATCTCGACTTGCGAAGATCCCCAAAGTGGGCCGCCCGCGGCCCATGCGCAGGTTAGGAATCCCTGTGGATTCCTAACCGCGCAGCGATGATCCCGCGGCCCGAGAGCACTCCGTACCGACCGCCTTCGTGGTTCGTCTACAGCGGCTCGGCCCCGAGCCTGGCCAGCGCGGCGGCGAGCGGCTCACGCCAGTTCCCGTCGTCGATGAGCGTCACCTCGTAACCCGTCCGGCGATACTCGGCGACTTGCTCAGCCGTCAGCTCGAGCCAGGCCTGCGCGGTCTCCGCATCCGCTTCGGCAGGCGGGAGCTGGATCGCGCCCCAGCCCCCGTCGCGCAGCTCGTCGAGCCTCTCCTCGAAGAGCGAGTCGGCGACAACCGCGATCCGGCGCGAGCGGGGATCCTCAATCACGAGGCTCGCTCGCCCTGGAGCAAGGCCAACAGGCGGGCGCGCTCTTCCTCCGGGTCGTAGTCCGGGAACCAGTGGCGGATACCGGTGCGGCGCGGCATCGGCAGGCCGCGCGCCGTCAGTTCGGTCTCGAGCTCCTCGAGGAAGATCCCGTCTCCGCGCGTCAGGACGGTCTCATCCCGGCCGATGTTCGGCTCTCCGCCCCACTCCGGTGCGGACGGGGAGTAGTCCACCCCCATCGTCGGGCTCGAGTCGACGCCAATGATGACCACGTCGTCGCCTGCCGACACGTGCGGCTCCATCGTTGCGGCGACGACGTTCGCGATCCGGCGGCAGTGACGGCGGAAGAGCGGGGTGTCGGCCTGTTCCCGTACCCACCAGAACCGCTTGGCGCCACCGAAGGCGAGCTCGGGACAGGGCATCTGGCGAATCGTGTAGCCGTGCTCGCGCAGTAGATCCACCACGGGCTCCCACATGCCGGGACGTTTCGCGCCCCCGAGTACCTTGGCGTTCTGATTCAGAAGGCAGTGCGCGATGAACGCGACGCGGGCCACTCAGGCGCCGCTCTCGCCGAAATCGAGGAGCACCTTGCCGAGCTTCCCGGGGGCGGCGAGCCGCTCGAACGCCGCCGCTGCCTCGTCCGCGGGGAAGACGTGGTCGACGAGCGGGTCGATCCGGCCGGTGGCCAGGTGTGGCACCACCTCGCGCGCGAACGCCTGGACGGCCGCCGCCTTCTCCTCGAGCAAACGTGCACGAAGCGCCGTTCCCATCAGCCGCGCGCGCTTTGCCATCAGCCTGCGCAACGCGACCGGAGCCGTGTCGCCTCCGCCCGTGCCGACCACGATCACTCGCCCCTTGACCGCGAGCGCGTCGAGGTCGCGCTCGAGGTTCGGCGCACCGACGAGCTCGAGTACGACGTCCGCGCCACCCCGCTCGATCGCGGCAGCGACGAGCTCCTCCGGTGCGATCACGTCCGCGCCGAGCGCAGCGACGCGCTCACGGAGCTCAGTCGCGCGGATCGTCGCGAGGACACGGGCGCCCGCTGCGGCGCCGATCTGGACTGCCGCCGTCCCGACCGCTCCGTTCGCGCCGTTGACGACGAGCAGTTCCCCCATGCGCAGACCGGCTTGCGTCATGACCGCGTCGTGGGCGGTGACGTACGCCTCGGGAACGGCAGCGGCCATGAGGTCGTCGAGGCGGTCGGGCACCGGCACGACGTGCCGCTCATGGACCACGACCCGGTCCGCATGACCCCCGCCGCCCACGATGCCGAACACGCGCTCGCCGACGCCGAAGCGCCGCGCAGTCGGGCCAAAGGCGACCACCGTGCCGGCGGTCTCGATTCCGGGGATGTCCGCCGGCGAACCCGGTGGCGCGGGATAGTGCCCGGCGCGCTGAGCGAGGTCGGCGGGATTGAGACCCGAGAAACGGACCGCGAGGAGGACCTCGTCGCCTTGCGGAACCGGGTCGGGTCGCTCCTCGACTCGAACGACCTCGTTCCCCCCTGCTCCGGTGAACACCACCGCGCGCATGTCTCTACGTACTGTAGAGCCGGCCGGACCGGATCAGCAGACGTGCCTGCTCGACGTCCGGCGAGAGCGTCCGGTCGTCGAGCATGGGCTCGACCTCGTTCGCGATTCGCTCCAACGCGCCCGAGAGCGCCGGTGAGGCAAGCGGCTCGCCGCGAAGGTGTGCGGCCTGACGGAGTGCCACGAGCTCGCAGGCGAGTGTCGTCTCGAGCGCATCGAGCGATCGGCCGAGACGCTCCGCGGCGAGAAACGTGAACGCCTGCACGTCCTCCTGGCCGGCCGAGGTGTCGAAGGGATGGACGGATGCGGGCGCGGCAAGGAGGTCCCGGCCGGCGGCCACTCGCTCGAGCGCAGGTGCGGCAAGGTCGATGCGCTCTGCGTCATCGACGACCCGCCAGTACGCGCTGACGTCGAGGTCCGCTGGGCGATCGAGGACGACCGTCATCGGTAGGCGATCCTCGTCCCGAGACTTTGCTCGACCGCGCGCCGATAGATCAATGCCGCGAGAGCCACGTCCGTTGTCGCGAGCTCTCGGTGCCAGAAGAGAATGCGCTCGTCGTCCCGCTCGCGGCCGGGTACGTCGCCGTCCGAGATGTCGAGACGCGAGATATCGTCGCGCGAGACGAAGAGGATCTCGAGCTTGCCGGGTGCGGGGGACGTCATGCCACGAACACCCGGCTCCCCTTAGCGGAGCGGAATTCCCGCCAGACCGAGGAAGTTCTCAAGGACGACACGGCCCGCCGGATGATCGACGCTCCATTCCTCGGGATGGAACTGGGTTCCCCACCATCGCCGGTCGTCGGCTGCCAGCGCCTCGACGGCGCATGATGAGCTGCGTGCGAGTAGGCGGAACCCGGGAGGCGGCGAACGTACCTCGTCCGTGCGGTGCTCCCAGACCGAGATCTGCCCTTCGAGACCGGCGAGGAGGTCGGACCTGTCGACGACGTCGACCGCTGCGAAGCGCCCGGTCTGGTCGGCCGGGCAGCCGCCACGATATCTCCACCCGCCGCTCCGGCGCGCGTCATCCGTTCGGGTTTCATGCCGCCGGCGCGCTCGGAGATGACGAAGGCGATGCGCACGGTGATCGGGGTCAGATGGTAGATGTGGGACGTATGAAACGTTCTGCATCACTGCGCGCGTGACCACCTCCTTGCTCATGGACGTCGACACCGGCGTCGACGACGCGCTCGCGTTGCTGCTCGCCGTCTCGCGACCCGACGTCGAGCTCGTCGCGGTCACCTGCTGCGCGGGCAACGTCCCGGTGCGGCTGGCCGCAGCGAACACGCTTGCCGTGCTCGAGCTCGCTGGAGCCGGAGCTGTCGAAGTAGCCGCCGGCAGCGAGGCGCCGCTCGTCGAGCCGCTGCGCACGGCGACGAGCCACGGGCCGAACGGGCTCGGCTATGCAGAGCTGCCTTCCGCGCACGCGTCTCTCTCGCCACGGTACGCACCGGATCTCATCGTCGAGGAGGTGCGCGGGCGGCCGGGTGAGCTGACTCTCGTCGCGACCGGGCCGTTGACGAACGTCGCGGTCGCGTTGCAACGCGAGCCTGCGCTACCGCAGCTCCTCAGCCGGCTCGCCGTCATGGGCGGCTCGTTCGAGCACCCGGGAAACAGGACACCCGCCGCCGAGTTCAACGTCTGGGTTGACCCCGAGGCCGCGAGTGCCGTCTTCAGTGCTTTCTCGTCGGCGGCGAGGCGACCCCTCGTCGCAGGGCTGAACGTGACTGAGCTGACCGAGCTGCGACCCGAGCACGTCGCTCGCCTGGGTACGGGAGTGCTTGCGGACTTCGTTGCAGCCGCGGTCGGCGTCAAGTTCGAATTCAACGGGGGCTTTGCACACATGCACGACCCGCTGGCGTTGGCCATGGTTCTCGACGAGACACTTGGCACGACCCGTTCGGGCACGGTCGACGTCGAGCTGGAGGGGTCGTTGACCCGCGCGATGACGGTCGTCGATTGGCACGGTTTGTGGGGCCGGATGCCCAACGCGGACGTCGCGATTGCAATCGATGCGGACCGGTTCCTCGACGAGCTCGTAGACGGGCTCGCGGCCCTCGGGCGCTCAGTCGCGGCCGCGCCGCCGGCGACGGCGGCTTGGACAGGCGAGACGACGCTGTTATAACGGCGAGATGGAGGTGCCGCACGTCGCGTGTGAAGCCCGCCCTCAGACGGACATGTCTGAAGCACGCGCCGAGATGGCGGCACAACAAGCCCAGTCGAACGACGTCGGACGGAATGCACACGCCCCGCTAGGAGTGCAAGGAGGAAGAATGGATCGCCACACCCGAAGACAGTTCGAGGAGTACCGCCGGAGCACGGCGGGGGACGTCGAGAACACGCTGATCGACGAGCTGATCGACGGCGAGATGGATCGGTCGCAGTTCATCAGGCGGGGAAGCGTGTTCGGTCTCTCCCTGACGACTCTCGGGGCAGCGCTCGCCGCCGCGAGCGACGCGCCGCTCGCCTTCGCCCGCCCGACGTCCGCCAAGGTCGGCGGTCGGTTGCGCGTCGGCTGCATCCCGCCGCCTGCGCACGGCCTCGACCCGCATACCTACGCCGATACCGGGTCGCTCGTCACGGGCAACATCGCAGGGGAGATGCTCAACCGCACGACGGACACGGGCACGCTCGTCCCTGAGCTCGCCACGAGTTGGAAGTCGAACCCACAGGCGACGGTCTGGACGTACACGCTGCGCAGGGGCGTGAAGTTCCAGAACGGGCAGGAGATGACCGCCGACGACGTGGTCACGACGTTCAAGCGGCTCGTCGATTCGAACAGCGGCTCGCAGGCGCTGTCGGCCTACAAAGGCGTGCTTTCGCCCGCAGGCGTCGAGAAGGTGGACACGTACACAGTCGCGTTCCACCTCGATGCGCCGACGGGCGGCTTCCCGTTCCTGACGAGTTCGACGACCTATCAGGCGATCATCCTGCCGGCGAACTACCAGCTCGGGACGTTCGAGAAGACGCCACAGGCGACAGGGGCGTTCAAGCTCACCGCCTACACGCCCGGCGTCGGCGCGACGTTCGAGCGGTTTGACGGCTGGTGGGGAGGGAAGGCACCCCTCGACGGTGTCGACCTGAAGTACTTCTCGGACGACGCGGCCGTCGTCTCGGCGCTACTCGGCAACCAGATCGACCTCATCAACGAGGTTCACGTCTCCACAGGCCGGGCGCTGTTCGACAACCCGAACGTCAAGGTGATCAGCGCGAAGGGTGCAACGCATCGCCTCGTGCCGATGCTGACCGACGCACCGCCCTTCACCGACTACCGCGTCCGCCAGGCGGTTGCGCTCACGCTCGACCGGGAGGCGATCCGCACGAGGCTCTTCAAAGGCCTCGCCAGCCTGGGCAACGACTCGCCATTCGCCCCGGTCTTCCAGTCGTCGATCGCTCTACCGCAGCGCCACAAGGACATCGCCAAGGCGAAACAGCTGATGGCGGCGGCCGGCAAGTCGAAGGGCTTCTCGACCTCGCTCACGACATACAAGGCGTTCGAGCTCCCTGCTCTCGCTCAGATCATCCAGAGCTCGGTGAAGGCGATCGGGATCAAGCTGAGCCTGAAGATCCTGACCGCGACGGCGTACTACGCAGGGTCGCAGCTCGGCCCGCCGAAGGGCTGGGGCACGACACCCTGGCTGAACACGCCGATGAACATCACCGACTGGGGCGGCCGGGCGATCCCGAACGTCTACCTGACGTCATCGTTGAAGTCGAAGGGCGTCTGGAACGCCTCCCACTACGCGAGCAAGAAGTTCGACTCGCTGGCGAACTCGTACATCGCATCGATCTCGCTCAAGGATCAGCGCAAGTATGCAGGCCAGATCGAGACGTTGCTGCTGCACGACACGCCTGCGATCTACCCGTACTTCTACTACCAGCTGGGCGGTGTGGCGAAGAAGGTCCAGAACTATCACGCCGACCCGCAGGGCCTGGTCTACCTGAGCCACGTCTCGCTGGCTTGACGTCTCACGGTCGGGTCGCCGCGGAGGGGTGCGGCGGCCC
>Ga0334722_10003316_pt1 | contig 17430 bp, 18 predicted proteins | sample C3_bottom_MG_FD_207210 | JGI IMG/M metagenome (GOLD analysis project Ga0334722, IMG submission 207210) | Sediment microbial communities from Yellowstone Lake, YNP, Wyoming, USA - C3_bottom | ecosystem: Environmental > Aquatic > Freshwater > Lake > Sediment | place: USA: Wyoming | collected...
AGCGCCACGACCACCGACTGGCGCCGCACGCTTTCGCGGTCGCCCGAGAAATGGCGCGTCTCGGCGGAAACCTTTCGGTTGGTCCGCGCCCAGGCGAAGCACACCGTGCCTACCGGTTTGTCCGGGGAGCCGCCGGCAGGGCCGGCGATGCCGGTGATCGCCACGGCGATGTGCGCATGGCTGTGTGCGAGCGCCCCGGCCGCCATCTCGCTCGCGGTCTGCTCGCTCACCGCGCCATGCGCGTGCAAGGTGTTCGCCTTGACCTGCAGCATTTCCATCTTTGCCGCGTTCGAGTAGGTGACAAAGCCGCGCTCGAACCAATCGGAACTGCCGGCGATGGCGGTGACCGCCTGCGCCACCCAGCCGCCGGTACACGACTCGGCGGTGGCGAGCAGCATCTCCTGCTCGCGCAGCCTGGCGCCGACCAGCGTGGCGAGCGCGCTCAAGTTATCGGCGGACAGGTTCATCCGAGCAAGGCCTTGCACACGGCCATCGCCAATAGCGTATAGAACGCCGCCAGGATGTCGTCCAGCATCACGCCCAGGCCGCCTTTGAGCTGGGCGTCGACCTGGCGTATCGGCGGCGGCTTGATCACGTCGAAGAAACGGAAACCGAAAAACGCGAACGCCTGCCACTGCCAGGCCTCGGGCGTGAGCATCAACACCAGCTGGAACGCGACGATCTCATCCCAGTTCATGCCGCTGTGATCGGCCAGCCCCAGATCGCGCCCGGTGCGCGCGCAGGCCCACACGCCGAGCAGAAACATGATTGCGATGAACGCAAGCATGCCGAGCGGTCCGTAGGGCGCGAGTTGCTCGCTCGCCAGCCAATAGACGGGAAAGCCGAGCAGCGTGCCCACCGTGCCCGGGGCGAAGGGCGATAGCCCGGTGCCGAATCCGAGTGCGATGAAGCGCGCCGGGTGCGCCAGCATGAAGGCAGCGCTGGGCCGCAGGATGACGTTAGAGTTCATAACGCTATGAGGGGATATATCCCCTCATACTCCCCTAGATTGGGGACGTTTCAGTTGTTCTGAAACATCCTCTTGGTCGAAATGATCGAAGCCCCTGTGTTCCAATTGCAGCGGATGCCCGGACGCGTCGCGCACCGACACCAGTCCCGCAGCGCCGGCGCTGACGCTGCCGATGCGCGTCAGCGGAAGGCCGGACTCGGCGGCCAGCGCCGCGAGCCTTGCACGCGATGCCGGCAAGGCAGTGAAGGCGAGTTCGTAATCGTCGCCGCCGGCAAGCAGGCATTCCTGCAGCAGGCGCTCGTCCGCGCACGCGGCGAGCGCAGGCGAGCGCGGCAGGTCGGCGTAGCGCAATTCGATCGCGACGCCGGAGCGCTCGCCGATATGACCGACATCGGCGGCCAGGCCGTCGGAAACATCGATCGCGCTGCTAGCCAGAGCGCGCAATGCGAGTCCCAGGCCAACGCGAGGCGCAGGTGCGTGCAGTCGCCTTAGGCAATGCGCCAGCGTCGCATCGGCGAGGCGGATGCGGCCATGCAGATGCGCCAATCCCAATGCCGCATCCCCAGTCGAGCCCGACAGCCAGAGGTCGTCGCCGGCTCTCGCACCGTCGCGGCGCAGCGCCAGCGCCGAGGGTACGACTCCGATGACGGTGATCGAAATAGTGCGCGGCCCGCGGGTAGTATCGCCGCCGATCAGCTCCACGCCGAAGGCATCGGCCAAGGCAAAGAAACCACGTGCGAATCCCGCCAGCCAGGTCTCGTCTGCCTCGGGCAATGCCAGCGCCAGGGTCGCATAGCGCGGCGTGGCGCCCATCGCCGCGAGATCGGAAAGATTCACCGCCAGCGCTTTGTGCCCGAGTTCGGCTGCGTTGGCGCCGGCAAAGAAATGCCTGCCCTCGACCAGCATATCGGTTGATACCGCCATCACTGTGCCGGGTTCCTGTGCAATCAGGGCACAGTCGTCACCCGCGCCGAGCAGCGCACGCTTCACCGGGCGGGTGAAGTAACGGCGGATGATGTCGAATTCGGAGGGCAACGTGCTCTAGGCTACGGCCTTGCCCCTGCCGGCCTTGCGCGCTTTGACCTCGTCCGGGCGCAACTTGGCCGCGAGCTTGTCCAGCACGCCATTGACGTATTTGTAGCCGTCGGTGCCGCCGTAGGATTTGGCCAATTCCACAGCTTCGTTGATCACCACTTTGTAGGGCACGTCGGGCACATGGGCGAGTTCGTATGCGCCGATCAGCAGCACGCCGCGCTCCACCGGCGACAACTCCTCCACCGGCCGGTCGAGGAAAGCGCTGAACGCGGCATCGAGTTCGGCGGCATCGGCGATCACGCCCTCGAGCAACAAGACTAGATATTCCTGGTCGGCCTTGTCATAGCCTTTGAACTCGGCCAGGTGCGCACGAATTGCGCTCGCATCTTCCTTGGCGAGCAGCCATTGGTACAGGCCTTGGCACGCCAGCTCGCGCGCCTTATGCCGTGCGCTTTTCATTCCGGATTTCCCTGATCAGATTGGCCATCTCGACCGCAACCTCGGCGCAATCGCTGCCCTTCTGCGCTACGCGCGCCAGCGCCTGCTCCTCGGTGTCGGTGGTGAGGATGCCGTTGGCCACCGGCAGGCCGGCGTCGAGCTGCACCTGCATCACGCCGGCAGCGGACTCGTTGGACACGACCTCGAAGTGATAAGTGTCGCCGCGCACCACCGCACCCAATGCGATGAGCGCGTGGTAGTGGCCGGTGGCAGCAAGTTGCTGCAGCGCGAGCGGGATCTCGAGCGCGCCGGGAACGCTCACCAGCGTGATGCGGCCCCGCTGCACGCCCAGCGCCGCCAGGCGCTCGGTGCAGGCCGCCAGCAGGCCGGCGCCGATGGCCTCGTTGAAGCGGCCGCGCACGATCGCGATGCGCAGCTCCGCTCCGCTCAGCGCCGGTTTGATCTGCCTCATGCTCTCCGCCTCCGTACGGCTGGTTCAATGTTCCGCCCTACGGCGGCCCCTGCTCCTAGGCTCATGCGCGCCGCCTCCGTATGATTAGCTCAATGCATAGACTGCGCTGTCGGCGTCCGGGCGCCTTCGCCCGGGTCGCATCCCCGCTGCGCGGGGCCCCTGCTTCTAGGCTCATGCGCCTACCTTGCCGCCGCGCTGTGGCTGCACGTACTCCGCCACCTCCAGATCCCAGCCGGCCATGCTGGGCATTTTGCGCGGCGTCGCCATCAGCCGCATCTTGCCCACATCGAGGTCGCGCAATATCTGCGCACCGATGCCATAGGTCAGCAGCTCGCTTCTCGCCGCCGCCAAGGGCTTGGCGGCGCTCGCGACCCGCTCTGCAAGCTGCGCCGCGCTTTCGGCGCAGTTGAGCAGAACGATGACGCCGCTTCCGGCCGCGCCTATGGCAGCCAGCGCCTCGTGCACCCCCCAGGAATGCGTGCCCGCCGCGGTATCGAGCAGATCGAGCAGGGACAGCGGTTCATGCACGCGCACCAGGGTGGGCGTGTCCGGATCGATGGCTCCGCGCACCAGCGCCACATGGGTCGAGCCGGAAATCTTTTCGCGATAGGCAAGCAGGCGGAACGCGCCGTGCGCGGTGGTGATGACGCGCTCGGCCACGCGCTCGACCAGCGACTCCGTCTGGCTGCGAAAATGGATCAGATCGGCGATGGTGCCGATCTTCAGGCCGTGCGCTTTGCCGAATTCGATCAGGTCGGGCAGGCGCGCCATGCTGCCGTCGTCCTTCATGATCTCGCAGATCACTGCGGCCGGCGTGAGGCCGGCCAGTTCGGTCAGGTCGCAGCCGGCTTCGGTGTGTCCGGCGCGCACCAGCACGCCCCCGGCTTGCGCCGCAATCGGAAATACATGCCCGGGCTGGACGATGTCGCCGGGCTGCGCCCCGCGCGCAACGGCGGCCTGCACGGTGCGGGCGCGGTCGTGCGCCGAAATTCCGGTGGTGACTCCGCTTGCGGCCTCGATCGAGACGGTAAACGCCGTGCCATGGGAGGAACGGTTGTCCTGCGCCATCGGCGCCAGCTGCAGTTGGCGGCAGCGTTCCTCGGTCAGGGTCAGGCAGATCAGGCCGCGCGCGAACCGGGCCATGAAATTGATTTTCTCCGGCGTGACGAAGTCGGCGGCGAGCACCAGATCGCCCTCGTTCTCGCGATCTTCCTCGTCCACCAGAATCACCATGTTGCCGGCCTTGATTTCGGCAATGATTTCCTCGGTGCGGCTGATACAGACGTTCGAATGCTGCTCGAACAGGCGGTGGACCGGATTCATTTGGGCGCACTCCATGGATAAGCACGCAATTATAAGCGTTTCCCCCGCCGCTCGCGGCGTCGCCGTTTGACCGCAGCGTCAATGCCGTGGATACTTTCGGCCTTACGCTTTGACGACCTCCACTCCGGACCGGCCAACCGCCCTACATGCTCGCATTCGTTCTACGCCGTATCGCCCAGGCCGTGCTGGTCATGCTAGCGGTCGGCCTGATCGCGTTTTCGCTGTTTACCTTTGTCGGCGATCCGGTGTTGATCATGCTCGGCCAGGACGCGACACCCGAGGCGCGCATACGCATCACCCAGTTGCTCGGGCTGGACCAGCCGTTCTACGTGCAGTATGCGAACTTCATCGGCCGCGCCGTCCAGGGCGATTTCGGCCTCTCCCTGCGCCAGGCGCGGCCGGTATCGCTGCTGTTCGTGGAGCGGCTACCGGCGACGCTGGAACTCTCCTGTGTCGCCGCGCTGTTCTCGCTCGCCGCCGGCATCCCGATGGGCATCTATACCGCGCTGAAGCGCGACTCGTGGCTGGCGCAGGTGTTTCTCGCGATATCGCTGGTCGGCGTGTCCCTGCCGACCTTTCTCATCGGCATCCTGCTGATCCTGGTGTTCGCGGTGCTCCTGGGATGGCTGCCCTCGTTCGGGCGCGGCGACACGGTCGCGATCGGCTGGTGGACCACGGGCTTATTCACCGCCTCGGGGCTGAAGTCCCTGATCCTGCCGGCGATCACGCTCGGCCTGTTCCAGATGACCCTGATCATGCGCCTGGTGCGCTCGGAGATGCTGGAAGTCCTGCGCACCGACTACATCAAGTTCGCGCGCGCGCGCGGCCTGCCCGAGCGCACGGTGCATTTTCGACATGCGCTGAAGAACACGCTGGTGCCGGTGATCACGGTCGCGGGCCTGCAGCTCGGCTCCATCATTGCGTTCGCCATCATCACCGAAACCGTGTTCCAATGGCCGGGCATGGGCCTACTGTTCATCCAGGCTGTGACTGTCGCCGACATACCGGTAATGGCCGCCTACCTGTGCCTGATCGCGCTTTTTTTCGTGGTCATCAATCTGGTCGTCGACCTGCTTTACTACGCCGTGGATCCGCGCCTGCGCTTCGAGCGTACGGCCACCCAATAGGAGAAATCAATGAATGCACCGCTTCAGTTCGCCAGCCCGGTGGAGCATATCCGCAGCTTCCACAAAGAACTGACCGACATCCGCCACGACATACACGCCCATCCCGAACTCGGCTTCGACGAATTGCGCACTTCCGATCTGGTCGCGGCCAAGCTCAAGGACTGGGGTATCGAAGTGCACCGCGGCATCGCCAAGACCGGACTGGTGGGTGTGGTCAAGGGACGCGAATGCACGAGCGGACGCGCCGTCGGCCTGCGTGCCGACATGGATTGCCTGCCGATGCACGAGAACGGCAGCCCGGCTTACAAATCCGAGCATCCCGGCCGCATGCATGCCTGCGGCCACGACGGCCACACCACCATGCTGCTCGGCGCGGCGCGGTATCTATCCGAAACGCGCAATTTCAACGGCACGGCCTACCTCATCTTCCAGCCGGCGGAAGAAGGCGGCGGCGGCGGCCGGGTGATGGTCGAGGAGGGCCTGTTCGAGCGGTTTCCGGCCGACGAAGTCTACGCGCTGCACAACTGGCCGCTGCTGCCGCCGGGCAAGATGGGTGTGCGCCCCGGCCCGATCACTGCGGCGACGGACGAAATCCAGATCACGGTCCGTGGCAAGGGCGGCCACGGCGCCATGCCGCACCTGGCGGTCGACCCGGTGGTGATCTCCGCGCACATCATCACCGCGCTGCAGACCATCGCCAGCCGCAATGTCAACCCGGTCGATTCGGTGGTGATCAGCGTGTGTTCGATGGAAACCAGCCAGGTCGGCGTGTTCAACGTCATTCCCGAAGCGGTCAAGCTGATCGGCACCGTGCGCACTTTTACGCCGCAGACGCGCGAGCTCGCCGAGCAGCGCATCAAGGACATCGTCGCCAATGTCGCCATCGCCCTGGGCGGATCGGCCGAGATCGAATACCAGCGCGGCTATCCGGCCACGATCAACAGCGCGCGCGAGGCCATCTTTGCCGCGCGGGTCGGCGAGAAGATTTTCGGCAAGGACAACGTCCAGACCGACGGCGAGCCGACCATGGGCGGCGAGGACTTTTCCTACATGCTGCAGGCGCGCCCCGGGGCCTACGCCTGGCTCGGCCAGGGCGGCGGGCCCTTGAGCTGCTTCCTGCATAATTCGAACTACGATTTCAACGACGAGGTGATTCCGCTCGGCGCCGGCTATCTGGCGGCGCTGGTCGAGGAATCGCTTCCCATCAAGTAACGACAAGCGAAAGGGGGAGTCACCATGAGATTCAAGCGCAGATTCACCGCAGCACTGGCCGCCGCAGTTGCGGCACTCGCCATCAGCGCCGTCCCGGGCCACGCGGCCACGCTCCGATGGGCGGCACAAAACGACCTGCTCACCATGGACCCGCATTCGCAGAACCATTCCACCACGCACAGCCTGCTGCAGCATGTGTACGAGGGCCTGACGCGCTACACCAAGGATTTCCAGGTGGAGCCCTGCCTCGCGACCAGTTGGCAGCAGATCACGCCCACGCATTGGCGCTTCAATCTGCGCAAGGGGGTGAAATTCCACGACGGCTCGCCGTTCACTGCCGACGACGTGGTGTTTTCCTACGGCCGGCTGATGCAGCCCCAGGGCACCAACCAGATCTACGCGTCCAACATCAAGGAAATGAAAAAGGTCGACGATTACACCGTGGACGCGATCCTGTCCGGCCCCGATCCGGTGATGCTGCGCCTGCTCACCGACTTTCGCATTATGAGCAAGATCTGGTCGGTGAAGAACAAGTCGGAGAACATCCAGGACTACAAGGTCAGGGAAGAAACCTACGCCTCGCGCAACGCCAACGGCACCGGCCCCTATGTGCTCAAGCTGTGGGAGCCGGACAAGCGCGTCGTGTTCACTGCGAACACGGCCTGGTGGGACAAGATGCCCGGCAATGTGACCGAGGTGATCTATACGCCGATCAAGTCCGATGCGACGCGCGTCTCGGCGCTGCTCTCGGGCGACGTCGACCTCGTGACCGACCTGCCGACGCAGGACGTGGCGCGCCTGCACGGCGACCCCAAGGTCAAGGTGCTCGACGGCGCCGAGAACCGCACCATTTTCATCGGCATGGACCAGTTTAGTCCGGAGCTGCTGTATTCGAACGTCAAGGGCAAGAACCCGTTCAAGGACGTGCGCGTGCGCAAGGCGCTGAATCTGGCGGTGGACCGCGAGGCGATCAAACGCGTCACCATGCGCGGCCTGTCGATCCCGGCTGCGATCATGGTTCCCCCGGGCGTGCACGGTCACAGCAACGACATCGACAAGGTTGCGCCGGCGGACGTCGAGGGCGCGAAGAAGCTGCTGGCCGAGGCCGGTTATCCGAATGGCTTCGAATTCGGGCTCGACTGTCCGAACAACCGCTATGTCAACGACGAGAAGATCTGCCAGGCCCTGGTCGGCATGTGGGCGCGTGCCGGTCTCACGGTGAAGCTCAACGCGCAGCCGATGGCCAGCTTCATCGCCAAAGTACAGAATTTCGATCACAGCACCTACATGCTCGGCTGGGGCGTGGCGACGTTCGACGCGCTGTTCTCGCTGCAGTCGCTGCTGCACACCAAGACCAAAGGCGCCGACGGCAGCTTCAACCTCGGCCGCGTCAGCGACGCCAAGCTCGACGCGCTGATCGATGCCTCGAAGACCGAAATGGACCCGAAGAAACGGGACCAGCAGCTGCGCGACGCGCTGGTGCTCACGCGCGACAACTACTACTACGTGCCGCTGCACCACCAGTTGCGTCCCTGGGCGATGAAGAAGAACGTGAGCACCGTGTACAAGGCGGACGACAGGCCCGAATCGCGCTACGCGCGAGTGGACTGAGTTAGCCCTGCTGGGGCGGCGGAACAGGGGATGAGCAGGATCGAAGGCTGGCTGCGCCGCGCCTGGAACCACGATGTCGCCTGGAGCTTCCGCCGCTCGCCGGTCGCGGTCCTGGCGGCGCTGCTGACGCTGGTCTGCGTCGGCGGCGCCTTGTTCGCGCCCTGGCTCGCGCCGCAGGACCCGTTCAACAGCGCGCTTCTGAACCTCTCCGACGGCTTCACGCCGCCGTCGTGGACGCAGGGCGGCAAGGCCGCGTACCTGCTGGGTACCGACGATCAGGGCCGCGACGTACTGTCGACGATCATGTACGGCGCGCGCATTTCGCTCGGCGTGGGGATCGCGGCGGTGCTGTTCTCGATGGTGCTGGGCGTGGGACTCGGCCTCGCTTCGGGCTACGTCGGCGGCCGGCTGGACGCCTTCATCATGCGCGTGGCCGACATCCAGCTGTCGTTCCCGGCCATCCTGATCGCGCTCTTGATCGATGGCGTGGCCCGCGTCGCGCTGCCGCGCGAGGCGCAGGACGAGATCGCGGTGTACGTGCTGATCCTCGCGATCGGCGTTTCCGGCTGGGTGCAGTACGCACGCACCGTGCGCGGCTCGACCCTGGTCGAGCGCCACAAGGAGTACGTGGAAGCGGCGCGCGTGATCGGCCGCAGTTCCGCCGCCATCATGCTGCGGCATGTGCTGCCGAACGTCATGGGCCCGGTGCTGGTTATCGCCACCATACACATCGCCACCGCGATCATTACCGAAGCCACGCTGTCCTTCCTCGGCGTGGGCGTGCCGCCGACGAAGCCTTCGCTCGGCACCTTGATCCGGGTCGGCAACGATTTTCTGCTTTCCGGCGAATGGTGGATCACCGTGTTCCCGGGCGCGGCGCTGGTGGTGCTGGTGCTGTCGGTGAACCTGCTCGGGGATTGGCTGCGCGATGCCCTCAATCCAAAGCTGCGCTGACCTGTTGCCGCAGAATCCGCTAAGCCGCTTGCCTATGCGAGCCGCCTGAGATGGCCACGCCGCTGCTCGAAGTGCGCCATCTGCGCGTGGAGTTCCCCACCCGCCACGGCACTTTGTGCGCCGTGGACGATCTGTCGTTCGAAATCGCGCCCGGCGAGACCCTGGGCGTGGTCGGCGAGTCGGGCGCGGGCAAGTCGCTCACCGGCATGGCGATCATCGGCCTGCTCGATCCCCCGGGGCGCATCGCCGCAGGCGAGATCCTGCTCGAAGGCGAGCGCATCGACCAGCTTTCCCGGGAAGCCATGCGCCGGATTCGGGGAAAACGCATCGGCGCGATCTTCCAGGATCCGCTCACCTCGCTCAATCCGCTGTTCACCATAGGCGAGCAGCTGGTGGAGACCATAGACGCGCATCTGCAGCTCGGCGGCAAAGCCGCCCGGCGGCGCGCGATCGAACTGCTGGCCGAAGTCGGCATTCCGGCGCCCGAGCTGCGCATTGACCAGTACCCGCACCATTTCTCCGGCGGCATGCGCCAGCGCGTGGTCATCGCGCTGGCGCTCGCCGGCAATCCGCGGCTGATCATTGCAGACGAGCCGACCACCGCGCTGGACGTGTCGATCCAGGCGCAGATCATCACGCTGCTGAAGCGGCTCGCGGCCGAGCACCATGCGGCGGTGATGCTGATCACGCACGACATGGGCGTGATCGCCGAGACCGCCGACCGCGTGGCGGTGCTGTATGCAGGCCGCCTGGCGGAAATCGGGCCGGTGCGCGAAGTCATCCATGCGCCGCGCCATCCCTATACCCGCGGGCTGATGGCCTCGATCCCGAAGCTCGGTGAGGGGCGCGCGAGGCTGGCGCAGATAGACGGCGCCATGCCGCGCCTGAACGCGATCCCGCCGGGCTGCGCCTACAACCCGCGCTGCCCGGAGCGCTACGCGCGCTGCAGTCTCGAGCGCCCCTCGCCGCTGCCGGCGGGAAGCAACTACGCCGCGTGCTGGCTGTATGACAAGTAGCGCCGACGACAGCCTGTTGCGGGTGGAGGGCGCCGGGCGCGATTTCGACGTTTCGCGCCCCTGGCTCAACCGCGTGCTCGAAGGCGAGCCGCTGCGCATCCTGCGCGCGGTGGACGACGTTTCCTTCGCCATCCGCAAAGGCGAAACCCTGGCCTTGGTGGGCGAGTCCGGCTGCGGCAAATCCACCGTGGCCCGCATGATCGTCGGCCTGTACCCGCCGTCGCGCGGGCGCATCATGTTCGACGGCGCCGACCTGGCCGAGCCGGCCTCGGCCCCGTTGCGCCGGCGCATGCAGATGATTTTCCAGGATCCCTACGCCAGCCTGAATCCGCGCTGGCGGGTGCGCGCCATCGTCGCCGAACCGGTGGTCGCGCAGGGCCTGGCCACGGACGGCAAGGGGCTGGCCGCGCGGGTAGCCGAGCTGCTGCTGCAGGTGGGCTTGTCGCCCGAGGACGGTGACAAGTTCCCGCACGAATTCTCCGGCGGCCAGCGCCAGCGCATTTCGATCGCGCGCGCACTGTCTTCGAACCCCGAGTTCCTGGTGTGCGACGAACCGACCTCTGCGCTGGACGTCTCGGTGCAGGCGCAGATCCTCAACCTGATGAAAGATTTGCAGGACCGCCTCGGCCTCACCTATCTCTTTATCTCGCACAACCTCGCGGTGGTGGCGCACATCGCGACCCGGGTCGGCGTGATGTACCTGGGCCGTCTGGTCGAGATCAATGACGCGAAGCCGCTGTTCGAGCGGCCGCGCCATCCCTATACGCGCATGCTGATCGATGCGATCCCGGATTTGCAGATGTCAGGCAAGGCGCGCATTCCGGTCGCGGGGGAGGTGCCCAATCCGCTGTCCCCACCCGCCGGCTGCGCTTTCCATCCGCGCTGCCCGCACGCCAACGCGCGCTGCCGCAGCGAAGCGCCGGCATTGATCGCGCTCGCCGCGGGCGGCGCGGCGGCCTGCCACGCCGTGGCCGAGGGCCGCCTGGGACAGTAGGCGAGCGGCGCGGGGAGTTCGGTCGCCGGTCCTTTGCAGGATCGGCGCGCAAGGCCATTCAGTATTTGTATTTTTCCGCCGCACCAGTGAACGGCGGCTTGCGCCCGACCAGCGCCTCCAGCATCACCAATTCGGCGTCGGTATGATTGATCACCGGCGCCGCCTCTATCATCTTGATCGGCATGTCGCCGCGCGCATAGACGTAACGCGGCGCATCGTGATGCGTGGTCTCGACCGTCTCGCGCGCGCCAGGCGCGCTGTTCGCCTGCAGCTCCACCCTGCCATAGCAGGTGCAGACATAGGTGCGCTCCGCATCGGCCTCGAGGTAAATACCGGTGCCGCGGATGCCTATGGTGGCCGTGCTGGTCACGATGCTGCGCGCGCCGCGGCCGAATACCGACAGCAGCCTGCCCGTCAGCAGGCGCAGCGGAGCGGCCAGGGCATCGCCGCCTGCCATGCGCATTTCGCTATTTTCACGGATCAGGAAAGCGTCCCGGCCGAGCACGAACACGGCCGAGGCGCCTGGGCCGGTGGTAACGCCGTCCCCCGGCTTCAGCGCAGCGCCAGGCCGCGCCGGCTTGCCGTTGATCCGCACCTCGCCCTTCAGCTCCACCATGCCGCTCGCGCGTTTGCCCGCGGCCAGCGCGTCGGCGAGCAGCAGCGGCAGGCCGGCGCCGGCGAGCAGCGCCCGCCGCAGCCACGCGCGCCGCGTCCGCTGCAAGCGATCTTCGACGTGTTCCATGTCCCGGCCCAAGACGCGCTATTTATCCCGCAGTTCCCGCCGCAGGATCTTGCCTATGGGCGTCTTCGGCAGGCTGTCGCGGAATTCGACGTGCCTCGGAATCTTGTAGCCGGTCAGTTCGCGCTTGCAGTGCTCGATCACGGATTCGACGCTCAGATTCGGATCCTTCTTCACGATCACGACCTTCACCGCCTCGCCCGATCTTTCGTCCGGCACCCCGACCGCGGCGCATTCGAGCACGCCGGGGTGCTCCGCCACCACGCTCTCGATCTCGTTCGGGTAGACGTTGAAGCCGGACACCAGGATCATGTCCTTCTTGCGGTCGGTGATGGTGACGTAGCCCTTGGCGTTCATATTGCCGACGTCGCCGGTCTTGAGCCAGCCCTGCTGCAGCACCTTGGCGGTCTCGGCCGGCAGCTGCCAGTAGCCCAGCATCACCTGCGGCCCGCGGATGCAGATTTCACCGGTGCATTTTTCGATGTCGCCCGCGCCGGTCCATAGCGGCAATTCCCTGAATTCATCGTCGCGGATGGAAAACTCGGTGGAAGAAATGGGCAGCCCGATGCTGCCGTTCCAGGGCGTGCCGATTGGGTTGATGCTGGCCGCGGGCGAGGTCTCGGTGAGGCCGTAGGCCTCGGTGAGATAGTGACCGGTGAGCTGCTGCCATCTTTCCGCCACCGGTTTCAGCACCGCTGCGCCGCCGCCGACCACCACCTTGAGCCCGGAAAAATCGAGCTCGCCGAAACCGGGCGTGTTCAAGAGGCCGTTGAACAGCGTGTTCACGCCGGTCAGCACCGACCATTTCCACTTCTTCAACTCCTGCACGAACGCGGGCAGGTCGCGCGGGTTGGTGATCAGCACGTTGACCACGCCCAGGCTCATGAAGTAGAGCGTGGTCGTCAGGCAGAAGATGTGATACATCGGCAGCGGCGAGATCACGACTTCTTCGCCCTCCTTCAGACTGCCGCCGATCCAGGCGCCCGCCTGCTCGATGTTGGCGAGGATGTTGCGGTGGGTGAGCATCGCGCCCTTCGACAGGCCGGTGGTGCCGCCGGTGTATTGCAGGAAGGCGACGTCCTCCGGCTTCAGGCTGACCGACTGCAGCTGCGCGCCGGCGCCGCGCGCCAGCGCCGCACGCAGGGTCATCGCGCCGGCTATGCGCCAGTCCGGCACCATTTTCTTCACCGTCTTGACGACGAAGTTGACGATCCAGCGCTTGGGCAGCGGCAGCAGATCGCCGAGCTGGGTGGTGACCACATGCTCGACCTGGGTCTTCGCGATCACCTGCTGCAGCGTATTGGCGAAGTTCTCCACGATGAGGATGGCCTTGGCGCCCGAGTCCTTCAACTGGTGCTCGAGCTCGCGCGGCGTGTACAGCGGGTTGACGTTGACCACGATCATGCCGGCGCGCAGGATGCCGATCAGCGCCACCGGGTACTGCAGCAGATTGGGGCTCATGACGGCGACGCGTTCGCCCTGCTTCATCCCCGGCAGGCTTTGCAGGAAAGCGGCGAAGTCGCGGCTCAAGCGATCCAGTTCGGCATAGCTCATGCTGTAGCCAAAATTGTTGTACGCGGGCTTGTCGGCGTACTTGCCCAGGATCTTCTGTATCAGGTCGGGAATCGAGCTATAGCGGTTGGCATCGATTTCGGCTGGAACCCCTTTAGGATATTCCTTCAGCCATACTTTTTCGCTCATGATGGTGTCCCCCTCGGTTGCATGAATTGACGTTCTTGTTTTGCGCTGGGTCGGCCTATGGTCGCTTGCGGCGCGCGGGCCATGAATTACTCCGGCACCACTACCCGCGGCGAGAGCCCCATGCGTCGAGCCCGCCGCGCGAATTGTTTGTCATCAAACGAGGCCATGCTGTCGCAGCCGCGATAGCTGGCGTGATGCAAGGCATCCGCCAGATCCAGACCCGCTTCACAATGCGAAAGCGCCTGGACGATGCTGTCCCTATCCTCGACGGTTACTTGGGGCGACGCAAGAAGATGATGCATGACCCCGGCAATTTCCGCCGCCGAGAACTTGTAATACCCGCGCATCACCCATTCCAGTTCCAGCAACACGGTCTTACACACCATCAGCGGCCGGCCTGACTCCATCAGCCGACGCGCCGCCTCGCGCTGTTTCAGCGCCGCTGGATTCCCCTCGTCCTGGATGTAATACCGCGCTAGGACGTTGGTATCGAGTCCGATCACTTGCGTCTTCCCGTCCTGGCCTTGGCCAACAAATCAGCCGGATCGAAATCCACCGGTACGGCAACCCGTTTGCTCTTGAGCATCCCGAAACCGCTCGCAGGAAGGTCTGCGGGCGTGCTGACGACGCGCATTTCCACACGGTCGCCGTTCACGACAAACGCGACCTTGCTGCCTTGACGCAGGCCCAATTGCTGCCGCAGCGGTTTCGGAATTGTGACCTGGCCCTTGCTTGTGACGGATGTAGTTTCCATCGCCGGCTCCTTGGTAATACCGGGTAAGAATACCACGAATTCCAGGGCGGCGAGAACGTGGCCGGACGCTCGCGTCGAGACGCCGGACGTGCTGGACTTCCATTGTGTTCCGAGATCGGCCTGCCTCGCCGACCAGGGCTCGAACCACGTCCCCGCGAACAATCAGGCCCTCAACTGTTGCAGCTGCGCAGGCGCGCAACTACTTGCACTCGCGCGCTATGCGTAGCTTCATTTCCTTTTGTCGGCGCAGATACTGGTCCATCACCTTGTCATCGGCGCCGGCCTTGATGCGCCGGTCGATGTCGCCGAGTTCCTCGGCATAGTTTTCGCACTTGGCCTGATGGATCGCCTGCTCGCGCTCCTGGCGCTTTGCCGCCATCTCCTGCTGCTGTTGCGGATCGGCCTTGGCGGCAGAAGCTGCGCCGGCCGACTTGGGTCCTTCGCAAGGCCGCTCCTGATACTGATTGCCGCAGCGGTACATCTTCTTTTGTGCCAGCGTGGCGCTGCAAGCGCAGGCGAGCGCGAGCGCTACGAACAGTCGAACCATGATCCTCTCCCCGGAGCTATAAGGCTGGAACTACAAAACACGGTGCCGTGCCGATTCTAATTTTCCGCAATGTTACCGCGTCGACCGTTATCCATCCAGTCGGCGTCCTGTGCACGCCTCAGGGCGCCAACGCGCGCAGCAACAGCACGCGGATGCGTTGCGCATGCTCCTCGTCGTAAGCGCCGCGCTCAAGGCCCAGCGGAATGGAGCGCAGCGCGAGTTCGCAATAAAGGCGCAGCGCATCGGGGCCTGCAGCGCCAAGTTCGGCGAGGTGCTTTTCCACGGTGCCGATGTCGCCGCGCGAATAGGTGCCGGCCAGCCCCTGCGCCAGACCCGAGCGCTCCACCGAGGCTGCGGTGCCGCGCAGCAGCGGCAGCAGCGCGCGTATCGTCGCCTCGGGCTCGATGCCGAAGCTTTGCCACAAATCGGTCGCCTCGCGCAACAAGGTGATAACGAAACCAGCGGCGTAATGGGCCCCCACGTGATAGCGCGCGCGGCAGCCCGGCGGCAGACGCATGGTCCGGCATTGCAGCGCCGCGGCGAGCCGCTCGAGCTGCTGCAGCAGCGCTCCGTCGGCCTCAATGCCTATGGTGCAGCCCGGCAGGCCGGCCAGCGCCACCTCCGGGTCCGCAAACAGCTGCAGCGGATGAAAGCCGCCGATGTCGGCGCCGGCACGCGCGGCCGGCGCCAGCGTCGCCACTTCCGTCGCGCCGCTGCAGTGGACCGCGGCGACGCCTGTGCGCCATTCGAGCTTCGCGACGACTATTGCAATCGCGTCGTCCGGAACGGTGAGCAAGACCAGATCGCTGCAATCGACAACGGCCTGCGCATCCGCGCTCGCCTCGCAGCCCGCGATCCTGGCCGCCAGCTGTTCCGCCGAACTCCTGCTGCGGCTGGCCGCAGCCACGACCTTGCAATTGGCGTTCGCCAATCCCCAGGCAAGGGCTTTGGCCACGCGGCCCGCGCCGATGAAGCCGATGCGGGGAGAAATCAGAGCTTGAGCCTGCATAAGCAGCTATCCCCCATGTTCCAACAGAGCTTAACGTCCCTTCAGCTGGACCAGCAGCACGCCCGCCAGCGCAATCGCACCGCCGACGAAGGAGAGCGCGGCCGGCACTTCTCCCATCCAGACCCAGGCGATCGGAAAGGTGAACAGCGGCACAAGATACAGCGTACTCGATACCTGCGTCACCGGCAGGCGCGCCAGCGCATAGGACCAGAGCGCGAACGACAGCGCACCGGGAAACAGCGCCAGGTACAGCAGCGCCCAATTGGCCGAAGACGATGCCGCGGCGATGCTCGCGCCCAAGCCGGGTGCGAAGCTGCACAAGCCCAGGGTCGCGGCGACGAAATAATAGGCGGTAACCGGTATCGCGGGCAGGCGCACGAGCAAGGGCTTTTGCACCACCGAGCCCACGCTGAAAGCGAGCGACGAAAGCAATAGATAGCCGGCGCCGGGTTCGACGGCGAAACCCGCGACCCCGGATTCGCCCGCCGCAATCAGCGCGGAGCCGAGGAAACCCAGGACGATGCCGGCCACGGCCCAGACGCCGAGGCGCTCGCGCAGGAAGAAGAAACCGAGCAGCGCGGCAAACAGCGGCACCGTATCGACCAATACCGCAGCCGGCCCCGAACTCACGGTGCGCATGCCGTAGTTGAAGCCGAGCTGATACAAGGTGCCGCAGAGCAGGCCGGTGAGCGCCAGCGCAGGCACATCGGCGCGGCGCGGCAGCGGCGCGCGCACCAGCATGCAGTAGATTAGCAGCGCCAGCGTGGCGAGGCAGTAGCGCGCCAGCGCCAGATGTCCGGGTGGGAAGGCCGCGAGTGCAATGCGCGTCGCCGGAAACGAGCTCGCCCACACCAGCAGGGCCACAGAAAGCGCCACAAGCGCGCGCCCGTCGAAGCTGAACACGCGCGCCTCCGCCACTATTGACCGCGTTCTGTTTCCCGTTCGGCGTTCTTTTGCACGCGCAGCGCCTCGGCAAAATCGAGCACCACCTGCGCCAGCGCGGTTCGATCCTGCTCGGTGCGCATGATCGTCGGCGCCACCGCGACCTCGATGGCGCAGGCGCGAATGTCCGCGGCCGCCGCCGCGTCCACGGTATCGATCACGAAGCCGTCGATCAGGCGGTAGTACTCCAGCGCCGCGCGCCGCGCCGAGGCTTCATGGCCCAGCTCCTGCATCATCTTCGCCGCGGCGCCTTTCAGCGCCTTGTTGCCGACGATAGGGCTCACGGCTATCACCGGCACGCCGCGCTCGCGCAGCAGCTCGCGCATGCCCTGCACCGCCAGGATGGGACCTATCGTGTGATAGGGATTGGCCGGGCAGATCACGATCGCTTCCAGGTCGGGGGCATACAGCGCTTCCAGCACCTCGTCCGGAATCCGCGCCACATCGGCACCGGCATACAGAAAGCCTTTCACCACCGGCTCGCATTCGAGCTCGGTCAGGTATTCGTGATAACTGGCTTGGCCGTATTCGGTCAGCACCACCGTGCGCACCGGATCGTTGCTCATGGGCAGCACGCGCGACTCTA
>Ga0334722_10003318_pt1 | contig 17420 bp, 14 predicted proteins | sample C3_bottom_MG_FD_207210 | JGI IMG/M metagenome (GOLD analysis project Ga0334722, IMG submission 207210) | Sediment microbial communities from Yellowstone Lake, YNP, Wyoming, USA - C3_bottom | ecosystem: Environmental > Aquatic > Freshwater > Lake > Sediment | place: USA: Wyoming | collected...
GTCAGTTTGTAGGTGGCATACGTATTAATTGACAGGGGGTGACCGGCTTTGACGGTCTGTTCTTTGAAAGACGTGCGACGCAGTGCATTCTCGCAATCACTTTAAACAGCGAGAAATCAAACTTGCCAAGAACACTCTTGCAAGCGTGAAGTCTCCATACTTCGGTATGTCTGACTTCGCGTTCGCCTACGCAGCTTAACGCTCGCCTAGCGACGTCTCCCCTCTCGGGTTCTCACAGCCGGAGGTCGGGGCGGAATTATCTGTGTGATCGATGTTCGGCCTCCCGCCCGGCACATCTAAATAAGGGATCGGGTAGGAATGGTTTCGTCTGCGTTTTTACATTCCTATCTTAATCCGCCAGCCGGCGGATAACGCTGACTATGCGTCGTAGATTCGCTTTCAGAAACATTCTCGGACTCGAGTTCAACTCTCGACACCTCCACCACAACAGGTATAGTGACCTTTACATATGGCACCAACACCAACTAAAAAGACAAAAGGGAAGCAGGCACCAAAAAAGCGCGGGTGGCGTGCATTGCTCGGCGGCCCTTCGTTCTTCGGCAATCTCGCCACCACTATCCTCATTTTTCTCCTCTTGATGAGTGCCTACTCACTCTTTGCTAGTTTTACCCAGCCATCGAGTGATGTGCCGCTCTCAGTTGTTGCCGCAGATGTGGCGACAGAGAAGGTGAGCGCTATCACGGTCAATGGCGACATCCTGAACTTGACCTATGCTGATGGTGCGACGAAAACGTCTCGTAAGGATCCTTCGGCAGGGTTGCCTGAGACCTTGGCGACCTATGGAGTGACACCGAGCCAGCTCGCAAAAGTCGCGATCACTGTCCAAGGACAATCAGGATTCCAATTCTGGTTCCTCGCTCTTGCGCCGACGCTCCTCACTCTTATTTTTGTCATATTCTTTTTCTGGTTTATTTCGCGACAAGTGAAGGGTGCCGGGATGCAGGCATTTACCTTCGGTCAATCAAAGGCGCGCATCACTGACCCTGCTGATGCTTCACAGCGGGTTACCTTTGCTGATATTGCGGGAGCGAGAGAAGCTAAAGAAGAACTCTTAGAAATAGTGGACTTCTTAAAGAACCCAAAAAAATTCTTAGATATCGGTGCGCGCATCCCGAAGGGCATCATCCTCATGGGCGCTCCAGGGACAGGGAAGACCTTGCTCGCTCGTGCAGTCGCGGGCGAAGCTGGTGTACCGTTTTTCTCGATTTCAGGTAGCGAATTCGTTGAGATGTTTGTCGGCGTCGGCGCCTCACGAGTCCGCGACCTCTTCCAGATGGCGAAGAAGGCAGCGCCGGCGATTATCTTCGTTGATGAGATTGATGCCGTTGGTCGCGTGCGTGGGAGTGGTATGGGCGGTGGCAATGATGAACGCGAACAGACGCTTAATCAGATTCTCGTTGAGATGGACGGCTTTGAACCAACCGAGAAGGTGGTGGTCATGGCAGCAACAAACCGGCCCGACGTCCTCGACTCAGCGCTGCTTCGCCCTGGGCGCTTTGACCGACGCGTGACGATCGACCTGCCTGATCGTCGCGATCGCGAAGAGATCTTGGGTATTCATGCGCGCAAGAAGCCACTCGGGCCTGATGTGAAGCTCGCCATTATCGCGGAGCGCACACCAGGCTTCTCAGGCGCTGAACTCTATTCACTCATGAATGAAGGCGCGATACTCGCCGCGCGCGAGAGTCGCACAGAAGTCACCCAGTATGATTTGATTCGCTCAATCGAGAAGGTGATGCTCGGCCCCGAACGCAAGAGTCACTTGCTCTCAAAAAAAGAAAAAGAGCTCACGGCCTATCACGAAGCTGGTCACGCTCTGGTCTCTTCGCTCTTAGAGCATGCTGACCCTGTGCACAAGATCTCTATCATCAGCCGCGGTCGCGCGGCGGGCTACACGCTGAAGTTACCCTTTGAAGATAAGAAGATGTTCTCAAAGAAACAGTTTCTTGATGATATTGCAGCAACACTTGGCGGCTATGTGGCGGAAGAAATGCTCTTTGATGATGTCACGACTGGGCCCAGTAACGACCTGATGGTTGTGACCGCTATCGCGCGCGATATGGTGATGCGCTATGGCATGAGCGAGAAACTCGGGCCAATCGCCTTTGGCGATCGCACGCTCGGGAATGAGCCATATTCTGACAAAATCGCATCTGAGATTGATGCTGAAGTGAAGAGTATTGTTGAAGAGGCGAAAGCGCGCGCGAAGAAGGTTGTCAGCGAACATCGTGAGGCACTTGATGCGATAGCAAAAGAGTTGATAGAAAAAGAAACGGTGGAGCGTGCCGAATTTGAAAAGCTTCTCATATTAAATGGCATCACCCCTAAAAAGCGCGAAGAAGAGGAGAGTGTTGTAATATAAAAAGCGACCGCCCTTAGCTCAGTTGGTTAGAGCATCGAGCTTATACCTCGAGGGTCCTTGGTTCGAGTCCAAGAGGGCGGACTATTCCAAATGCATTTCCTTGTCGGCGGTGAGGGCACGAAGAGCGAGGGCGGGGTGATTTTTTAAGTCGGGATCGGCAGCGACGAGAGTCGCTGACTCTGTGCGGGCGGCTTCAACTAACTTTATATTTTTCAGTGCTTCCATCGCGATATCAGAAACACCCCATTGTTTACCGCCCGCGAGCTCTCCCGCGCCGCGGAGTGCGAGGTCATATTCGGCGAGCTCGAAACCGTTTTTAGCATTTTTAAATGCTTTCATACGCTCACGCGTCGTCTCACCCGACGATTCGGGGAGCGCGAAGCAATGTGATTGATGGGTCGAGCGGATCACGCGTCCGCGCAGCTGATGCAGTTGCGCGAGCCCAAATCGCTCGGCGCCTTCGATTAAAATGACTGTTGCATTTGCCACGTTCACTCCCACTTCAACCACTGAGGTCGCGACGAGAATATTGATCTCACCTTTTTCAAATTCCTGCATCGTTTCTTCTTTTTCTTTTGGTGTCATCTTGCTGTGTAAGATCTCGATACGCGCCTCGGGGAAAACCTCTTTTTGTAAACGCGCCGCTTCGACTTTGACTGACTTCGCTTGGAGTGCGAGCTCTTTAGCAGGATCCGGCTCGTCTATTCGGGGGCAGATGACATAGGCTTGATGGCCGGCGGCGAGTTCATCACGCACTCTCTCATATGCGCGGTCGCGCTCTTTGGGCCCTAATATCTCAGTGATGACCGCCTTACGCCCCACTGGCATTTCATCAAGCAGAGTGAGATCAAGATCGCCATAGAGGGTGAGCGCGAGCGTGCGTGGGATTGGCGTCGCCGTCATCGAGAGTAGGTGCGGCGCGATATCGCCCTTGGTCGCTAATTTTTGCCTGTGGATAGTGCCGAAGCGATGCTGTTCATCGATAATCGCATAAGCAAAATATTTGAAGGTGACTGACTTCTCGACAATCGCATGAGTGCCAATCACAATCGGTATCTCGCCGTTTGCTACCATTTTTTTAAATGCCGGCTTCGAGAGCTTCGCGGATTCTTCGTAGCGAACTTTTGACGGGAACTTCCGGCATTCACTGCCGGTGATGAGGCCGATGTTAATAGGAACGATATCTTTTCCGCCAGAGGCGGATCCGCCTCCGGAGGAAAAATATGAAACAAACGTAGAGAAATGTTGCTTCGCTAATATCTCAGTCGGGCAGAGATAGGCGACTTGAAGCGTGCCGGCGATTCGGCCCTTAGGTAGTGACGTCGCTACAAGGTAGGCAGTCGCCGCGGCAACGGCAGTCTTGCCGCTCCCCACATCGCCCTCCATGAGTCGCAGCATCGGATGCGTTTTTTCAAAATCACTCACAATGGTTTCAATCGCGCGCATTTGGGCAGCAGTGGCTGGGAAGGGGAAAGAGGCGATGAAATCAGCAAGTGCCTTTCTATTCACTTCTACCGGCAACGCCTTCTCAGAGAGAAGGGCGCGACGGCGCTGCTGCATCACGATTTGCAGAGCAAATACTTCTTCAAACGCGAAGCGTTTGCGTGCGGCAGTGGCATCAGAGAGTTTTTTTGGCGCGTGTATAAAAACTATGGCTGAAGAAAGTGATGGCAGATTATAGCGAGCGAGAATCTCTGGTGGGATAGGGTCTTGGATCTGTTCATGCAAACCGGCTTCAAACACTCTCTTTATCGCATGTATAAACCAGAGCGACGAGACGCCCTGACTCTCTGGATAGACGGGATACAAAGTAGCAGGAGCAGGAGCAGGAGGCAGGGAAGATACAAAGAGAGAATCGGCATCTTCGGGAATGACGGGCGACTTATCAATCGCCGGGTTCGCCAAATAAATTTTTGCGCCTTCGCCCGCCACCCTCCCACTCACCTTCACCACCATGCCGTCATGCAGTGTTTTGGCGATATAGGGCTGAGAGAACCACATCATCTTAATCTTCCCCGACGCGTCCTCAAGCCACGCCTCGGCTATCGGGCGTCGACTCTTCCATGTCTTCCTGATGTCCGGCTTCCGGATAGTGCCATAGAGTGTCACCTCCGCTCCCGCAGATATCCCCGCGATCGTGCCAGTCTGCCCGGCATTCTCATATCGGGCAGGGAAGTGATAGAGCAGATCGCGAATCGTGCGAATCTTCAACTTATGTAACGCCCTCTTCTGCTCAGGTTTTAGACGGGTGAAGTGTTTTTCTAGGGCATCTTCGGTAAGCATCATTTATAGTATACTTGCATCCCTATGGACACGAAATCAAAGAAAATAATTGCGGCTTATATAAAGCAGGGGGCACGGGTTGGGGTAGTAGCACGCGTGAGGCTGAAGGAGAAAAAAGATTTCTCGCTCTGGTACACTCCTGGGGTTGCGACGGCATCACTGCATCTCGCAAAACATCCTGAAGATGCACGAAAAATGTCGATAAAAAAGAACAGTGTCGCGGTCGTTTCTGATGGCTCTGCAGTTCTTGGTCTGGGCAATATAGGGCCCTATGGCGCTCTTCCGGTGATGGAAGGGAAGGCGCTTATCTTTAAAGAAAAAGGCAATATTGATGCGTGGCCGATTGTTCTTGATACCCAAGATTCAGAAGAGATTATAAAAATCGTGAAGTCGATTGCACCGAACTTCGGGGGCATTAACCTCGAAGACATTGCAGCACCAAGATGTTTTGATATCGAACGCCGGCTTGTTACCGAGCTTGATATCCCCGTAATGCATGACGACCAGCACGGCACAGCGATTGTAGTGCTTGCTGGACTGATTAATGCTGCGAAGGTTGTGAAAAAGAATTTTAAGAAATTAAAGGTGGTGATCAGTGGTGCAGGTGCGGCGGGGACTGCCATCGCGAAGCTTTTTCTTGTCGCGGGAATTACTGACATCATTCTCCTCGATCGAGAGGGTACAATCTATACGAAACGTGCAGGAATGAACGCACACAAAACTGAACTCGCTAAGCTTACCAATCCACGGAAGGTTGTGGGCGGCCTCGCTGAAGCGATGCAAGGCGCAGATGTGTTTGTTGGCGTGTCAGGGAAGGGTCTGCTTAAAAAAGAACATGTCGCAGCCATGGCCCCAAAGGGGATTGTCTTCGCTATGGCGAACCCTGACCCCGAGATACTGCCGGAGGAGGCGAAAGCAGCCGGTGCGGCAGTTATCGCTACGGGCCGCTCTGATTTCCCGAACCAAGTTAACAATGCGCTCGCATTCCCCGGCCTCTTCCGCGGTGCACTCGACAAAGGCATTAAGAAAATAACCGAAGATACCAAGCTGCGCGCCGCTCGTGCCCTCGCGGCGCTTATCGCGCGCCCAACGGCCGCTAAAATTATCCCTGACCTTCTTGACCCGAGGGTGGTCAAGGCAGTTGCGAAGGCGGTACGTTAGTCGACGTTGCGTCGCACTGTCGAGTGTCCTATAATTTTGCACATGAATACTGAAACAATTAAGGGCTGGTTCACATGGCCGGTGATTATTATTATCGTTCTTGTTCTCACTGCGCTCTATGTGGGCGGGAAGTATAACGGTTTTGTCCGCGGCAATGAGGGGGTAACTGCACAATGGGCACAAGTTGAATCGCAGTATCAGCGTCGTTTTGACCTGATCCCGAATCTTGTTTCTTCTGTGCAAGGAGCGATGAAGCAGGAGCAGACGGTCTTTACCGCTCTTGCAGAAGCACGCACGCGTTATTCGGGTGCGACTACTCCAGATCAGAAGGCTGCCGCAGCAAGTCAGGTTGAAGGTGCGTTCGGTAGGCTGCTCGTCGTGATGGAGAATTATCCGCAGCTCAAGTCAGTAGATACGGTACAGAGTTTAATGGCCGAGCTCGCAGGCACTGAGAATCGTGTATCAGTGGAGCGCATGCGCTATAACGAAACCGTCCGCGATTATAACGTGAGCGTTAAGACGTTCCCAAGTTCTCTCGTTGCGGGAATGTTTGGTTTCGCTCCACGCACCATGTTTGAGGCTGCTGACGGGGCAGAAGTTGCGCCAAAAGTTACTCTCTAAATGAGGCAATTCGTTCTCGCTGGCGCGACCCTCCTCTCGGTTGCTCTCTTCGCGCCGTCGGCGCTCGCGTATTCGTCACCCGGTTCTCCGAGTGGTTTTGTTAATGACTTTGCTTCTGTGTTAAGTGACGGAGCGAAACAGTCTCTTGAAACAGAACTCACCAACTTCGAAAAAAGTACGTCAAACGAAATTACCGTCGTCACTGTTCCTAACATGAATGGTGATTATATAGAGAATTATGCCGTCAAGCTCTTTGAAGAGTGGGGGATTGGTAAAAAAAATAAAGACAACGGGGTCTTACTCCTCCTCTCTATTGAAGAGCGGAAGATGAAAATAGAGACAGGATATGGCTTGGAGGGTGCGCTCCCAGATAGTGTCGCGCAGAGCATCTTGAATAACAACATGACGCCACTATTAAAAAATGGCGACTATGATAGCGCCGTGACTTCAGGAGTGAAGGCGATAGAACAAGCGACTCAGGGAGAATATGCGAGCCCAAAGATAGGATCATCATTCTTGCAAGAAGGGAATATAGAGTTCTTTTTTGTGTTTGGATTGTTTATATTGCAATTCCTTTCAGCCATTCTTGCACGCAGTAAATCATGGTGGGCAGGGGGTGTTGTCGGGCTTGTCGGGGGGCTCGGGGTCAGTTGGATCCTCGCACTTGGCTTACTTCTCGCAGTGCCTCTTGTGGTTTTGCTCGCAGCGCTCGGGCTCCTCTTTGACTATATTGTCTCAAATGCATATCAGAAATCTAAGGCGAGTGGTATATCAGCACCGTGGTGGATTGGTGGTGGCAGGGGTGGTGGATTCGGTGGTGGAGGATTTGGAGGGTTTGGCGGTGGTGGTTCTGGGGGCGGGGGAGCTTCGGGGAATTGGTAACAGGCGTGATAAGGGTTTTTCTGTTATAAAGAGCATATACGGAAGCGTCGGATAGTGGTTTATTCCACCGCCTTGGAAAGGCGGCATGTCGCAAGGCATCGAGAGTTCGAATCTCTCCGCTTCCGCTAGTTGTCCACTTTTCTTTATTAACGGTATATCTGCTATAGTCTGGCCAGAAACGTTGTACAAAATGCCGGTCTTTGAAAGAAAGGAGGTGAATATGAAAAGAGAGCAAGAGAAGTTCTATTCTTTACAGCTTGCGTGCCCACATTGTGAAGAAGATCTAGAGATCGTTGATGTGGAGTTTTCACTCTCCGGTGCAATAAAAATGGAGCTCGTATGTACGGGGTGTGAGAAACCAATAGATCTTATTTCTTCATGGGACAGAATCATGTGTATCTGCGCGCAAGCGGAACAGGATCAAAAAGAAATTAAAAAAGTCGTAGTTCTTCCGTTAACAAGCAGAGTGCAATAAAGAATCTGAAAGGGGGTGGTCACCAAGAGCGATAAAACGAATAGTAATGGAAAAGGAAAGGGTGTTGCTAAGTTCTTATGGTGTCTAGAGACTTTTGTTGAGTACTGCCATTGCTGCGGGAAAAGGATGTCCGCACACGGTAGGAATGAGGCTGACAGAATCATGTACGCCCAGTGTGTGAACCCTGAATGTCAGTGGCGAGGGAAGGAGGTCGGGTATAAAGAAGCGCCGAGCGCAATACCAAAGTGTCGGTGTGGCGAGGATGTTGTGGTTATTGGTGCCCGAAAAATGTCGACGAAGCACAAAGAAGGGACGTATGTGCAGTGCGAAAATAAGAGTTGCACGAGGCAGTTTCGGGTGTCGTGTTATCTGGGAGAGATTTCGGTAAAACAGAAACCGACCTATCCAGAAAAGCAGAAGATTGTAAAGCAACATGTGATGGCTCCAAGGTACCCCATTGGTTTCCAGGGAAATGTCCAGCAACAGGCGGGGATTTGAATACAGGAGGCGCAGTAATGCGCCTCCTTTCTCTTTTGATATATACTCGGTAAGAGATGTTTCTCTATTACGTCGCTATAAAAACAAGACCATGAGCATAACCGAAGATAATAATAAGCGTTTGAAGAATATCCAGAGCATTGAGAGTATTAGTGATACTGATATGGGCGTTTTGCTCGATCCCGTGCAGGTAAATTATACCGAGCTGAGTATTAAGGGCCGGCGATATCCTGCGTGGCGAATTGTCTACAATAAGGCGCTTGGCCCAGGGAAGGGGGGCATCCGCTTCCACCCTGAAGTTGATGAAGACGAGGTTAAATCTCTCGCTTTTTGGATGGCACTCAAAAATTCTCTCGCGGGCATCCCGTATGGTGGTGCCAAGGGTGGGGTCTGTTTTAATCCAAAAGATGCTGATAAAGCAGAACTTGAAGAGGTGAGCCGCAAATATATTGCGGCATTTTATCCCTATTTAGGGCAGGATAAAGATATCCCCGCACCTGATGTGTATACCGATAGTCAGATTATGTCGTGGATGCTTGATGAGTTTGAGAAGAAGGTTGGGCATCATGAGCCTGGTATGATCACCGGCAAGCCGGTCGAGCTCGGGGGTATCTTGATGCGTGGCGACGCGACTGCTCAGGGGGGTTATTTTATCGCGAAGAAGATGGTAGAGACCTTCTTGGCTGGTAAAAAGGGTTTGAGCGTGACTATTCAGGGTTTTGGCAATGCGGGCCTCTATATGGCAGAGAAGCTGTATCAGGACGGCTTTAAGATCGTCGCGGTATCTGATAGTAAGGGAGGCATCTATGACCCGTCTGGGCTAGATATTGCTGCACTCATCGCTTTTAAAAAGAAGGGTAATCAGGTGAGTGAATACAAGACTGGTAAGAAGATCACCAATGCAGAGCTCCTAGAGCTGCCAGCAGATATATTGGTCTTGGCGGCGTTGAGCAATCAGATCACTAAAGCAAATGCGGGAAATATTCAGGCAAAGTATCTTATCGAGCTTGCGAATGGTCCAGTCGACTATGACGCGGATGGTATTCTCGAAAAAAATAACAAAGTTGTAATTCCTGATATTCTCGCCAATTCAGGCGGCGTGATAGCGAGCTACTTCGAGTGGGCACAAAATCGCACAGGGCAGATTCTTGAAGAAGACTATTTGCGCGCGCTCCTCGAGAAGAAGATGAAGGATAATTGGGATCGGATGTATGACGTCTTCAAAGAACGAAAAGGGCGCGTGACACTTCGTCAGGCCGCTTATATCCTCGCGGTTACTAAGATACTCATTGCCGAAAAACTCCGTGGGCGAATAAAGTAATAGCCACTTGGGGGTCGGACCCCTAAGTGGCTATTTGTGCGTTCTGTGCCCAGCTCTCATCTGCGATGGCCTCCACCTCCGTGGAATCCCCCACCATGGAAACCGCCACCTCGATACATCGGTCCGTAATAATACGAACGAACCGGATAATATCCAACCGGCTGATAATACCCGCCGGCGTATGGATAGCATCCAACGATGGTGCTGAGCAGAATTGCGATACAAAGAACAAATCGTAACTTCTTCATAAAACCTCCATTTGTCATTGGCATGGAATCTGCCGGTAATGCTCAGAAACAAAAACGGGTACGTTTACGTTTCGGTACATGTCCCACCTATTTTCCCAGTGAGCGGGCACTAACATCCAGCACATCCCATAGGCTGGTGGTGGCATTGGCGCTTGGTACATCGGTCGGGGTGGTTGAGAAACCGCGAGACCGAAGAGGGCGCCGAGACCAAGACCGAGACAAATACTATCAACTCCTCCACGTGCTGATGCTTTGGTAGGAACCGCCGCTGACAACATTGCCGCAACTAACGACAAAACCAAAACCTTTTTCATGACATACCTCCTTCTATTTCAATGGGTTATTTACAGAGCCACGATCTTGTTATAGTATACACGTCTCAATAGTTTTGTCAAGTTCTCATAAAATGAGTACAATGGGTGAGTTATGCAGCGATATTTTTATCTTGGAGGAGTAGTGATTGTTCTTCTTGCTGGGGCGGCATGGTTCACCTATCGGGCCCCCATCTCTTTGATGGAGATGTCGACCAGAAGCGCTTCTTCCTTGAGCGATAAGGCAGACTTCGGTGGGGTGTCCTTAAATATTGAGTATGCGACATCGACAACAGCGCAGGAGAGGGGTCTTGGGGGCCGCGTGAGTATTCCTGATGACTACGGGATGCTCTTCGTTTTTCCCAAAAGCGACTATTATGGGATCTGGATGAAGGACATGTTCCTGCCAATTGATATCTTCTGGCTTGATGCTCAAGGACACATTATTGCCGTCTCTGAGGATGTAGCGACCTCTACCTATCCAAATGTCTTTTATCCTCCGACACCCGTAAAGTATGTCCTTGAGACTGCTGTTGGGTTTGCGCGCGAGCATGGCATCTTAGTAGGAGCGTCGCTGTTATTGAAAAAATGAAAACACGTTTCAAAGTACCACTGTCCACATGCATTCTGCGCACACAGGAGTAAACTAAAAAGAAGGGTTCAGTCATATTAGCTTAATCGCCTTTTGTTCATGCCTAAGACCGCCATTGTTTCCGTTCGTACTAAAGTTGCTCCTGCTGCCGAACCGGCAGTAGAAGTGTCGATCTCAAAAGAGACTCGACGATATCGCGAAGTCATACCGCAAATTGAAAAAAGAGATGGGAGATTAGTACCATTCGATTTCGATAAGATCGTCGCGGCTATCTGGAAGGCGATGATTGCAGCCGAAGAGGGAAGTCAAGACGATGCGGCCCTTGTAGCACATCAGGTTGCTGGTGAGCTTGGACGATTTGCAAAAAAATACAAAGGATTTCTCCCCACGGTTGAAGGCATGCAGGATTCAATTGAGAAATATCTGATTCTCAATGATTATGTGAAGACTGCAAAGGCGTACATTCTCTATCGCGATAAACGAGCACAGCTTCGCGCGTCTCATGTCGAGATCCCCGAGCATGTGCGCAAGCTCGCTGCTGAGAGTAAAAAATATTTTGAAGGCAATGCTCTTGGAGAATTCGTGTATCTACGCACCTATGCAAAATGGATCCCTGAAGAGGGCCGTCGCGAAACGTGGGTAGAGACCGTTGATCGCTATATGAGCTTCATGCGTGAGAACATTGGTAATAAATTGACGGAAAAAGAATATGCAGAAGTGCGTATGGGTATCTTGAAACAAGAAGTGATGCCCTCAATGCGTCTGATGCAGTTCTCAGGTGAGGCGGCACGCCGCTGCAACACCTGCGCCTATAATTGCACCTTCACCGCCCCAGTGAAGCTCGAAGACTTTGCTGAGATTATGTATCTCTCGATGCAGGGGTGTGGTGTTGGCTTTGCTGTCGAGAGTCAGAACGTTGAGCAGCTCCCACAAATCATGAAGCAAAAAGGAGTTAAATTAGCGACCCATGTTATCGCAGATTCAAAAGAGGGGTGGTGTGATGCACTCACTCTCGGCCTCCAGACCTGGTATGCCGGAAAAGATGTCAGTTTTGATTTCTCAAAAATTCGCCCCGCGGGTGCGCGCCTAAAGACAATGGGAGGGAAGGCGAGTGGTCCTGAGCCACTTCGATCACTCCTCGCTTTTGCTCGTGAACATGTGATTGCTCGCCAGGGTCGCCGTCTCCGCACCATTGATGCACACGATATTATCTGCAAGATTGGAGAGTGTGTCGTGGCAGGTGGTGTTCGCCGCACTGCAATGATTTCGCTCTCTGATCTCGATGATATCGAGATGCGCGATGCTAAAAAAGGTCAGTTCTATATGAGCGATCCGCATCGTTCAATCGCCAACAACTCAGCCGTCTATGAGATGCAGCCGACGAATGCCGAGTTGATGGATGAATGGGTAGCACTCATGAAGAGTGGTTCGGGAGAGCGCGGTATCTTCAATCGTGGTTCACTTGCAGTCACGATGCCTAAGCGTCGCGTTGAATACTTTAAGAAGGTTGGCTTTATTGAGGATGATGGAGTGGTGCGAGGATCTATTGGCGCCAACCCTTGTGCCGAGATTATTCTCCAATCAAAGCAGTTCTGTAACCTTTCAGAGATTATTGCGCGCGCGCATGATACAGAGGCTTCTTTACTTCGCAAGGCGCGTCTCGCAGCGATTCTCGGCACGTATCAGTCAACCCTCACCAAGTTCGGATATATCTCTAAAGAATGGACTGATCACTGTCGCGCCGAGCGCCTTCTTGGGGTCTCGATTACAGGGCAGTGGGATTCGCCAGTTGCACGGCAACCAGAGGTGATGCAAAAGGTTCGCGATATAGCGATTAAGACAAACGTGACCTATGCAAAGCGCTTTGGCATCGAGCGATCGATGGCAGTGACTGCAGTGAAGCCTTCAGGGACGGTCTCACAGACCTTTGATTGTGCCTCGGGTATTCACCCGCGTCATGCTCCCTATTATATTCGTCGCGTGAGAATCAGTGCGACTGACTCTCTCTTTAAGCTTATGCGCGATCAAGGGGTGCCATTTTATCCAGAAGTAGGGCAGTCGCTCGAGGAGGCAAATACTTTTGTATTTGAATTCCCCGTCAAAGCACCAGACCACTCCAAGGAAGCACGATTCAAGGATAATCTCTCAGCACTTGAACAGCTTGAATATTGGCGACGGGTAAAATTGAACTACACGGAGCACAATCCCTCCGCAACTATCTCGGTGAGCGAAGATGAGTGGATTAGTGTGGTGGACTGGATTCAGAAGAATTGGGGTATCATCGGTGGACTCTCCTTCCTCCCGCGAGCAAATCACGTCTATCGTCTTGCGCCGTATGAGGCAATTACTAAAGAAGAGTATGACGAGCGTATGAGCCGTTTCCCAAAGGTTGATTATTCAAAACTTGTTGCGTATGAGCTCCATGACGAAACGGAGATGAAGAAGGAGCTAGCCTGTGCGGGCGGCACCTGTGAACTATAAAGATTTGTCCATAAAGAAAGCGAAAACCCGCGCAGGAGCGCGGGTTTTCGCATGCAATAGACTGAGCCGATAAGCCGAATTCTGTCGTGGACAGCTATTTATCTAGCCCTGCGATTACTCTCAGGGTCAAGCGGCACTCCCCATAGGGGCACGACCTTGCACTCCAGTAAGTATTTTGCCGTTTCAGCCGGACTAAACCGGATCGTTTCTGTTCGCAACTCTATCCTCGCGGACGATGGGGATTACCCACTACCGTTTTAACCTCTGCTTACGCAGTGGTAAGTGTTCGGACTTTCCTCTCCGTATTGCTATGGAGCAGCTGTCTAGCTCAGTCCGTGCGGATTATACCACACTATACGTGTTAAGGGAGGTTTGTGTCGGCACAATACTGCCGGGCTTCTTGGAGCATTTTTTGTATGCGCATAGGTCGTGTTATAGAGAATACTTCTGCATCTAGAATAGTGCTGGTTGGCATGTGTACACCTGTGTGGATGCCAAGGCTTGAATAGGAATAAGCAGCGATCTGTTCTCCCAAGAACTGGGGGTCTACGACGTCACCAGCCCTCCATTTTGGCTCATAGAGCGCCGCTGGGTTGCAGTGGACGTAGTTAATAAGGTGTTGGAAGTAGCGGTCAGTAGACACGTGGCGGGATTGAAAAGGTTTAAGGAACAGATTCCCCGTCCTTCCATGTCTGGCGTTGAAATACATAGTATAAGCTGTCCCTACCTTCCGCATAAAGGCGGTAATACCTCCCTCTACCACCTCTTTGAACACTAGGTGGAAGTGGTTAGGCATCAGGCAGAATGCGCCAATAGAGACTAACTTTTTGCCACGAGGGATCCTCAATATCTCCTCAAATTTATGTTTTCCGATGTCGTCACGTCTGAGAGGGAATTCGTCATTTGCCAGGTAGAGGAGCTCAAGGAATCGGTAATAATCCCTAGCATCTTCGAATGTCACGCGCTTTTCGATGCCGCGATTATAGCAGTGGTACCATTCATCGATAGCGAAAGGCGTTCTACGCATTGTCATGGGGCTAATAGTAGCATAACCGTAAGGTGTCACCTTACGGAATGGGGGATATTCGAAAAACCGTAAGGTGACACCTTACGGAAATCACCTTACGGAAATGTGGGGATAGAGGTTTAAACAGGCGAATGGAGAGTTATACTAAAACCATTATTAAAAAAGAAATGACACGTAACCATTAATATAGTAACTATGCCTCCTTATCAACAAGTTAAATCACGTCGTTCGTTTGAGACCTTGAGTGTGTGGGCGCTTATCGCCACAGTCGCTGTTGCGGTTTTTGCTTTTATCCCTTCTTCAGCAATTTCTCTCACGACAACCAAGACCTTCCTTTTGGCTGCGGGGGTTATTATCACACTTGCGCTCTATATTCTCGCACGCCTTTCTCGTGGGAATATCATATTGCCGCCATTCTTGCTCGTTGGGGCGCTTTGGCTGCCAGCAATCGCGTATATCCTTTCTTCAGTGTTTTCGGGAGCGTCTTTCTCAAGTTCTCTCTGGGGACTCGCCCTTGAGACCGATACTCTCGGCTTTATTCTCATCGCGGCATTCCTTGGGACGCTCGCTGCCTTCGTGCTCCGTCGCCCAGAACACTACGGTTCATTCTTGCGTGCGGGTGCTTGGATCTTCGGTATCGTTACCGCAGTACAACTGCTCATAGTGATTGTTGGTCAGTTCTCACCAATTATTTCACCGGCGTTCTCTATTCTCGGCTCATTCCAAGATCTCGCCTTCGTAGTTGGTCTTGGCGTGGTCGGTGCTCTGGTCACTCTACGATTCCTTGAGCTCCCTCAGCGTGCCTACCGTATGTTGGTGGCTGCCGTTGTGGTGGGACTATTCCTGTTAGCGGTCGCGAATACTTCTATTGTATGGATCTTGCTCGCTTTGGTATCGCTCGGCCTCTTCGTCGAGGCAGTCATGCAACGTGGACCGAAGAACGCAGATACTGACTTCGATGAAATTAGTAGCGTTACTGAATCAGCGGTTGATACAGATGATGCGAATCATTCGCTCATCTTGCCGCTTGTGGTTCTTGCTATCTCCCTCTTCTTTATTATTGGGGGAACATTGGGGAGTGCTCTCGCGAATGCTCTCAAAGTCAACGTGCTTTCAGTGAGTCCCTCATGGCAGTCAACACTCTCGGTCGCAAAGGGTACCTATTCATCGTCACCAATCTTCGGTACTGGTCCAGGGACCTTCGGCGTTGAATGGTTGAAATATCGTGATACCTCGCTCAACTCGAGTGTGTTCTGGAATATCGACTTCTCTTCAGGTATCGGCTTCATCCCGACTTCGTTCGTGACCACGGGTCTCCTCGGGCTTCTCGCCTGGGTATTCTTCCTTGGGGCTCTTATAGTCTTTGGTTTGCGCATGCTTATCTTGCGCGCACCACAAGACTCGTTCGTTCGGTACGTATCGATATTCTCCTTCGTGGCAACACTGTATCTCTTCACGATCGCAGTATTTGGTCTGCCTAATGCGGTAGTCCTCGCACTCGCGTTCATATTCGCCGGGCTCTTTGTCTCGACGATGCGCTTCGCGGCGAATGGTCGCCAGTGGGGCATTATCTTCTCAAATAGTCCACGTATTGGCTTCGTTATCGTGTTCTCATTGACTCTACTCTTGCTTGCGTCGGTTGTTGCCGCCTATGCTCTCGTTGGGCGCGGCGTCGCGTCGGTTGAGCTTGCTTCAGCCGGGACTGCCTTCTCTGCGGGCAATCTAGATGGAGCCGATCAGCTTGCTCAAAGTTCTGCTTCTTTTGCTCCATCCGCAACAGCCTATCAGCTCCAGGCGGGTGTTGCTGAGGCTCGCTTAAGTCAGATAATTGCTTCTTCGACAATGCCGGCCGCTGAGGCGCAGGCTGCATTCCAAGCAGCACTCTCTGCGGGTATTAACGCCGCTCTCACAGCGACTAGTCTCGCACCATCTGATTATCAGAATTGGATTTTGCTGGGGAACCTCTATGCACAAGCAGTACCACTCAAGGTCGCTGGTGCGTATGACAATGCGAAGACTGCTTATGACAAAGCAAAGGCTCTTAACCCAACCAACCCACAGATTCCTTATATCCTCGCGCAGCTTGATATTGCGAACAAAGACAATAAGGCCGCTGAAGAAAATCTCAAGGCCGCTATTGCACTCAAGCAGGACTACACGGCAGCTATCTTCTTGCTCTCACAACTTGAAGTGCAGGATGGCAATGTAAAGGATGCACTTAACTCAGCTCTCGCTGCTGCCTACTTCACGCCAAACAATCCGGATATCCTCTTCCAAGTTGGTATCCTCTATGCGGCACAGAACGACTTTGCGAATGCTGCAGCAGCGCTCGGAGCGGCGGTTGCCGCGAATCCTCAATTCGCGAACGCACGCTACTTCCTCGCGGCTGTGTATGCAAAGCAGGACAACATGAAGGAGGCGCTCGCACAGATGCAAGCAATTGCCGACATGTCAGCTGACAATGCAAAAGCTATTGCACCGCAGCTGACTGCGCTCACGGCTGGCACCAATCCATTCCCGGCGAACCTGCTCTCAGCATCGTCAACACCGGTAAAACAATAGTCCAAAAAAGCTAAGTAGAGTATTATAAGCGAATGGTTCGAAGATTTCTCGAGCGCATCGCGGCACCAATACGCGGCCTGCACCAGGCCGCGTATTTGCTGGCTGGCCTGACCCTCGCGTCACAGGGGCTTGCGCTCTTACGCGACCGCGTCTTCGCACATGCCTTTGGGGCCGGGCAGGTGCTCGATCTCTACTATGCAGCGTTTCGCGTCCCTGATCTCGTCTTCGCGCTCGTCTCGTCGCTCGTCTCGGCCTATGTCATTATCCCGCGTATCACGGGCATGAATAGGGAATCAACGCGACGACTTCTCTCTGAGTCAGCGACCTTCTTGTTTGGTATGGGAGGCCTGCTCTGCGTTATTCTGGCTATCTTCATGCCGCAGTTCCTCTCGCTTCTGTATCCAGACTTGGTCGCTTCGCCCTACCAAGCACAATTCATTCTGCTTGGGCGCATTTTGCTCGTGCAGCCAATCCTGCTCGGGCTCTCAGGCGTGTTCTCGAGTGTGACTCAAGTGCATCGTCGCTTCACTCTCTTTGCTATCTCACCCGTACTCTACAATCTCGGCATTATTCTC
>Ga0334722_10003319_pt1 | contig 17418 bp, 12 predicted proteins | sample C3_bottom_MG_FD_207210 | JGI IMG/M metagenome (GOLD analysis project Ga0334722, IMG submission 207210) | Sediment microbial communities from Yellowstone Lake, YNP, Wyoming, USA - C3_bottom | ecosystem: Environmental > Aquatic > Freshwater > Lake > Sediment | place: USA: Wyoming | collected...
ACCGCAGGAGCTCCGCGACGAGGTCATGCCCAAGAACATCATCATGATCGGCCCCACCGGGGTCGGTAAGACCGAGATAGCGCGGCGCCTGGCAAAGCTTGTCCAGGCCCCCTTCCTCAAGATCGAAGCGTCAAAGTTCACCGAGGTCGGGTACGTGGGGCGCGACGTCGAGTCGATCATCCGCGACCTCACCGAGATCGGCATCAACATGGTCAAGAACGAGATGTCCGAGCAGGTGCAGGAAAAAGCGACCTTTCTGGCGGAGGAACGCCTGCTGGACCTGCTGCTTCCCCCGGTCAGGCCATCCCAGGACGTTGAGAACCCGGTCGAGGACCAGCAGGAACAGCACCGCAGCACGCGGGACAAGCTGCGAGAACAGCTCCGGACAGGCAAGCTCGACGAGCGCACGGTCGAGATCGACATTAAGGAAAAGGTCATGCCCTTCGGCATCGTCTCCAACATCGGCATGGAAGAGATCGAGATGAACCTCAAGGAGATGCTCGGCGGTCTCCTGCCGGAAAAGACGAAGAAGCGGAAGCTCAAGGTCCCCGAGGCGCTGCGCCTGCTGCTGCAGGAAGAAGCGGCGAAGCTCATCGACATGGACAAAGTGATCAAAGAAGCGCTCCAGCGCGTTGAACAGTCGGGGATCGTGTTCCTGGACGAGCTCGACAAGATCGCAGGCAGGGAGACCCACGGCGCCGATGTTTCGCGCCAGGGAGTGCAGCGGGACCTGCTGCCGATCGTGGAAGGCTCCACAATCACGACCAAGTACGGCCCGGTCAAGAGCGATCATGTCCTGTTCATCGCTGCCGGGGCCTTCCACTCAGCGAAGCCCTCGGACCTCATGCCGGAGCTCCAGGGAAGGTTCCCGATACGCGTGGAACTCGATTCTCTCGGCAAGGCGGAATTCATCCGCATCCTGACCGAACCGCAGAATGCCCTGATCAAGCAGCACGTGGCGCTTCTGGAAACAGAAGGCGTTGCGCTGGATTTTTCAAAAGACGGCATCGAAGAGATCGCCGATACGGCGGCAAAAGTGAACGAACGCACCGAGAACATCGGCGCGCGGAGGCTCCATACGATCATGGAGCGCGTGCTCGACGATATTTCCTTTGATGCGCCCGACAAACAAGGCGTCAAGATCGCGATCAATGCCGCCTACATCCGCGAGCGGCTTGCGGACATCGTCAAGAGCGAGGATCTGAGTCGCTACATATTATAAAGCAAGGCGTCTCGCGCAAAGCCGCAAAGCGCGCAAAGAAAACCTTTAAGTCCATAGTTTAAGACCCATAAGGAGTTAACGTTTCTTTGAGACTTTCTTAGCGCCTTTGCGGCTTTGCGCGAAAATATGTTTTGAAGTATTTTTCTAAGGGGCTACCAATGCAAAAACTGATCGAAAAAGCAAAGATCCTGATCGAAGCCATGCCCTACATGCAGGCCTTCCGGGGTAAAACCTTTGTGATCAAATACGGCGGGAACGCCATGATCGACGAAGCCCTGAAACAGGGGTTCGCGCAGGATGTGGTCCTGCTGCGGTTTATCGGCATCAACCCGGTGATCGTGCACGGCGGCGGCCCGCAGATCGGCAAGATCATGGAGCGAATGGGGAAAAAACCTTCTTTCGTATCGGGCCAACGAGTGACGGATGAGGAAACCATGGACATCGTCGAGATGGTGCTCGGCGGCAAGGTGAACAAGGAGATCGTGAACCTCATCAGCCAGGCAGGCGGCAGGGCCGTGGGCCTTACCGGCAAGGACGGCGGACTGATCCAGGCAAAAAAACTCAAACTGACCAGAAAATCCGAGGAAACCGGCGAGACCGAGATCATTGACATCGGCCTGGTCGGGGAGGTCACGGAAGTGCGGCCAGGAGCCCTCCAGGCGCTCGACCAGGGCGGTTTCATCCCGGTCATTGCACCGGTGGGCGTCGGCGCCCTTGGAGAGACGTATAACATCAATGCCGACCTTGTAGCGGGCGCTGTGGCCGGAGCCTTAAAAGCAGAGAAGCTCATCCTGCTGACGGACCAGGCAGGCATCCTTGACAAGGACAAGAACCTCATTTCAACGCTGAACAAGAAGAAAGTCGAGTCACTGGTAAACGCGGGAACGATAGCTGGCGGCATGCTGCCGAAAACCAAATCCTGCTTTGAAGCCCTCGATGCCGGCTGCGTCAAGGTCCACATCATCGACGGCCGGGTGCCCCATGCCCTGCTGCTTGAGATCTTCACCAGGGAAGGCATCGGGACGGAGATCACGCTGTAGGCAGTCTCAGCATACTCGATTATAAATCTGAATAGTGAGTTGATTTCCTTAAAACCATACCCAGTTGCTGCCGCTGATCTTTTCTGCATCGCATGCGGCGATAGCGTCCGCAGTAAAGGGCAGGCTATCACGGTTATCGCAGAACTACCGGTATGGTATCTTCGATTAAAATCCTCCCACTTCCTTTTCTTTGCACGCTGTTCATTTGAGCCTCTGGAGAACTTATGGAAAAAGCTTATTGCGGTCCGGATGCCGCCTTCCAAACAACGTTGCCGGAACTGTCTTTCGATTTGAAAATACGGAACGATTGAATCTTCTCAATTGGTTTCGTTTCTCGCCCACCGGCCATCGTGTAGGTATAAGTCAACTTGACTTTTACCTGCCATGCTCCATCACTGCTGAACAGGCCCTTATCCAGGACCACGATGGGCGCGTTCAGCGTAAATTTTTCAACGCCGCCTGAAAAAAGTCCCGTATCGTTAATGGCTGCAATCACCTCAGTGTCCGAAGGACCAAAAAGCTTGGAACAACCACTCACGTTCAAAGCGAGCACAATGAGCAGCAGTAATGTGGCAGCAATCCTCTTGCTTTTTCTCATCTCCCTCTATCTCCTTCCATCTTTTGTTTTTTACACATCAAGTATCTTATCTTTGAAGAGACAGTCATGGTGCACCATTATTTTTGACGACTCCGTTGCAATAGGCCGCCCACACTGGTTTCCACGTTGTCCCTCGTAAAATGAGACCGCCATAAAGAAGGCCCGGATATTCTTCCGGGCCTTCTGTTCCTCTATTACTTCTTCACTACGCACCTATTACGACAAGTGTTACCAGCTTCGAGTAACATGACAAGCCGGCGTGCACGAACCGCCTGTATAGGTAAGAGAGCTGTTCAATGTCGCTGATGCCGGACCCTCCATGGTCGAAGTGTTCAGACTGGTGAAATGGCTCGTTGCAAGCTTCGCTGTATCATGGCACTTCGTACATACAAATCCGTACGTACTGACATGGCTGTTATGTCTCCCCGAACTGAAACTGTTATCTTCGGCGGTACCATATGCGTGACAAGCGGTGCACTGAGTGTTCACGTCGATTATCCCGTAGGACCATGTCGGCGTCGTCTGTCCGCCGTGGCAGCTTACCTTCGAGCACGTACCGTCTGCATTCCGCACGGCAGCGCCGCTTTTTGCATTGTACACGCTCAGGAACATCACGTCTACAGCACCATTATAGTGATTAACGGTGCTGGTTCCTGCGCCGCTGTGACAGCTATCGCACACATTTGAAACATTGGGCAACGCATTGTGTGCCGGATGCGATAAGCTTCTGTTCGGAGCAACAGTTCCCGTCGGAGGTTTCCCGTGACAAGATGTGCACCCCGTCATCGTAAGAGGCGATCCATTCAGATGGCACTGGCCGCAGGACACGCCAGACAATCCGCCGGCGAGATCACTCCCATGACATTCCATGCATGAATTGATGTCCACGTTGCTGGCTGCGGCATGTTTTGCATACACCCAATCGGACGCATGTTTCCCGGCATCGGCATCAAAAGACGCCTGATCGTTCGACGTTCCGCATCCGGCAAAGGCCATGAGAGCGATGAGCAGCAGGAAGCTGTATCTTCCTATTATCATTATTTGTGACATGTTCTGCACCTCTCATTATTCTGGCGGCCATGGCACTTCATGCACGATGCAGGGTTTATCTGGCCGTCGATCTTGTGCTGGTTCAGGTAATCTCCACGATGGGGGAGCGCCCGATCAGGAGCATCCTTGTACTTGTCGCTCGGCTTCAGCTCGTCCTTGTGCGCGTGACAGTCCGAACAGAATGATTCGGCATGACAGAGGCCGCACGCCTCCTTGTTCTGCCGGGCTGAAAATTTGTGCCTGAGACCGCCGAATTCGGCAGAATGGTCCATCGATGCCCGCCAGTCGGTATGGCACTGGCTGCAGATGACCGGCGCCTCCACCTCCGTAGGATGTGTTAGGGCCGTGCCTGCCATACCGGTAGCCACATGCAGGACGAGAGCAAGCAACGGTAGGAGCAGTAGGAACGTCAGTATCTTCGTCTTATTATTCATGCTACACCCCCTTGCGCTTGCCCAGTTCGGTATCGAACCGGTAATTGAGCTTCAGAAAGATCCGAACATCCTTGTCGAACTCAGGATTTTTTGAGTATTCCAGGTCGGCGCCCAGCTTCAGCTTTTCCGTCATCTCGTAGCCGGCGGCAACTGTGGCCGAGTAGGATTTGTCCACACCATTGATAGGCTCCTGGTACTTCACCTCCATTACATCAAGGGAAACATCCATCTTGCTGATCTTTTTGGACGCATAGATCCGATATATATCGTACTTGAGCCGGGCGGTCTCTCCGTCCATCTTGTGGATCGAGGCCCCCGCGCTGTATGATTTTGGCAGGCGATAGGTCGCCTTGGCGCCATAATAATTGGCGGCCCCGGCTATATCATAGCCGTACTTCTTGTAATCCACCGAAACGGCCCAATTAGTATTGACCGCGTAGAAAAGTTCCGGTCCCAGGATACTCACCTTCTCCTTGGGATCGAGGAGGCCGCCGGGAATCAGCGCGAATGCGCTCGTGGTCGCTGAAGCGAAATAATCCCCGTAATTGATCCAGCTTGCCTCCGTATTCACCCTCAGTTTATCAAAGGGGCCTAGCATCAGGTAGTACGTATGCTCCATCCAGCCGGTCGTCTGAAAGTTGAACGAAGAGCTGCCGGTAAACTCCACTTTATTCACGGGACGGACCCAGAGGTCGAGGCCTCCCTCCCGCCGCCAGATATCGCTGTTCTTATCCTCATTCAAGTAGGAAAGCCCAATGGTGTAAAGCCCTGCGTTCTGTTGCGAGACCCGGCCGCCATAGATGGTACTGTTTCCCGGAAGCTCGGTACCGGTCTCCACGGGAGCGCCACCGAATACAGATATCCCGAGCCCGCCCATCAGGTCCGTTCTCGCAAAGATCCCATCCACCCGCTCAGCGGCGACGCCTTCAAAAACCATCACCCTGCCCAGGTTCACAACCGCATTATGCTCCTTCGCCCGATAGCTCACATAGCCATACTGGAGATCGCTCCCCTTCTTTTTGTTGTTCCCGAACGAGTCGTCCTGCAGATCGTAGCCCAACCATCCGCCGAAGTGGACCGAGATGCTCTCTTTCCCCAGGTCCTGCACCGTGAAATCGAGATATTCATAGAGAGGCATCAGTTTGCTGCCATCCACCGATTCGCGGGACTGGAGATACGTCTTCGAGGTGCCGGCCATCTCGACAGCCGGCGCACCGGTCGGAGCCAAAAGCAGGATCAGCACGAAGAGAATCACACCCATCACCGCGCTGACCGGGGGACTACCACTCATGTTTTGTTTCGCCACCTTGATACTCATCACGTTATTTTCTCCTTTCAGTAATCTCTGATTATAATTCCATTAATCAAACGTTATTATACTGATTTTCCTAAAAACAGTATAGACACCTGTAAAAAATACTGCAGACCGTTTCGCATAACCTGATCCTGATGAAAAAATGGCGGGCCCCAAAAGGGCCCGCCTTTGAGTAGCAGAGAGCTAAAGGGTATTTTCTATGGACACCTCAGCGAAGCGTGTTCGAGCGCGTTGCTTTTACCGAACCGTCCTGCGCATTGATATGGGCCACAGGCACGTTTGTGTCGTGGCAGGTGATACATGACGCAGTAGAAGGCGAGGTAACAAGATCAGCCGTATTGGGTACCGTGCTGCGGTCCGTCGTAACGGACGTCGCAGCGCTGCCGTCGGTGGTCTCGTAGGTGCTCGACAGCAGACCGGGGGTCGTCGGCAAGTTATAGGTCCCCGGCTTGTGGCAAGTTTCACAGTTGCCGATAACGCCCGGGAACGTAACTTCGCTCATGTCATAGTAGTATACGCCGCTCGTACCTCGGTCGCGAACGAACCGGAACGGTGCAGTGCGAATTCCCGAGGCATGTGTAGCATGGATCAGGTCCTTGAAGTTCATGGACTCCTCGGGATAGGTCGTCGGATCGGCAGGATTAAATCCGGCTGCCGTCATCTTTGCCTGGTCCGAGGTAGACATCCGGGAGAGGACCGTTGCCGGGTCCGCACCGCGGCCACCGCTGCTCAGGTTCGGGTTGTGGCACATGACGCAGACCTGGGTCTCGTATACGCGGTTGCCGCCGTGCCCTTCGAACCATTCATGGCAATTGGCGCACTTCGCGGGATCGACCACGGAACGCCGCACCGTATCGCCGGAGACGGTCCCGGTGACCGAGATGGCATGGCGGGCGGTTGCTGTATCAACCTGCGTGAAGTAACCCTGGAGGGCGACTGAACGCATTCTTGCGCCGGCAGGGAATTTCGCCGTCGACGTGCTGATGGTGGCAGTATAGTAACCGCCGACTGGACCGGTCAGCGTGCCCTTGGTGCCGTCCCAGAGATTGGTGATAGATACGGAAGCCGGCTGGGCCGCGGCCTTGCCAAGATTGTTGTAGTCGTTCAGCGTGGTCGCGTCGGAGGCAAGTCCTTCCTGCGAAGCAGCATAAGCTACGAGGAAGCTCGGACTGCCGGAGAAGGTATGTGTGCCAACGGTCAGCATGGTCGCGCCAGTGGTATAGGAGGCAAAGGTCACTGCCGTGGACGGTGTTGCGTTTTCATTCGCAAGGATACGGAAGGTGATGATCGCTTTGGTGGTGGTTGAAGTCGACGTGGAGTCGAGCTTAACACCGCTGATATCATATGCGAAGTTGACATCGCCAGCCGGGACGCTCGGGTTGTGCGTCGTTGCATTAATGGTCAAATGTTTCGTCTCGACATAAGTAGCATCATGGCAGCCGGCGCATTCTGCATTTGTTCTGATACTTCCTCCATGGCCGGTACCGGTTGCGAAATTCACGCCTGTATGGCACGAGCCGCAAGCCTCAATAGAGGGAATTTCCTTCCAATTGTCGCTTTGCGCGCCGTTCTTGTGGCACTTTATGCAGTTCGTTATATCCTGCGGATACGTCAACTCTGCGGAATCCAGGAAGCTCCTGGTCTGCGAGGTGTGGATCTGGTGGATCATTGTTTTAAAGTTGACGGTTTCACCGCTTCTCAGTGTTTCAGCAGTATGGCAGACCACGCAGTAATTGGCATTGTAGCGAGTACCATGCGCGATCCCGTTGCCGGTCCCGTGGCACTCGGCGCAGGCAGCGGTCGTGACGACCTCGCGAACTGGGGCCACTAATGTTCCTGCTCCACTGCCGCCGTTTAACGCTGGAAGTCCAGTGACGTCCTGTGTGATCTGCAGTGGATTTGATAAAACGCCGGCAGACAAGCCACCAGTAGCCGTGGATGCTATCTGCAGCCCGATGCGGACGGGTGCGGTGCCATCATAGATGTCAACACCGGTAGAGGTGAGTTTGGAACAGATATAGGTGTAACTGCCGCCGCCATTATCCGTAAGGTTGTTTTTTACACGCTCATCCTGGTCTAAGCTTACCCATCTTTGCCCGCCAGTTACAGTCGGATCAGTCACGAGCTTGGCATACGCGAGCCGCAGGAATGCCAGGTTGGCCGATGCTGTTCCTGTTGCCGAGGGATTAGCACGGTTAGCAAGGGCCGGCACATAATTGCCATCGCTCAAAACAGTGAAACCAATAGTGAACACTGTGCTGTCGCTGACTGACGTGACAAGCACACTGTCAATGGATGCCGTGAAAGGCGCGGCCAGGTTTGCCGCCAACTTCGGGTGGACATCCGCCGGCGGAGCGTAGTCATCAGCATGGCACAGCGTGCACGTCTCTGCCTTCGCGCCTGCCGTCAAATTCGTACCATCCGTGCCGTTCGAGCCGTTCGCGCCGTCACTGCCAGCGCACCCAACCATCATGGTCAGGGCTGTCAGCATGATAATACCCAGCAGCATCAGAACACTTCGTTGTTTTTTACGATTCATGCTCTTTTTCCTCCTTAAGATGGTATTAAAAGATAAGCATCATAAATCACACGCTATTGCTGAAAAAAACTGAGACCTCCCCCCCCTTTCTCTTAAAAGTTTCTATCACAATACTCTCGGTTATTACCAAACTGATTGATCAGGTGTTTTGACTCAGACGATATTTTTACTAGGATACCTCAGTACAAACAAGTTTAAATTTAGCAGTGGCTTTGGCTGCTGTCAAGGCACAGAACAAGAGAGGAACCGAACGTGACCATTATGCTAATCATATTAAGATGATTACTGTTTTACAAAATGCAATAGCTATACCAATTTCAGTACAGACAGGTAAAGCCATAAAAACAACACGCTGTAAGACACTGCAAGACTGTTGCTGTGTGAATAGAGTGGTTCTGGTGAAATAACCTGAGCGCACTGGTTATTTCACCAGGTCGATCTTCTTATTTATGCAACATAGTGTGTATTACCTTCAGCTGTGAATGATACTGGTACGACTGATCCGATTGTCACCGTGAAGATATAGGTCGAAGAAGCAGGCTCCATTCAGTAAAAATCGAGTTTGAAATTTGTATCGGCCATATGGTGAAATAGCCGCTTTTTGCGAAATTTTAACCAGCTATACATTCACGAAAGCGCAACTGACCAAGGAGGCAGCACTCATCTGCCTGTTTTCTTGTACAAAATAGATGTGGATATTTATGGGTACGAAAATTGCTGCTGATAGGTGGAGTTTAAGAGGGATCCAAGAAAATGACGAAAATATTACTGGTGGATGATAAAGAACTGATTCTCTACTCCCTGTCCAAAACACTCAGGAACAGAGGGGTTGACGTGACGACTGCCACGAACGGAAAGGACGCCCTCCGTGAAATACAGAGCTCTTTCTACGATATCTGTTTTCTTGATGTACAGCTTCCCGATGCAAACGGGCTTGAGCTCATGAAAACCTTCCGGGAGCTATCGCCAGGAACCAGCATCATTATAATGACAGCGCTCTGTCTGGACAACGAACAACAACAATCGCTGCGCGCTCATGACTGCCATTATCTGCCCAAGCCTTTCGAACTCGACCAGGTTCAGTCGCTCATAGCCGAAATCAGCAACAACCCTGCCGCCGTCGTCAAAGCATAGCACTTAAATCCTGCATTCAGCTGGGTAGTTACCTCCTGTCTCCTGTCTCCTGTCTCCTGTATACTGTATACTGTATACTGTCTTCAGCCTTCATTATTCCAGTCCATATTTTTTCACCTGGTACCTCAGCGTGTCATAGGTGAGGTTCAGCAATTTTGCGGCCTGCGCCTTGTTATACTTCGTTCTTTCGAGCGCCTGAAGAATGATGTCCCGCTCAAGGTCTTCGAAGGAGATACCGGCCTCGGGCAGAAGAAAGCGCCCTTCTCCGGAACTCTCCGTTGCCGACAACCGGCCGGTCAGCGAACCCGGCAGGTCCCTGGCCAGGATCTCCCCCTCGTTGCCGAGCACAACCAGTCTTTCCACGCAATTTTTCAGCTCCCTGATATTCCCGGGCCACTGATAGGTAAGCATGATCTTTTCCGCTTCCGGAGATATGGACGTAATGCCTTTATGATTATACTTTCTGGAAAAAAAAGAGATAAAATGCCGGGCCAGCAGCGGAATGTCCTCCTTCCGCTCGTGGAGAGAAGGCATGGTAATGTGAAAGCTGTTCAGACGGTAGAACAGGTCGCTCCTGAACGTCCCTTTCTTGACCGCATCGGCAAGATTTATATTCGTTGTAGCGATCACGGTAACGTCCAGGGGAATGTTCTCCGAACCGCCGACATGCCTCACCTGCCGCTCTTCGAGGATCCGCAGCAGCTTGCTCTGGAGAGCGGGCTGCATTTCGCCGACTTCGTCGAGCAGGATCACGCCGCCGTTGGCAAGCTCGAACACTCCCTTTTTATCCGTTTTGGCATCTGTGAACGATCCTTTCTCATAACCGAACAGTTCGCTCTCCAGCAGGTTCTCCGGCAGCGCCGCGCAATTGACCGCAATGTAAGGCAGCCTCCTGGGTCCGGAGGAACCATGCAGCATGCTGTGAAAGTACCTGGCCAGCAGTTCCTTGCCGGTCCCGCTTTCCCCGGTGATGAGGAGGCTCGCCACGCGGGCGGCGGCCAGTTTTTCCACGGTCCCTTGCAGCTCTTTCATAACCCGCGACCCGCCGATCATCTCCCGGTCAAAGGATTCCGCATGGACCTTTCTGAGATAATCGACCTCCCGGGTCAGCTGCACCTTCTCGATGATGTTGCGGAGCAGGATCTTCACTTCTTCGATATTGAACGGTTTGGTGAGATAATCCGCCGCGCCGAGCTTCATCGCCTTCACCGCCGTTTCGGCGGTATCATCGGCCGTCAGCATGACGACCTGCGTGGCGATCTTCTGCTCCACCAGCTCCCGCAGGATATCGAGCCCGCTCCGTCCGGGCAGATTATTGTCCAGGAGCACGATAACGGGGAACCATTCTTTTATTTTGCCGACAATCCCGTCTGCGCCGGTCTCCACGCGGACATCATAACCACTGCTCTTTAAGTTCCGGGAGAGCATGGACCCGATGAGTTCATCGTCATCGACGACGAAAATTCTGTCATTCGCTTTCATCTCAAGCCGTTTCCTTTCCCCGGTTGCAGGCGAGGGTCATGCTGAACGCCGTCCCCCCCCCTACGCTGCTCTCGATGGCGATCCGCCCCCCCTGCTCCTCGATCAACCGCTTGGATATGGCCAGCCCCAGTCCGGTCCCCCCGGCCTTGGTCGTAAAAAAGGGCTGGAAGATCTTGTCCAGGACCGCGGCCTCCATCCCCTTGCCGGTATCGGAGATAACAACCGTGATAGCGCACAGCGCCTCGTCAAAAGATGTTTTCAAACGGACCGTGCCGCCTGCGGGCATGGCATCAACGGCATTCATGAGCAGGTTCATAAATATCTGTCTCAGCTGCATGGGGTCGGCGACGATCTCGGGAAGCTCCGGCGCAAGGTCCTTCACAAGCTCGATCGTGCGGGAATCGTCGTTTGCCGGGGGACGGTTCTGCAGCGCCATCTGCGCAGCGGCCTCGAGCACGGCGTTCACGTCCGTGGCCATAAATTGCGGTTTCGGGGGCCGTGCGAAATTCAGCAGTCCCTTTATCAAGCCGTCGATGCGTTTGATCTCATCAATGACCTTGAACAGAACGGCACGGTCCTCCTGCGTGATATAGGATTCCCCGGCAATGGTCTCCATGGTCACCTTGATCCCTGCCAGAGGGTTCTTGATCTCGTGCGCCAGTCCCGCAGCCAGTTCACCGGTGGTCCTGAGATGCTCGGCCCGTTGCAGCGTCTCCGCCGTCTGCTTACGCTCGGTTATGTCCCGGTCGATCGCCAGGATATACCGATGATTGTCGAAATCGAACACGCCGCAACTGATCTCCACGGGGAAGACTGTGCCGTCCTTTTTCACATGATTGATTTCGGCCTTTATCCATTCCCCGTTCAGTAACCGCTTGATCCGTTCGGGCGATTGCCGCGCGGCAGCGGGAGCATCGAGGTCCTGAATATGCATTGTCAGGAGCTCCTCCACGGTATATTGGTGCATTGCGGCCGCGGACTGGTTGGCGGATACGATCCTGCCCGCGCCTTCCCCTTCGGCATCGAGAATAAATATGGCGTCTGCCGCGCTTTCGAACAGCAGCCGGTATCGGCGTTCTTTCTCCGTTATTTCCCGCAGACGCTCCCGAAGGGCGATGGCCATATCATTGAAAGCGATCGCCAGCTCTGCGAACTCGTGTTTGAGGCCTGCGACCCGGAAATCCAGGTCCCCGGTCTTCAATTGTTTCGTTGCGGCAAGGAGGGTTTGTATGGGTTTGGCAAAGCTGTTGAGGGTCATAAAACCGAATGCGGCGACCATCAGGGGGCCGGCGATGACAAGCAGCAGCACAATGATCTTCGACTGGTTCACCGCCTGCAGGGAGCTATCGGTCCGCTCAATAAGCTTCTGGTTGGTCAGAACGATCAGGGTGTTGACCTTGCTGATGAGCGAATCACCGATAACATGCGCTTTTTCGAGCTCTCCCCGTGAATGGCCTTCATAGGTGCTCAGGGCCAGCGCATCTTTGAACTGATAGATCTGGTGCTGCAGATCGGAAAGCCGTTCCAGCACGCTCTCCGTATGGTGGCACGCGAAACAGGCCTTGATCGCGACCTCCATGCTGCTCGCGTGATTCTTCATCGCGTCGACGCTTTCAGGATGCGTCGTGGTTTGCGAGTACAGATCTTCCTGGACCTGGTGAATGTTCAGCAGCAGATGCTCCCGCTGGATCTCCACCTGGTGCAGCATGATCAGCTCGTGCAAATTCGACGAGCTGTGTCCGATGGAATACATGAGACCGAAGCCACCGGCGACAGCGAGCAGGGAAAAGATGCTCACTATGATAAGGATCTTCTTTTTCATCGTGGGTTTGTGCCGCAGGCGTTGCCTGGTTCCGGCCGGGAGACTGCTCCTCTTGAACAACGGCTATCGGAGTGATAGTAACCCAGATGCCCCATACTGTCAACAGGGTGTACCGGAGGGCCGTTGGGACCGGGAGTGATGTGAGAACAAGGATGAACCTAAAAAAAGCAGTTAGCCGCCAGAGAGCGCAGAGATCACAAAGAAAAATCAATCGCTTGGCTAGTAAAATCACCTCGCCAAAACGGTGAGTGGGCGTTCAGTATTAAGAGCCTTATTTTCTTTGCGTTCCTGGTTTGCGGCAAAAGAAGCTAACGCCGTTATTAGGCTGATACGATCTTCGCCCTGGTGGTGAGACATGAAGTTCTGATTTATCCGCGTTTATCCGCGCAAATCCGCGTCCAACTGCCGTTTTAATGTTGAATGTTTCTTTAGGACAAGCGGACTATCGAACCAGTCCAAAAAAATCGCGGATCTTCGAAAGCAGCTTGCCCGAGGCATCCTTCTTGTGGCGCTCAAGCGCGGTGGCATCGAGCCGTTCCCGCCCGGCGATCAAACCTGCCTGACGCTCGGAAAGAAGCTGGCTCATGGCCTCGGCTATGGAGGGATTATTGGCCAGGGTCGAACGGAAGTTTTCCTTGTTAATGACGATGAATTCCGCATCCGCCTTGACCCGAATGCTTGCCGTGCGCACCGCCCCGGTCAGGAGGCTCATTTCACCGAAGAAATTCCCCTGGCCGAGCGTGGCCACCACCACTGCCTCGCCTTCGGCTTTTTCGACAATGACATCGACACGGCCCTTCTTGATGATATAGAACGAATCGCCGGGCTCTCCCTGTTGGACCGCGGTCTCCCCGGCGGCAAAGGACTGGATGCTCACCTGCTGCACCAGCGTGCCGAGTTCGGCTTTGCTCAGCGGTGCAAGGATCTCCACCTTCTCCATAAGGCTGATGATCCCGGAAGCCCGTTTTTCCTCTTCTGCCCGGCACGACTCCGTGGTCACCTGCCTGACATTAATATCCCGGATGGGATGGGGGATCTCGATGTTGTTGCGCTTAAAGTGATACCAGATAAGGTTCATGATCTCCGCTTCTACATCGACATGCCGGGAAAAATCCGTTAACGCATAGCGGATCTCATAGTGTACTGAGAAGTCACCGTAGGAGATCACTCGTACCAGCGGCGCCGGCGTTGTGCTCACTCCGGCTATGTTCGCCAGGACCTGCAGAACGACCTCTTTCACCCGGTTCGGCGGGATAGTGTAGCTCACGCCGATGGGAAGTTTGCGCACCAGTGTCGTGCTCGGCAGGCTGTAATTGATCACGGCCTCGGAGAGCACCTTGCTGTTCGGAATGAACACCTCGTTGTTCTCGATGGTCTTGATCCTGGTGGACCGGAGCGTAATGTCGAGCACGCGGCCTTCGTGGCCGCCTGCCGAGATCCAGTCGCCCTGTTTCAGCGGTTTTTCCAGATGAATGGTCAGGCCTGCAAGCATGTTGGCAAGCGTGCTCTGGAAGGCGAGGCCGATGGTGGCGGTGAGCACCGTGGTCGTGGCAATCAGCGAGGTGACATTGATGTTGAGGATCTCTTTCAGCAGAATAAGGGCGACCACCAGCACAACAAAGACCGTGATGATGTTCTTGAACGCCGCGGGAAAGCTACCCCGTTTGAGCCGCACGACGAACAGGTCGCCGTAGATATAGAGGCCCAGCCGAAGCACGCCGAAGATACCGATGAGCCAGGAGAAGAAATCCAGATGTTTTGAAAAACGCGGGTAGTAATCATTGCCGCCGAGCAGAAGAAAGGCCTGGACAGACACAAAGAAAGCAATGATCTTCAGGCCCGATCCCATGGGTTCGAGCAGTGCTGATTGCCGGGTAAGAAACCCGATGGCGACGATGCCGACGGCGAAAAGAATAACACTGAACAGCGTGACCCAGAGCAGCGAACCCGTCAGATCCTGAAGAAAAGACATGTGAGCACTCCTTTATCCCGGACAAGCCGGAAGCAAAAAGCATCTCTCGCAAAGCTCGCAAAGGACGCCAAGAAAATCCTAAACCACGGCTTGCTTTTTGGTTTTAAACCAGATAAAGATTTTGACTCCAGGTTCCCTTTGCGTTCTTTGCGAGCTTTGCGAGAAACATTCTTGCCCTTCTGTGCAGAAAACGGCCGCGGTCTGTTCGCTACCTGCCGGCCAGCAAGGCAAAGATCCTGCTCCGCAGCTCATCAAGGCCAAGGCCGCTGGTGGCGGACGTGGGAATGATCCTTTCGGTTATACCAAGGCCGGCGCCGACCTTCTGTTCGGCCCGCAGGAACTCCTGGCGGCTCAGTTTGTCCGCCTTGGTAAACACATACACGGCGGGAACATTATAATGCTTGAGCCAGGCGATCATGCGGGCGTCACGTTCATCGGGCTCGCGGCGCATATCGAGCAGGACCACGACGGCCCGCAGCTGGTGCGTATCGCGCAGATATTCCTCCAGCATCGGCGCCCAGGTATCGACCACATTGCGCGGAACGCGGGCAAAGCCGTACCCGGGAAGATCGACAAAGTAGTACTGATCGTTAATAACGAAAAAATTGATAAGCTGGGTCTTGCCCGGCGTGGCGCTCGTCTTGACCAGGTGTTTGCGGTTCAGGACGGCATTGATGAGCGAGGATTTACCGACATTGGATCGGCCGGCGAAGGCGATCTGCGGCCTGCCGTCTATGGGGCACTGCTTCGCACCCGGGGCGCTGATCACAAACTCGGCGGAGAGAATTTTCATAGGGGGATGATGCAGGATCCAGTGGCCAGGGTCCAGGGGCCAGGAGTAAAAAAGCGGGGATCAGGAAACAGTAGCCATAAGTCAAAAGTTAAAGATTGCATTTATCGTCCCCTGTACCCAGGATCCAGGCCCTAGACCCTTGCCCCTGCCTACTGGACCCTGGACCCCGGCCCCTGCCGTTATGCTATCTTTTCGTAAATGAGGAGCGGCTCCGCCCCTTCGTTGATCACTTCTTCGCTGATGAGACACTCGCGGATCCCGGGCTGGGAAGGGACGTCATACATGACGTTCAGCATCACGTCTTCGAGGATGGCGCGAAGACCCCGCGCGCCGGTCTTCCGCAGGATCGCTTTTTTCGCGATGGCCACGAGCGCGGTATCGGTAAACCGAAGTTTGCACCCTTCCAGGGAAAGCAGCTTCTGATACTGTTTGATCAGCGCATTTTTCGGCCGCGTCAGGATATCGATAAGCGCATGCTCATCGAGCTCCTCCAGCGTGGCCACGACCGGCATCCGGCCGATGAACTCGGGGATGAGCCCGTACTTGAGCAGGTCCTGGGGCTGCAGCACCGCCAGCGTTGCTCCCAGTTTCCGCTCCTGTTTGCTCTGGATGTCGGCGCCGAACCCCATGGTCTTGGTGCCGACACGCTGTTCAATGATCGTATCAAGGCCCACGAACGCGCCGCCGCAGACGAACAGAATGTTCTTCGTGTCCACCTGGATGAACTCCTGGTGAGGATGCTTCCGGCCGCCCTGGGGCGGGACACTGGCAATCGTGCCTTCAATCAGCTTCAGCAGGGCCTGCTGCACGCCCTCGCCCGAAACGTCACGCGTGATCGACGGGTTCTCGGCCTTGCGGCTGATCTTGTCGATCTCGTCGATATACACGATCCCCCGCTGGGCGCGCTCAACATCGTAGTTGGCGTTCTGGAGGAGCTTGAGTATGATATTTTCCACGTCCTCGCCAACGTAACCGGCTTCGGTAAGCGTGGTCGCGTCGGCGATCGTGAACGGCACATCGAGGATCCGCGCCAGCGTCTGGGCCAGAAGGGTCTTGCCCACGCCGGTCGGGCCGATCAGCAGAATATTGCTTTTTTGCAGCTCTACTTCATCGCCGATCTCCGATTGAATGCCGATGCGCTTGTAATGGTTATGCACTGCCACGGACAGGATCTTCTTTGCCCGTTCCTGCCCCACGACATATTCATCGAGGGTCCGCTTTATCTCGGCAGGCTTCGGCAGCCGGGGCAGCTTCGATTCCTTGGCGTCCTCCCACTCCTCGGCGATGATCTCGTTGCAGAGGTCAACGCACTCGTTGCAAATGAAGACCGAGGGACCGGCGATCAGTTTCTTTACTTCTTCCTGCCCCTTGCCGCAGAACGAGCATTTGAGCGGGCTCGTATGTTCTTTCTTTTCCGTCATGCGCTACTTCTCCTTCACAACACGAGGCAGCTTCTTCGCAATAACCTCGTCAATAAGGCCGTACAGCTTCGCATCCTCGCCGGACATGAAAAAATCCCTGTCCGTATCCGCGTGGATCTTCTCCAGCGGCTGTCCGGTATGGTTCGCCATGATCTGGTTCAGGGTGTCCTTCATCTTCAGGATCTCCCGGGCGTGAATCTCGATGTCCGTGGCCTGCCCCTGGAACCCGCCGAGCGGCTGATGAATCATGATGCGGGCATGGGGAAGGGAGAACCGCTTTCCCTTGGCGCCCGATCCGAGCAGCAACGCGCCCATGCTCGCGGCCTGGCCGATGCAGATGGTCGAGACCGGGGACTTGATATAGTTCATGGTGTCGTAAATTGCAAGCCCCGAGGTCACGATCCCCCCGGGCGAATTGATATACAGGAAGATGTCCTTGTCCGGGTCATCGGCTTCCAGGAACAACAGCTGGGCGATGATCGTGTTGGCAACATTATCGTCAATGGCCGTACCCAGGAAGATGATGCGGTCCTTCAATAACCGGGAATAAATATCATAGGCGCGCTCGCCCCGGCTTGTTTGTTCAATTACCATCG
>Ga0334722_10003321_pt1 | contig 17414 bp, 17 predicted proteins | sample C3_bottom_MG_FD_207210 | JGI IMG/M metagenome (GOLD analysis project Ga0334722, IMG submission 207210) | Sediment microbial communities from Yellowstone Lake, YNP, Wyoming, USA - C3_bottom | ecosystem: Environmental > Aquatic > Freshwater > Lake > Sediment | place: USA: Wyoming | collected...
TGCCGATGGAGGAAAGCAGCGTGATCGAGATGATCCGGTCCGGGTATCGGGCCTGCATCTCGAGCGCGACTCCGCCTCCCCGGCTGAACCCGACCACGTGCGCCCGCCTGATGTACAGGCTGTCGAGCAGTTGGCTCAGGTAGTCAGCATGGGCTACGAACGAGTAGTCGGCGACATCGTGGGTGGAACCACCGAACCCGGGAAGGTCCGGAACCAGCACTCTGGCCGCGGGAGCCAGGGCTTTGCCCAGCGCCATCACTTCGTCGTGGTCGCCTGGACTGCCATGCAGCAGGAGAATGATCGGGGCACCGGGGCCGGCCGACGCGAGGTCGACGTACGCCAGCCTGATCGCGCCGGGGGTCCGGCCGGCGGCGTCCATGCCCGCGACCTCGACGGCGCGCTCACCGGGGGGGAGCGGCACCTCGTGAGTGGTGGTCCCGCGAACGAGGTGCGACGCCGCCAGCGTCGCGACATAGAGTGAGAGGAACCAGTGGCGGCGGACGAAGGTCAGATTGTTGCTCCGGCCTCCACCCGCGCTAGGCGACGGGCCCCCGGTGACGCGTTGTGGCATGGGGCCCCGGGAGTGTACTCGAGCGCAACCCATTCCGGGGTCACGTCGATACGGCTCATGCTCACGGTTTCCGCGTCGCTCCGGTGCATGCACACCGAGTGGGCGCCCGCCGTCGGGAGATGGCTCCGGTGAAGATCGCGCAGCGCGACGAGGTCGGGAGCAAACGCCAGGCGCTCGAACAGGCGGGCCCGGCTGTCCCGGACTGACTGGCCATCAACCGAAGAGCTGGTGGCGATGAGTCCGGACCGTTCGACATGAGCGTGGGTCAGGCCATCGTCCCAGGCCCAGACGGTGACGGGGCGGCTCGGCTCGGCGGCCACCACGGTGAACGGCAGGTAGGGGGCGAGTGGCGTCGCCGCGATCCGGGCATCGACATCCCGGAGCGACGCGGCGTCGAGAAGGGAGGCAAGCAGCAGCCCCCGGCTGATGGTACCCGCCGGTGATGGAGCCGGGCTCGCGTGCCGGCGCCAGGCCTGCGGTCCGTTGAGCAGGCCCACGGTAACACCATGCTCGTTCACGCCAATCCAGCTTCCGCCTGCCTTCGCGTCCTCCGGCGCGAGCACCCTGACCCCAAGCCGCACGAGGGCCCGTGGCGGCCGCCCGATGGCGCGACTCCGCTGTTCGTCCCGGTTGAAGAACAGCACGTAGCCGTCGCGCCCGCGCAGCCAACTCGCGGTGCACATCAGCCGGTTCCCGCCAGGTGGGCGCGCGTCGACGGCGCCATGCCGAAGTCGTCGTCCAATCGCACGCCGTGCCCCTCGAGCAGGAGCTTGATCAGCGCATAGTGGTGCACGGTGTGGCTGGCCAGGAACTGAAGCTCCCGGCCAAGGCTGGACTCGCGCCAGTCGGGATGGTCCGGGCCCCCGCCGCTGTCGCTCTGTACCGTCAGCTGCAGGTTCCCGCTCGCCGCCTTGAGCGTGTCCAGCGCCCCAATCCACTGGCGCGCCGCGGCCGCTGCGGCCACCTGATCTACCTCCAAAGCGCGGTCGCGCTGCCGCGCATCGTAATTGACCCGGCGAGAAGGAAGCCCGCCGAACAGCGCTGCGTAGTGGTCGAGGATGTGCCGGAATTGCGCGCCGACCGACGACGCCCCGGGACGGGCGACGCCGTACTGCTCGGCCGACAGCCGTCCGATCGCGGCCACACCTTGTTGCAGCAGCGCGCGATTGCCTTGCGCGGAGGGGAGGCTGACGGGCTCGAAAGGCTCAGTAATCATGGCCGCTCGGAGTAAAGCATTCCATGAGCGCAAGGTGAAGTTCAGTTGCCAGCGTACGGCGGTCGGCCGCGGTGATCGGTCGGTCGCCAAAGGCGACGCGGACCCGGCTACGGCGCAACCGGCACACCCCGGCTAGGTGAGGCAGAAAGGTCATGTCTCCCCACCAGCAGAGCACCTGAGCAGCCCCCGGTCCACCCGGGTCCGTGTGATAGGAAAGGCTCGCTACATGCACCTCGCGTCCCGCGCGTGCCGCCGCCTCGAACAGCGCCGGCCGGAGGGGGAGCACTTGCGTGCCGTCGCTGCTGGTGCCCTCCGCGAAGAGTATCACACCCCGCCCCGACTCGAGCTCACGCGACACCTCATTGCCGACTCGCACGGCATCGCGCGCCGACTCGCGGTCAATGAAAATGGTGCCGATGATGCGCGCCAGCGGACCGAACATCGGCCAGGCCCGCACCTCCTGCTTCGCGACGAAGACCGCATCCACAAGGGTCATCAGCACGACAACGTCCAGATAGCTCAGATGGTTTGTCACCAACAGGAATGGGCGCGCCGGGGCGGAACCCACCCGCTCCACCTCGATGCCCAGGAGGCGGGTCAACCCGCGTGCCCAGGCCCGTACCATCCCTTCGCGCCGTCCGCCGCCCCCCGGGCCGAGGCCGACCAGCAGCCACACGAGCCAACATGCTCCGGTCCACAGCGGAATGGCGAGGAGACGAAGCACGCCGCGCGCCCAGCCACCCCGAAGGTCGCCATGGGCAGGGGCAGCGGCATGCACCATCGTCACCGGTAGAAGCTCCGGTACACGACGGGGTTGAGAGCGAGGGTGTCGAGGCCGACCAGGAAATCGATCGTCTTGAACGCGCGGTCGATGGCGGGCGGGCCCCAGGCCCTGGCGCCAAGGGTCAGGTAACTCTGGAACAGCGCCGGGATATGCGGCGTCGGCTCGGGCTCCCCCCACCCACCCGGATCGACCACGCAGGCGGTGTGGGACAGGGGTTCCACGCGGATGCGATCGTCGACATGTCCCTCGCGCTGGAGGCGGCGGAGCACCGCAATCCCGAGTCGCGGGTCCTGGCTGGTCAGAGAGCAGCAACCGAAGAGCCAGGAGCACCCGTTCCACGTCAGATACGTGGCGAGCCCTCGCCAAAGCAGGTGCAGGACCCGGCCATTCCGGTGCTCCCGACCGACGCACGCGCGTCCCACCTCGATCGCCCGCGACAGGATATCAGCCGGAACACCGCCCAGGTCGAACTCGCCCGCCGAATAGAACCCCCCGAACTCCGCCGCCATGCGCGCGGTCTGCATGCGATAGGTGCCGATGACCTCACCGGTCTCCCGCGACAGCACCATCAGGTGATGGAAGGCGGCGTCGAACGGGTCTTCATCCCGCCGAGTGAGATACGCGTCATCCAGGCCCTCACCGAGCTCGAGATTGAAGACGGTGAACCGCAGGCGGAGAACGCGCTCGAGGTCGTCCCGGGTGCGGGCGAAGGTGAGCCGGTACCTCCCCGCGTCGATCGTGCCGGACGGCAGGGCATCGGGCGCGGCCGGGTACGTGCGCGCGCGGACGGAGGTCGCGGTCATGGAAGTCGCTCGTACGTGGAGGTGTCGGCCGCCAGATAGAGAAGATTGCCGCGGCGGAAGGCGCGTCCGGAAATGCGCAGAGGTTGGGCGACGACGTCGAACACGCGCCGGCCGACCGGTTGTCCCTTGCTGTCCACCAGCAGGAACCGGAACGATTGTCCGCCAGCATCGTGGGCTACGAAGATGGCCGGCAGACCGCCACTGATGCAGCGCACCGCGCAGGCGCGATGGGTGGGGCCCTCGCCGGGGACCATGACACCAAGGTGGCACTTGCCGTCCACGACCTCGCCGGTCAGCGTGATGGGCCCCAGGTCCACGGCGGAGTCCGGGGCTTCCGCGCCCTCCGCCATGCGCTGCGGCCGGGCGGCGATCTCGATCATGGTGCTGGCGTCGCGATGGATCAGGGTGCCGATCAGCCGCACCGTCTGGCCATCCAGTCCGGCCACGTCGGGCCCCGGCCCGTGCTTACCGCGGCCGACGAGAAGGGAGTAGGACCACCCAGGATCGGCGTTGCCGGCTCCCCGCACCGCCAGCGCTGGGAAGGGTGCCTCGACAATCCGTCCCTCGAAGGTGCGGGTGACGCCGTACTCGAACGTGCCCGCCCCGAGCGGACCACCTGCGGCGGCCGCCGCCACGGCGATGCCCGCCAGCAGCGGAAGCATCAGCACCAGCCGGGGCCGGACGAAGCGCGCCACGGTGCGCCGGCTTCTCCCGACGTAGCCGATGTAAAAGGCCTCCGCTTCGCTCGTGCCGCGCTCTTCCGCGCCCCGATCGACCAGCGGCGGGAGCAACGCCGGCTGTACCGGTGTGCCGGGGGCATTCGGCGTTTCGTGAACGAGAATCCTGCCGGCCTCGATGCGAACCCGGTACGTCGCGATCTTCTCGGTGAACGGTGGGGGCGACATGCCGCTCTCGGGAATGTACTGGTAGCCGTGCCAGGGGCAGGTCAGGCACCCGTCCACCACCCGCCCTTCACCGAGCGGCCCCCCCTGGTGACGGCAGACGTTGGAGACGCAGGAAATTCCCCCCGCATGGCGCACCACCGCAACCCGCTCGACACCGAGGCTCGCCGTGCGCGCCCGACCCTCCGGCAGGTCCGAGGCGCTGCCGACATCAACCCATCCGGCGGTATCAGAGGAGTGTGGCACGTCGCCTGGCCGCTCCCGCAAACCCGCGGCCACCTGCAGCCCGAAAACGAGCAGCGCGCCAAGGCCGAGACCAATCGCCAGGATCGGGGACGCATCCGCCTGCATCGCGCCGAGCGCGACATGGCCGAGCAGCAGCACGTATGCCACGTAGACCAGCATGTGCAGTGCCTTCCACGTGGCCGCCGATAGCAGCGCCAGCCAGAAGTCATGGCTCGTCGCTGCCATGGTCCACAGGATGATCAAGGCCGCCAGTCCCAGCAGCTCGTACGGAAACCGGCTCAGTTGGCGCACATCACCGGTTCCGGTCAGCAGGCTCACCAGCGGAGGCTGGTCGCCCAGGGCGTGGAACTGGATGATGGCAAACGTCGCATGTCCCAGCGCCAGGACACACATCAGGACGCCGAGATGCCTCCGGTTGTAGAGCAGTGGCAGGAACCGCGGGTCGAGACGGCAGAGCGGACCGATACAGAGGATGACGTGCAGCAGCACCAAGGCCGTGATTCCCAGACCGCGGATCAGAATGGTCTCGACAGTGATGGTCGGTTGCAGCAGGAGACTGGTCGCGGCAAACAGCGCGAGGAAGAGCACGGTGCCGGTCAGGACGACGCCGTCGTAGATGAACTTCTGGCGGTTCCAGTTGACCGCCTTGAAGTGCGCGCTCATCGCGATTCTCCGAGCGCCGCCCCCTCCGGCGGCGATCGCTCCTCGGCCACCCGTGAGTGACCGGTAACCGTGTCTCCGCGGAGGACGGCCGGGATGGCGGACGCCGGCACCTGCCGGCGCGCCCACAGCGAGGCGGCCAGCACCGTCATCGCGACCATGGCCAGAAGGCAGGCCATCCAGCGGTGCCATTGCCGTAGCTCGCGATTCATCGGCGCGCCCGCCACCAGCGGAACAGGAGGTACGGCCAAAGCGTGGCGGCCCCCGGCATGATCAGCAGGCGGAATCCCCAGGTCCCGTCACGGGCGACCGGCTCGAGCTCGCCCGCGCCACGGCGAGCAAAGGCGATCGCAAACAGAAGCCCCGCCAGCGCATACGCCCCGGCGGCGGTCACCAACCAGCGTGCGACCGTTTCGTTCATGTTCGGCTCTCCCCGGAGCTGCAACTCCGTTCCGCACGATGCCCTTGAATGCTACAATGCCGCGCGAGTGCCGGTAGTTCCCGGCCCGGCGGCGTCACCCGCCGTCCGGGAACTCTCCGGGCGACTCGTCCCTTCTGGTTGTCGTTGGCTGCTGCGCGACTGACCAGACGAGGCGACACGATGCGGGTATTGATGTTCGGCTGGGAGTTTCCTCCATACCAGGCCGGCGGGCTGGCCACCGCCACGGTCGGACTGGTCAAGGGGCTGCTCCGGCAGGGCGTTGCCGTCACGCTCGTCGTGCCGTTCCCCGTCACCGAATCGCCGCTCGAAGGATTGCGCCTCGTCGGCGTCGACGCCCCCAACCCGGGGCTGCGCGTGCACCGCGTTTCCTCCACGCTGACTCCCTATGGTGGCGAGGCCGCCTACACGGAGGTCTTCCAGGCAGCCGCGCGCAGCGCCGGACCCACTCAGGTGTACGGCGCCACGCTGTTCGATGAGGTGGAACGGTTTGCGGCCCTCGCCGGCGACATCGCCGGAGAGGAGCCACACGACGTCATCGACGCCCATGACTGGCTCACCTTCGATGCCGCCATCGCCGCGCGGCGCGTGTCGGGCAAGCCATTCGTCGCGCATATTCACGCCACCGAGTACGACCGGGCCGGTGATCATGGGAACCCACGCATCCTGGCGCGCGAGGCGGCCGGTCTCCGGACCGCCGACCGCATCATCAGCAACAGCCACATGCTGAAGCGCTGCTGTGTTGAGCGCTTTGGCATCGAGGAGGACCGGGTCGACGTGGTGCACTGGGGAGTCGATGCCGAGGTCGCACCCATCGAGCGCCAGGCGGCAAGTCCGCTGGTCACCAATGGGCCAGGAAAAGCGCGGCGGTCGCCCGTCGTCCTCTTCCTTGGGCGCGTTACCTGGCAGAAGGGTCCCGACTACTTCATCGACGTGGCCAGCCAGGTGTCACAGTACGTCCCCGAGGCACATTTCGTGGTGGCCGGCAGCGGCGACATGCTGCCCCACATAATCCGCCGCACCGCGGAGCTCGGCATCGCGGACCGGGTGCACTTCACCGGTGGTCTGCAGGGCGCCGACGTGTCCCGCGCCTATCGCATGGCGGACGTGTGCATCATGCCGTCCGTCAGCGAGCCATTCGGGCTCGTCGCGCTCGAGAGCCTTCGTCATGGTACACCTTGCATCGTTCCTCGAAACTCCGGTGTCGCGGAAGTGCTCGCGAACGCCGTGAAGGTGGACTTCTGGAATGTGAACGAAATGACGAACCAGGTCGTGGCGCTGCTGCGCTATCCCGCCTTGAAGGCCGAGATGAGCGAGAACGGCGTCACCGAAGTGGCCCAGCCCCGGTTCGGTCTCAACGAGCCTGCCCGCAACACTGCCATGAGCTATCAACGCGTCACCACGCCGATCGGAAGGAACGCCTGATGCCCGACATCTGTCTCTACGCTCAGGTCCACCAGCCCTATCGCCTGCGGCGCTACCGGCTCTTCGACATCGGCACCGACGTCTCCTACTTCGACGATGAACTCAACCGCCGAATCATGCAGCGTGTGGCGCAGAAATGCTACATTCCGACGAACCGTCTGCTCACCGACCTCATTCGCCAGAGCGACGGCCGGTTCCGCATGGCGCTGAGCCTGAGCGGCACGCTGATGGAGCAGCTCGTGCAGTGGGCTCCCGAGGCGCTCGAGAGCTTCCAGACCCTGGTCGATACCGGCGGCGTCGAGCTGCTGGGTGAGACCTATTACCACAGTCTTGCGGGTCTGGCGGACCGAGAGGAATTCCGGGCCCAGGTGCGGCAGCATCGTCGCACCATCGAGCGCTGGTTCGACCGACGTCCGACCGTCTTCCGCAACACCGAGCTGATCTACTGGGATGATCTCGCCCCCGACATTGCGGCGCTCGGATATCAAGGGGTTCTGGTCGAGGGAGCAAGCCACGTTCTCGACTGGCGCTCACCAAACTACGTGTACGAAGCGGCCGCGGCACCCGGGCTCCGCCTCCTGCCGCGCAACTACCAGCTCAGCGACGACGTGGGCTTCCGCTTCTCGCAACGCGATTGGGACGGGTGGCCGGTCACCGCCGAGAAGTACGCCGGCTGGGTGGCGGGGTCGACCGGCGACATGGTAAACGTCTTTCTCGACTACGAGACGTTCGGCGAGCACCAGTGGGCGGAGACTGGCATTTTCGATTTTCTGCGGCATCTTCCCGGAGAGTGTCGCCGGTGCGGGGTCGGCTTCGTGCAGCCGGCCGAACTGGCTGCGCGGCCGGCGCGAGCCAGCCTCTGCTTCGATCGGCCTACCAGCTGGGCCGATGTCGAACGGGACACGAGCGCGTGGCTCGGCAACCGGATCCAGTTGGCGGCGCACGAGCGGCTCTACGCTCTCAAGCCGGCGGTCCTGGCCAGCGGCGATGCGGTGCGGCTGGCCGACTGGCGCCGGCTCACCACGAGCGACCATGTCTATTACATGTGCACCAAGTGGTTCGCCGACGGGGATGTGCACAAGTACTTCAGCCCCTTCGCCAGTCCTTACGACGCCTTCATCGCCTTCATGAACGCGACTCAGGACCTGGCGCAGCGGGTGTCCGGCCAGCCGGCAGACCAGCCGGCCATGGAGGGCTGGACCGCGCTGGCGGGGATGGCCTGCGTCGCCTGACCGCGGCTCTCCGGGACCGGGAACCAACTCCGGACCCGGGGCGTTCCATTTTCGAGTGTTGCGATCGCCGGCGAGACCCAGATAGGCCGGGGACCAAGTCGCCAATTCACCAGGGGCTTCCGATCATGTCCATCGAATTCCGACTGTGTGAGCCTGCGTACGTGCCCCTGCTGCTCCGGGCGCGGCGCTGGGCGACGCTCAACACGCCGGTGACTCCGGCCTCAATGATGTCGGCGGCCGCAGCGTGAGGGGCGCGTGACCCCGACGCCGGCCAACGCATCGGTGATTCCGCAGGAGGTCGAGCTGGCGGGGGGTGACGTCCCTCCGTCGCGCGCCCTGTCGGAAGAGGACCGCGAATCCTTCGAGCGCCTGCTGGCCCCGCTCCTCAAAGCGGCGTACGGAACCGCGCTCCACCTGACGCGCAATGCCGCCGACGCCGAGGACTTGGTCCAGGAGGCGGCGCTCAACGCCTTCCGTGGCTTCAACTCCTTCGAGCAGGGGTCGAGCTTCAAGGCCTGGTTTTTCCGCATCCTGGTCAACTGCGTGTACAGCCGCCATCGCAAGAGCAAGCGGCAGGGTACCCAGGTCGAGCTGGAAGATACGCCCGAGCTGTACCTCTACTGTCAGACCGCCGCCACCGGGCTGCACGGCCAGACGGAAGATCCGGCCAGCGTGCTGATGAACCGGATGGACCAGGACGCCATCAACGCCGCCATCGATGCCCTGCCCGATGAATTTCGCGTCGTGGCAACGCTCTATTTCATGCAGGACCTGGCCTATCAGGAGATCGCCGAAATGATCGGATGCCCGGTCGGGACCGTCCGCTCGCGGCTGCACCGCGCCCGCCGGCTGCTGCAGAAGCAGTTGTGGCGCATCGCCCGGGAACGCGGTATCACCGCAGAACTGGTGCCCGGCGCCGCGGAGGATGAGTGACCGCCCCAAGTCGCTTCACCTGCGAGCAGATCTTTGCGCGGCTCGACGATTTCCTCGACCGGGAGCTCTCCGCAGCGGAGATGCGCCTGGTCCAGGAACACCTCGACACCTGCGCGACGTGCACCAGCGAACACCGCTTCGAAGCGACCCTGATCCGGGACGTGCGCGAGAAGCTCGGGCGGATCGAGATGCCGCCGGGACTCGCGCTCCGCATCGCGGAGCGCCTGAGTGACGCCGCGGGCGCCGGGGACGCTGACCCGAAACAGCAGACGGGCTAGGTGGGGAGCGCGCCGGGGTGGAGCAGCGCGAGCCGGAGCGGTACGAGGTCGAGGTCGCCGAGCCCTACGCCATGGAGGAATGGCGCGGGCAGGCGACCTTCTGCTGCGCCGAGCGTCGCGAGGTCCAGACAGGATGGTCCGGCGTGACGGCATTCGCCGAGCCCAAGCGCCTCGGCGAGGTCGAGATCGTGGGCCAGAACGGTGCTGCCGAGCAGGGCGTGGGCACAGCGTGCGCCGGCGAGACGCACCCGATGCAGGGTGGCGAGGGTCAGGTCGGCCCACTCGAGGTCGGCGTCCGGCAGTGGCACATCGAGCAGGTGCGCCGCCGTGAGGGTGGCGCCCTGCAGGATCGCGCCGTCGAGCGCGGTCCCATGGCACATCGCTTCCGTCAGGTCGGCGCCGGTGAAGTCACATCCGGCAAAGCTGGCGTGGGACAGGTTGCTGCGGGCCAGCTTGCTGTCGCGGAAGCTGGCCGGGGTGGATGCCCTGGCCAAACGAAACGCGGTACGGGTGAGATCGGCGTCGGTCAGGTTGGCGCCGCCCAGATCGACGCCGAGCATCTTGGCATCAGCGAGGCTCGTCTTCCGGAACGACGTGCCGACCAGCGTGGACCCGGAGAGATCGGCGCCGGTGAGCGTGGCGTCGTCGAAGCGCGCGCTCGACAGGTCGGCCTCGCAGAGGTCGGCCCCGACCAGGTTGGCACCGCGAAGGTCGAGGCCGCGGAGATCGCCGTACAGCAGCACGACGTGGGCAAGGTTGGCGCCCGCCAACGAATCGCCGGGAGTGTCGAGCAGGACGGCGCCGGTCAGGCGATGACGGATCTGCATGGCATGGCTCCCTCACGAGTGGTGGCGGCCATGTAGTATACCGCACGCGGCACCGGCGGCCAGCCTGGCGTGTGCGACCAGCGCCGGGAACATGCGGAGCGCCCCCGGCGTTCTCCACCGGGAACCGTTGTCTCGCACACTGGACGTTGACATGACCCGCTCTACCCTGCGCGCGCTGGTACACGAGTATCTCGACGGCGAGCTGCCGCCGGGGCGGCGTGGCGCGTTCGAGAAGCACCTGGCCCGGTGCGATGCCTGCCGCGAGTCTGTGGCCGCCGAGCGGGCGATGCTGACTGGCATTCGCGATTCATTGCGCAGCACGGAAGTGCCGCACTGGCTGTCCGCGCGCATCTCCGCAGCGCTCGCAGCGGCGGCCGGCCCGCGGGGGCACTAACGAGGTCGCCGGGAACTCGGGGGGACCGGCGGGCGTTTGCGAAGTACTGGCCGCTCGCCTTGGAGGAATCGTGGACGAAGGAACGCAGGAAGCCCGTCGCCTGGCCGAAGCCGCTGGCGGACGGACACCGTGGAAGTTGTGGGGCCCGTATCTCGCCGAGCGTCAGTGGGGCACCGTCCGAGAGGACTACTCGGCCGATGGATCCTGCTGGTCGTATTTCCCCCACGATCATGCCCGGAGCCGCGCCTATCGCTGGGGCGAGGATGGACTGCTCGCCATTGGCGACGAACAGTGCCGGCTGAATTTCGGCCTTTCCCTCTGGAATGAACGCGACCCCATCCTCAAGGAGCGCCTCTTCGGGTTGACCGGTCCCGAAGGCAATCACGGTGAGGACGTGAAGGAGCTCTACTACTACCTCGATGCCACGCCGACCCATTCCTACCTCAAGGGTCTCTACAAGTATCCCCAGACGGAATTCCCCTACGCGACGCTGGTGGAGGAGAATGCCCGGCGCTCGAAGGCAGAGCCGGAGTTCGAGTTGGTCGACTCCGGCGCGTTCGATGGCGACCGCTATTTCGACGTGCAGGTCGAGTACGCCAAGGCGTCACCGGTCGACACCCTGGTGGTGATCAGCATCGCGAACCGGGGGCCGGAGGCGGCCCGCCTCCATGTCCTGCCTACCCTCTGGTTCCGGAACACCTGGAGCTGGGGCCGCACCGGCGACAATTACCCGGCACGCCCCGGGTTGCGGCAGCGAGACGCATCCTCCGTGGTAGCGGAGCACGCCGATCTCGGGGGCTACACCCTGCATGCCGGCGCCGGCCCGGATGGAGCGCTGCCGCAGTGGCTGTTCACCGAGAATGACACCAATGCAGAGCGGCTGTACGGTACGCCGGGCGCCTCGCAGTGGACCAAGGACGCCTTTCATCGACGGGTCGTCGATGGTGACACAGGCGCGGTGAACCCGGAAGGTGCTGGTACGAAGGCGGCGGCATGGTACCGACTCGATCTTCCGGCGGGCGCTTCGGCCGTGCTGCGCCTGCGACTCACGTCGCCGGTATGCGCGATGCCGTTCGGCACCGCCTTCGACGAGGCGCTGCGGGCCCGGCGCACCGAGGCCGATGAGTTCCACACCGACATCACACCGCCGGGAGCCGGTGAGGAGGAGCGCCGCGTGCTGCGCCAGGCGCGGGCCGGCCTGCTCTGGTCCAAGCAATTCTTCTACTACGACGTCCCCGAATGGCTCGCCGGCGACCCGGCGCAGCCGCCACCGCCACGCGAACGGCGCAACGGCCGCAACGCCGAGTGGGCGCACCTCAACAATCGGGACATCATCTCGATGCCCGATAAATGGGAGTACCCCTGGTACGCCGCCTGGGACCTCGCCTTCCACATGCTGCCGATGGCACGGCTCGACCCGGACTTCGCGAAAGATCAGCTGGTGCTGCTGCTGCGCGAGTGGTACATGCACCCGAACGGGCAGCTCCCCGCGTACGAGTTCGCCTTTGGTGACGTGAATCCGCCGGTGCATGCGTGGGCCTGCTGGCGGGTGTACAAGCTGACCGGCGCCAGGGGCAAGCGCGATCGCGTGTTCCTCGCGCGCACCTTCCAGAAGCTGCTCATCAACTTCACATGGTGGGTCAACCGCAAGGATGTCGAGGGAAAACACGTGTTCGGCGGCGGCTTCCTGGGCCTCGACAACATCGGCGTCTTCGACCGCTCCCAGCCGCTCCCGACCGGCGGCCACCTGGAGCAGGCCGACGGCACGGCGTGGATGGCGTTCTACTGCGCCACCATGTTGTCCATGGCGCTCGAACTGGCGCAGGGCGACCCCGCGTATGAGGATGTCGCGACCAAGTTCTTCGAGCACTTCGTCGCCATCAGCGATGCAATGCATAGTCTGGGGGGCAACGGGCTCTGGGACGAGAAAGATGGCTTCTACTACGATCAGCTCCACTCGGGCGACCACCGCACAACGCTGCGGGTGCGCTCCATGGTGGGGTTGATCCCGCTCTACGCGTCGCTGGTGCTGGACGAGGAGGCGGTGGCCGCCCTTCCCGACTTCCGCCGACGCATGGACTGGTTCATCGCCAACCGCCCCGATCTCGGGCGGCACATCGCGCTCGGCGCGCGGTCAGCCGACGGGTCGCGCCGATTGCTCGCCCTGCCCAGCCGGGAGCGCCTCGCGCGCGTCATGGAACGCGTGCTGGACGAGACGGAGTTCCTGAGCCGGCACGGGATCCGTTCGGTGTCCGCTGTGCACCGGGAGCACCCATTCACGATCGACGTCATGGGCCGCCCGTTTGGTGTGGAATACAATCCGGGAGAATCGAACTCGGGCCTCTTCGGAGGCAATTCCAACTGGCGCGGGCCCGTCTGGTTCCCGGTCAACTACCTGCTGGTGGAAGCGCTGGAGCGCTACGGTCACTTCTACGGCGAGTCGCTCACCGTGGAGTGTCCGCGAGGCAGCGGGCAGCGCCTCACGCTGGCGCAGGTGGCGATGGAGCTTTCCCGGCGACTGGCCGGCATTTTTCTCCCAGACAAGTCGGGCGCCCGTCCCTGCCATGCGGGGGCGCAGCGCTATGCATCAGACCCGCACTGGAAGGATCTCGTGTTGTTCAACGAGTACTTCCATGGCGACACCGGCGCCGGCATCGGTGCGAGTCACCAGACCGGATGGACCGCTCTCGTGACCGAGTCGCTCCACGACCTCGCCGCCGCGCGTGGTGCGTCCAGGGCAGGAAAGCCGGCGACGGCGAGGCATCAGCCGCGCCACACCGTTGCCAGCAACGCATCATGACCACGCGCCGTGAGGTGCAAGGCGCCGAATGGCTCGAGGCCGACGGGCTCGGCGGATTCGCCTCGGGTCCGGCAGTCGGCCCGCGTACGCGACGCTACCACGCGCTCCTCCTCGTGTCGCGACGGCCACCGGTAGACCGCACCGTCCTGGTGAACGGATTCGATGCCTGGATCGAACGCGGAGGGGAGCGCACCGCGTTCAGTACGCAGCGATACGCGCCCGGCGTGGTTTACCCGTCGGGCCACGATCATCTCGTTGACTTCACGCACCATCCGTGGCCCCGCTGGCGCTTTCACCTGCCGGGCGGCATCGAGCTCGAGCAGGAGATCATGGTGCCGCACGCCTCCCCCGCGGTGTGTGTGCGCTGGCGGCTTCTGGCCGGTCGGTCCGCCCGGCTCATCGTGCGCCCGTTCTTGTCGGTCCGTGATGCCCACGCCCTGCACCACGAGAACGGCGACTTCCGTTTCGAGTGCGAGGGCGAGGGCGAGCGGCTCAGCTGGCGCCCCTACGCGAGCTTGCCCTCCATTGTCTCCCTGGCGAACGCCTCCTACGACCACGACCCGCAATGGTACCGCCGGTTCCGGCTCGCCGAGGAAGCGGCGCGCGGCTTCGACGCTGAGGAGGACTTGGCTTCTCCCGGCGGGCTGACGTGGGACCTGGGGACCGGTGACGCCTGCTGGCTTCTCTCCGCCGGCAATGTCGACGAGGCGCTCGAGGTGCCCGTCCGGGGAGCCGGAAGACTTGTGCCGACCCTCATGGCGCGCGAGCGGGCACGGCGTGAGGCGCTGGGCGCGCCGCTCGCGCGTGCGGCCGACGCCTACGTCGTGAAGCGGGGAGCGGGAAAGAGCATTATCGCGGGGTACCCCTGGTTCACCGACTGGGGCCGGGACACCTTCATTGCGCTCCGCGGCCTCTGCCTGGCCACCGGCCGCCTGGACGATGCGGGCGGCATACTGCTGGGCTGGGCCGGCGAAGTGAGCCAGGGAATGCTGCCCAACCGATTCATCGATCAGGGAGGCGAGCCGGAGTTCAACGCGGTCGATGCGTCACTCTGGTACGTCATCGCGGCATACGAGTGGCTGTCGGCCATGCGAGGCGCCGGACGGTCGGTGGCGACAGTCGAGCGTGCGACCTTGCGCGACGCGGTACAGGCGATTCTCGAGGGCTATGCCGCCGGCACGCGCTACGGCATTCGCGCCGACGCCGATGGCCTGTTGCGGGCCGGCGTTCCCGGGGTGCAGCTCACCTGGATGGATGCGCGGGTCGGCGACTGGGTCGTGACTCCCCGCATCGGGAAGCCGATCGAGATCCAGGCGCTCTGGATCAACGCGCTCCGGGCCGGCGGTCGCCGCTGGGACGCGCTCCGTTCGCTGGCCGAGGCGAGCTTCACCGCGCGCTTCTGGAATGAGGAGCGCGGCTGCCTGTTTGATGTGATCGATGTGGACCACAAGCCGGGCACCGCGGATGAATCCATCCGGCCAAATCAGTTGCTCGCGGTGGGCGGGTTGCCGTGGCCGCTCCTCTCGGGCCCCCGCGCTCGCGCGGTGGTCGATGTGGTGGAGCGCGAGCTGTGGACGCCGCTCGGTCCCCGCAGCCTCGCGCCCGGCGAACCAGGCTATGTGCCGCACTACCGGGGCAATCCGGTCGAGCGCGACGGCGCCTATCACATGGGCACGGTGTGGCCATGGCTCGCGACGGCATTCGTGGATGCCTGGCTCCGGGTACGGGGCAGGCAGGCGCGGCATCGCGCCGAGGCACGCACCCGCTTCCTCGAGCCGCTGCTGGCCCACCTGGACGCCGCTGGACTCGGTCACGTGAGTGAAGTCGCTGATGCCGAGGCGCCGTTCACCCCCGGCGGATGCCCCTTCCAGGCGTGGTCGGTCGGCGAGTTGCTGCGACTGGAAGGCTTGCTGCAGGAGCGAGGCGCATTGGCGCTCGCCCGCGCATGATGGCGCTCCTGCGCCTCCACTGGAGGGAGTATGCCTGCGAGGCGTTCGGATTGGCGCTCTTCATGCTCTCGGCATGCGGTTTCGGGGTGCTCTTGTTTCACCCCGGCTCGCCGGCCATCGCAACCTTGCCCAGCCCGCTCGCGCGTCGCGCTCTGATGGGCCTCGGCATGGCGGCAACCGCGCTGGTGAACATCCACTCGCCGTGGGGCAAGCGCTCCGGTTCACACCTCAATCCGGCGGTGACGCTCACCTTCACTCAACTGGGCAAGGTGGATCCGCGCGATGCGGCGTGGTATGTCGTCGCCCAGTTTGCCGGTGGCATCCTTGGCGTTCTGCTCGCCGCGCTGCTGCTGCAACGCTGGATCGCGCACCCGGATGTGCACTATGTGGTAACGGCGCCCGGGCCGTACGGCACCGGCGGCGCCTTCCTGGCCGAGATGGCGATATCCGCCGTGCTCATGGTCACCATTCTCACCGTGTCGAGCCGGGTGAAATGGCAACGCCTTACCGGCGTCGCGGCGGCCATACTGATCGCGCTCTACATCACCTTCGAGGCGCCGATTTCGGGCATGAGCATGAATCCGGCGCGCACCCTCGGCTCGGCGCTGCCGGCACACGAGTGGCGCGCTCTCTGGATCTACTTTGTCGCCCCACCGCTCGGCATGCTGCTCGGCGCCGCGATACACCTGCGGAGCGACCGCGGCCGCGCTTTCTGCGCCAAGCTCGATCACGATACCCGGGTGCCCTGCATCTTTTGCCAGTTCCAGCAGCGCCGTACCGCGTAGACGCCGGGAACTTCCCGGGCCCTCCGGTCATTCCTACTGCGCACGGCAACTCACCGGACGCGCGACGCACCAAGGCGTCGCCGGACACCGGATCCCGCCGCAGGGTGCGGCAGACGAGTCAAACCAGCAATCGGGAGAACTATCATGCGCGGATTCAAGGCTCTCGCCCTCGCGGCGCTCGCCACCACGGTGACGCTGACCGCCGCCGCCGGCTACGGCGCGACCACGTACACCAGCAAGAAGTTCGAGGGCGCCAAGGCCAACACCGGCACGGTCACGGCGGTGGTGGACCACGGCAAGATCACGCTGACGGTCTCTCCCGATTTCGTCATTCCCGATACGCCGGCGCCCAGCTGGCAGATCGCGGACGAGAAGGGCGACGTCTACCTGCTGCAGCAGTTCAAGATCAAAGGCGGCACCAACCGCTCGATCGTGCTGCCGTCGTACATCCACAGCATCGCCAAGGTGCAGGTCTGGTGTTCGTTCGCCGAAGCGCTGCTGGGTGAGACCTCGTTCGACAAGACCATCTCGAGCTGACAACGAGCAGGGGCCGCCGGCCATTCGGGCTGGCGGCCTCGACCTTTTTTAGGAGCACGCAGCCATGCGCATCAGGTCGATGGTGCTGCCGCTGATCGCCGCCGCCGGCCTGTCCGGCTCGGCGGCGGCGCAGCTCGCGCAGCAGAAGACGCTCACGCTTGACGGGGCGAGGCAGGTGATCGCCGCCGCGGAGGTGTATGCGAAGGGCAAGGCCGGGACCGGCGTCATCGCCGTGGTGGACGCCGGCGGCAACCTCATGGCGGTCGAGCGGCTCGACAACACCTTTGCCGCCGGTGCCAACATCTCGATCGGCAAGGCGCGTACCGCGGCCCTCTTCAAGAAGCCGACGAAGGTGTTCGAGGAGATCATCAAGGGCGGCCGCACGCCGATGCTGGCGCTCAACGACTTCACGCCGTTGCAGGGTGGCATCCCGATCGTGGTTGACGGCGACATCGTCGGGGCGGTGGGAGTGAGCGGCGCGGCGTCGGCCCAGGAAGATGAAGAGCTGGCCATCGCGGGCGCCGCCGCCATCACCGACGGGGGCGCGATGCCGGGCGCGGTGAACTACTTCCCCAGGGGGCAGGTCAAGGAGTCGTTCGCCCGCGGTGGGGTGCTGGTTGATGGCAGCGGTCG
>Ga0334722_10003322_pt1 | contig 17412 bp, 17 predicted proteins | sample C3_bottom_MG_FD_207210 | JGI IMG/M metagenome (GOLD analysis project Ga0334722, IMG submission 207210) | Sediment microbial communities from Yellowstone Lake, YNP, Wyoming, USA - C3_bottom | ecosystem: Environmental > Aquatic > Freshwater > Lake > Sediment | place: USA: Wyoming | collected...
TCTGAAGCTGGTTAAAGGCAGACCAGATTGTTGCGTTCTCGTCTGCAGGATTTTTGAGCTCGATCACAGAGAGCGGCAGGCCGTTCACAAAGATCACGATATCAGGCCGACGGTTGTACTTGTCCTCGATTACCGCGAACTGGTTGACTGCAAGCCAGTCGTTATTCTCGGGATTTTCGAAGTCAATTACCCGGACCGTCACCCCATGCCCGCCGTCAGCCCGGACAATGTCGATGGGAACACCGTTTACGAGATAGTTATGGCTGGTATGGTTATTTCTGATCAGGGAAACGTGGGAGGGATGCAGAAGTTTCCGGATCGCCTCGTCGATGGTTGTTTCATCAAGGGACGGGTTAAGCCGCACCAAGGCATCACGCAGCCGTGTTTTCAGCACGACTTCGCCAAAGTCAGCGCGTTCGGCAAGAAGCTCGCCTGGTGCGATGCTGGGACCGGACAGGACGGTACAGCCAAGTCCATTCAGCCAGGAGAGCACGGTTTGTTCGAGTTCGTTTTCGTCGAGCATTATTTGAATCCTTTGGCTTCGCGCCGCTTCTTGTACAGGCGTTCGGTAAAGCCGCCCTCGGCTTCAAAAGCTTTTGCCTGAGCCGCCAGTTGCCGGTCGAGAAGGCTGCAAGTTACTGCAAGCAGCACCAAAGCAGCATTAGCCGCAACCTCCGAGTATTTTGATGTTGTGGACATTGTGGACGAAGTAGACGCTGTGGACAACGTTTTCTGTCCATCCAGTCCATTCTGTCCACCAAGTCCACGATTCTCCCGTTCACACACTTCCTTCACCCAACCAGCCACATCATCCGCAGTAACCGGCCGCCGGGCGATCAGCTCAGCCCGTCGAGGATCGTCTTTATCCCACATCGGCAGCCCCCGCTGCCGCAAAAAATCCTCAAAATCCAGCTTTAATTCTTCCAGACTCGCCCGCGCCACATTCGTCAGTTTCAACTCCGTCTTTTTCGAGGTGCCGCTCGCCTGGCTGCCCTCGGCGATGTTCTGCACCCCGCTCCGCGCCGCCTGAACCATCTGGTCATGGGTCCGGCTGCGCCGCTCGATGTAGCGATCGCAGAAACGCACCGTGATGTCATAGACCAACTGCGCAATCTGAAAGCTCTTCAGTTTGCGATAGCCGCCGTGCTTGGGAATTAATGGTTCTTTCTCAGCCATGCGCTGTCCATCCCGTCCATTCAGTCCACCCTCAGATAGTCCACAGAGTCCACAACGGGTTAGGCGTCCATTACCCTTATCTCCCCCGACAACAGCTTAGGCAGAAACGAGTTGCGCAAAGCTGCGAGGGTGTGAGATTCCTCGTTGTTATGGTTGATGATCTCGAAAATCGGCTTAACCATTTTGTCGAAGGCATCCAGTACGGGTACGTTTGGAGCAACTAGCTGACCCATATATGCCATATTTCTATTCAGACCTGGCACAGCAGAATCAGATCCCTGTGAAGCCAGGTTCTGATCTTGCAGTGCATAGAAGAGAAAATAGAGGCTACGACAGGTATCTCTTGTTACGACGTAAAAAGTCGTGTCAATAGGGAAGAAGTCAGATGGTGCCCATGTCACTATACCGGGGTTCCCCTTGCGACCGACAACAATACCTGGCCCTGTTACTAGTTTTTCGTTATGAGTTCCAACTTGTCCGTTAGAACCAAAAACTGGAACATTACCTGATTGGCGATTCTCTTCCTTCATAGCCTTGCCGTAAGCTAACTCAATCAGATCTCCCAGCTGCTGTACCCTCCACCCCTTCGGAATCTTGCCCAGCTCCGAGTCCTCGAAGCTATCAGGGAAGAGCGCGGCCAGGTCGCGGGAGAGGCCCGTATCACGGCCTTCGGCTTTGGCGCGGACCGGATCGAAATCCACGAACCATGACTTGAAGACCGCCCGGGCCATGGCTTCGAGCGTCTGGTTCATCTTGCGGTTCAGTTCGATTTTGTCGTCCAGAGTACCGAGTATGTGGGCGATGGCGCGTTGCACGGCCAAGCCTGGCAGGTTCGCCTTGTATGCAAGGATACGACTCGGTGAAGTATGTTTTATCGATGTGCCAGTAGCGCTCGCCAAAACTTCATGACGATATTCTGCGGACCGCAGGAGATAATATAAAAATCGTTTATCTACCCCTGCATTTGGTTTAATAAGAACGCGCCCTACTCGCTGATTATGCAGAAATCGTGCACCATCAGCTTTCGGAATCAAAGCAGGAAATCCAAGCGTATCTGATTGTTTACTTAGGTCCGTCATTGTAACCAACAAGTCGCCCTCTTCGAGAACATATTCCTCAGGGACCTCTCCATCATAATACTTGAACTTTTCAGCTTTAAAGCCACCGCCAATTTCGAAGTTGCCGGGTGTCAGGAGGATATCTCTCGTCGGGTTTTCGCGAATATGCTCGCCAGGGAAGGCGTATCCGTGTTTTACGTCTATTATTTTATCTAAGGTAACTGTGCTCCAACCAGCCGCCATACCCGAGCCCCTTCATATTCTTACGAATCGCATTCTCCAACTTCGCACTCTCGGAAACCGCTACTATCGTACCCGCGAAGTCCGATAAACCGCCTTGCGCTCCTTGACGATGAATCCTATCTTCTTCACCTTCGGCACTGGAGTGTCCATGAGCTGCCGTATGGCATCGAATATCGCGCCGATTTCCGCATCATGCTTTTCTATCTTATTCTCCAACTGCGTCAGTTTGCCCGCAAGTTCCTTATGGGCGCCAAGCATCTCCCGCAGCTTCACAAATGCGCGCATGATGGCGATATTCACAAGAGCGGCGCGTTTACTATGTAAGACGCTCGATAGCATGGCTACGCCCTGCTCGGTAAATACGTAGGGAAGGTAACGCCTGCCTCCCCTGCCGCTCTTTGAGGTTCCAAATTGGAACCTCAAAGAATCCGCTTCATCTGCCAATAGTCGAAACATAAAATCATCAGGAAAACGTTCGCTGTTCCTGGCCACAGCCTTGTTCAATATCTTTGTCTGCACACAGTAGAGCGCTGCCAAATCGCTGTCGAGCATGACCCTCTGGCCGCGAATCACATGAATTTTACCTTCTATCACTCCTGTGCTAATAAGCGCTTTCATCCAACCTCCTAGCCGCATCATACGTAATGTCGCGGGCTTTGAACCGGTGACATTTCGTCACCGGTTTGTTTCCCTATTTGAAGTTTCCAACAGAGGTATCGCATATTGCGATACCATGAAATCAAATCTCCGATTAATCAAGAGGTGGTCGCAAATTGCGACCACTCAGCCCCTTCAAATTCTTCCGTATCGCCTTCTCCAGCTTGGCGCTCTCAACAAACTGCGATTCCAAATCCTTCGTCAATCTCGTAATCTTTTCTTCGAACGGCTCAGCATCCTCTTCCATCGCTTCCGCACCGACATAGCGCCCTGGGGTAAGGACATAGCCGTGCTTTTGGATTTCTTCGAGCTTGGCGGCCTTACAGAAGCCGGGGATGTCTTCGTACTTCTTCTTTAGATCGCCGCGCCAGGAGTGGTAGGTATCGGCGATGCGCTTGATCTCTTCATCAGTAAGATTCCGGTGAACGCGATCGTATAGTACACCAAGCTTTCTGGCGTCAATGAACAACGTCTCACCCGAGCGGTCGCGCATGGGCTTGCCGTCCTGTCCCTTGCCGTTCCTCTTGTTCCTGCTGATGAACCATAGACAAACAGGTATCTGCGTAGAGTAGAAGAGCTGACCCGGCATGGCGACCATGCAGTCAACGATATCCGCTTCGACGATGTTCTTCCTGATCTCGCCTTCGCCTGACTGATTCGATGACATGGAACCGTTTGCAAGCACAAAGCCTGCAATGCCGTTCGGCGCAAGATGATGGATGAAGTGCTGGACCCAAGCGTAGTTTGCGTTGCCTGCGGGAGGTACGCCGTACTTCCACCTTGCGTCTTCGCGTAAACGTTCACCGCCCCAATCGGACATATTGAAGGGCGGGTTGGCGAGGACGTAGTCCGCTTTGAGGTCCTTGTGCATATTGTGGTGGAAGCTGTCCGCGTGCTCTGAACCGAGATTAGCCTCGATGCCGCGGATAGCGAGGTTCATCATGGCAAGTTTCCAAGTGGTAGGATTAGATTCCTGGCCGTAGACGCTGATGTCGCCAACCCGGCCGCCGTGTGCCTCGACGAACTTCTCGGATTGGACAAACATGCCACCTGAACCGTTGCAAGGGTCGAGCACTCGGCCTTTGTATGGCGCCAGCATCTCAACCAGCACGCCTACCACACACCGGGGCGTGTAAAACTGGCCGCCCTTCTTGCCTTCTGCGCTTGCGAACTGGGAGAGGAAGTACTCGTACACCCTTCCAAGAATATCCTTGGAACGGTGCTCTTTGCTGCCGAGCCCGATGGTTGCGATCAAATCGATCAAACCGCCGAGAAGATGTTTATCAAGAGCCGGACGGTTGAAATCCTTGGGCAAGACTCCCTTGAGCTTGGTGTTGTCCCGCTCGATCGCAACCATGGCATCGTCGATGATCTTGCCGATGCTTGGCTGCTTAGCCTTGCCCTGAATAAACGGCCAGCGAGCCTCCTTCGGCACCCAGAAAATGTTCTCTGCGAGATACTCGTCCTTATCCTCGGGATCAGCGCCCTTTTTCTTTTCCTCAACGAGCGCCTTGTGCTTTTCTTCAAAGGCATCGGAGATGTATTTCAGGAAGATGAGGCCCAGGACCACGTGCTTATACTCTGCCGCGTCCATGTGGCCGCGCTGCTTGTCCGCCATGGCCCAAAGCGTGGCCTCGAAGCCGAGGGAGGCGCCATTATTTTTCTTTTTGTCCTCAGTCTTTTTCTGCTTTGCCATGAAGCTCCTTAAAGTTCTTTGGCTTCTCATTCTGCGCACACAGCAACACCACATACGCTTTCACTATTTCCTGATGAAAGCTGACGGGAATACGCGCCCAGTCCACCACCTCAACCCGGATGGGCAGATTGCTTTCGGTCAACGCTTCTTTCAACTCGGAAATCCCAGGGAATTCAGCGCTACTCTTATCAGGGTTGCGCAGCACCAGATCAAGATCGCTGGCATCATGTCCGGAGCTAGTTACGCGGCTGCCGTAGGCCCATACTTCAGCATCGGGTACGCAGCGGCGCAGGATGTCAACGAGCAGCAGGCGGTACTGTTCCGGCAAGCGCAGGTGTTCCATCGAGAGTTCAGGCATCGTTGGATTCCTTGCCAAATCGAGCGAGAAAGGCAGATTCCAGGGTCTTGGCATCCGTGATGAAGCCGGGAAGCAGAACCAGTGTTTCCCTGGCGAAACCTTCGCCGTAATCATGGGCAGTGCTGTTGCGATTATCACGATACGCAAACCACCGTTCCACCTCTTCCAGGGTCATTAAGCCATGAGTGGCCGACAGGCGCAGAATTTCTTTCACCGGAGTCGCATCCAGTTTCTTTCCACCATGTCCAAAATCCTTCAGCGCACGTTTCAATAGTTTAAAAGTGGTTTCCTGGGTCAGTTCATAACCTTTGATAATTGCGTTGCGGAATACCTCCTGATCAATGCTGCCCGGCGCGGCTTGTCGATACAGCGCCAGCGAGGATTCGAGTGTGCGAATGCAACGGTTGAGATGGTCGGTATTCAGAATCATAGTTTGACCTCCAGTGAGAAACTCATAGCTCTCTACTCCCCGCCCTTCTCCTCCAACTGATAATCCTTGATTTTCGTCAACAGCGTTTTATAGCTCACCTGCAGGACTTCGGCGGCGCGGGTCTTATTCCCGTTCGTCTGTTTGAGCACCTGCCTGATGCGGCGGGATTCGGCGATGCGCGTTGCCGCCTGGGCGATTTCATGCAGCGGGCCATCAATGGGCACGTGTTCTGCCAACGCCTCAAGGATGCTCGATTCGCTGATGCCGAGGTCGCAGGCGCGGATCACGCCGCCTTCGGCATAGATGACGGCACGCTCGACCACGTTCTCCAGTTCACGCACGTTGCCCCGCCAGGGCGCCTTCATAAGGATATCCATGGCCTCGTCGGATATGCCTAGCGGGCCTTTGCGCACTTCGGCGGAATACTTGTTCAGGAAGCTTGCGGCCAGCGCCGGGATATCGTCGCGCCGTTCGCGGAGCGGCGGGATCGTGATGGGAAACACGTTCAAGCGATAGAACAGGTCTTCCCGGAACAACCGGGCGTCCACTGCCTTTTGCAGGTCCTTGTTCGTGGCCGCAACGATCCGTACATCAATCTTGATCTGCTTGCCGCTGCCGCCGATCCGTTCGATCACCTGTTCCTGGAGCACGCGCAGCAGTTTGGACTGAAGCGTCAGGTCCATGTCCCCGATCTCGTCGAGAAAAACGGTGCCTTTGTCCGCCAGTTCGAGCTTGCCGAGCTTTCTCGCATCGGCGCCCGTGAAAGCCCCGCGCTCATATCCGAACAATTCGCTTTCGAGCAGCTCATGCGGGATTGCAGCGGAGTTGATCGCCAGAAAGGGCCGTTCCTTTCGCGGGCTCAGGTAGTGAATGGCGCGTGCGAAAAGCTCTTTTCCTGTGCCGCTCTCGCCCTGGATCAGGACCGTGGCATTGGTCGCCGCCACTTTCTGGATCTTCTCGCTGATCTCCTGGAGCTGAATGCTTTTGCCGATGATCTTCGGAAAACCAAGCTTGTCGGAGAGCTCCGACCGGAGCAGGATATTCTCCGTTGCCACGCGGGTCGTATCGAGCGCGCGCTTGATGAGCACCAGCAGATGGTCCATATCAAAGGGTTTGGTCAGAAAGTCGTAGGCGCCCTGCTTCACGGCCCTGACCGCGGTCTCAATGGTGCCGAAAGCGGTCATGACGATGACCGGCAGAAGCGGGTTGTCCTCTTTTACGGCCTTGAGCACCTCGAACCCGTCCTTCTTCGGCAGTTTGAGGTCCGTAAGCACCAACGCGATGCTCCCGTCAGCGAGCTTCCTGATGCCCTCGGCGCCGTCCTTGGCAGGGACCACCTGATAGCCTTCAGCCTCAAGTGTCTGCGTAAGCATGTCGAGCATGCTTTCTTTATCTTCTATGACGAGGATCGTGTCCATAGTTTCCTAACCCGGCAAGCCGGATAAAATTCTTCGACAGGATAACAGGATAAGGTCAGAAAAGAAAAAAACATTTCATCTTAAAAATCCTGTCAATCCTGTTATCCTGTTAAAAAGGTTTTGCTTTTGCGAGGACTTCGTTGATTATTACTAATTCCCTGCCGTCGGCAGGATCACCGTAAACGTTGTTCCCTTTCCCTCAGCGCTCTGCACATCGATCCTTCCGCCATGGGACAGGACGATCTTGTGCACCAGGGCGAGGCCGAGGCCGACGCCGGTGTCCTTGGTCGTGAAGAACGGGAGAAAAATCTTTTTGAGCGTGTCCCGGGGAATGCCGGTCCCGGTATCGGCTATCGTGAGGGAGAGCTCCCTGCTGGTGCTCATGCCCCGGACCGTCAGCGTCCCGCCTTCGGGCATGGCTTCGACGGCATTCTGGACCAGGTTCGTCAATGCCTGGCGCATCAGCACTTCATCGAAGAAAACCTCGAGTTCGGGCAGGTCCAGCACCGTTCTGGTCCGGGCATCGCTCCCCTTGACCTGAAGAACGTTCGCAACACATCCTTCGATCAGTTCCTTGATGTTGATCCGCACCCGGTTCAACGAGGCCGGCCGGGCAAAGGTCAGCAGGTCGTCAATAATGCGGTTCATGCCGTTGATCTCGGCGACCACGTCCCTGATGATCTTCTGTTCGGGAGCCGCCGACTTCTTCGAGACCAGTGCCAGATAGCCGGCAATGACGGCCATGGGATTCCGCAGCTCATGTGCGATACCTGCCGACATCTCGCCCAGGGCAATGAGCCGTTCGCGGAGCTCAACCTGTTCCTGCAGCCGCTTCACCTCGGTGAGGTCCGAAAATGACAGGATAACGCCGAGCGAAGAACCCTGCCGGTCGGTCAAGAGCGCAGTGTTGTACCCAAGCCACATACGCCCCTCGGGACGCTCCAGCGTTGTTTCCATTCGGAGCGAGGTCATGGTCTGCTCGATGGTCTCCCCGACCGATCGGCAAATGTCGCCGCTGCCGAAAATGTCACTGCATGGACGGTTCACCGCCTGATCATGGTTTATGCCGAGCATCTCGCTTGCTGCGCGATTCAGAGTTATGACCCTGTTGTTCCGGTCAAAGGTCATGACGCCGCTCGTTACGCACTGGAGAATGTTTTCGTTGTAGCTCTCGACATTTTCCGCCCGCTGTTCAGCGCTGGCACGAAGCCTTTCAAGCTCCTGTTCCTTTTCCTTGAGCTCTTTGGTCACGCCGTGGAAGGCATCGATGATGAAACCGACGTCTTCCTTTTTTTCCCGCTCTTTCTTTTTGAGGCCGAGATCCTGCCGGAAACGGCGGGACATGCTCCAGGCGATCGCCAGGCCGCTTGCAGCGATGACCAGACCGAGCAACTGTATGGAAAGGGAATGGGAGGTCATATCCGGAGCAGGCCCAGGTACCAGGAAACGATATCAGTGCCATAGAGCATCGTCAGCACCGCACCCACGGCCAGGAACGGCCCGAAGGGAATTACGTTCTCAGCCTTGTGCTTTCGGAGCAGAATGAGCGTCACACCCACGACCGACCCGGCGACCGCACCGAGCATGATGATAAGGAGCGCGCTTTTCCAGCCCAGAAAGCTCCCGAACATGCCCATAAGCTTGACATCGCCGCCCCCCATGGCCTCAACGTGGCGCAGTTTTTCCCAGATCCAGCCGAGGAGAAAGAGCGGCGCGCCTCCCGCGATCAAGCCAATACAGGAATTCAAAAGCCCTGTCGCATAGGGTCCTGCCTGGGGAAGAAACTGAAAAGGAAGCGGGTCCCCCATCGGGGACATGAAGAACGGCGCGACGACCAGGCCGAGGACCATACCCGGAAGCGTTATCGAATCGGGGATGATCTGGTAATCGAGGTCGATAAAGGTGATGACGATCAGGGACGAGCAGAGCGCCATGATGATGATCGCTTCGCCGTTCAGGCCGAGCTCGCGAAAGACCCACAGATAGACCAGGGCGTTCAGCAGCTCGACCAGCGGATAGCGCCATGAGATGGGCAGACCGCAGGTCCTGCATTTTCCCCGGAGCAGGAGATAACTGATGACCGGTATGTTGTCGTAGAATTTGATCGGTTTCTTGCAACGGGGGCAGTGGGATGGCGGCGTCACGATGGACTGGCCGTGCGGAAGCCGCACGATACAAACATTGAGGAAACTGCCGATAAGAAGACCCACCAGGAGGACCAGGGCAATGATCATGGCGCGGTCTCCTCTTTCTGTTTCGACGCTGGCCGGAACACTGACGTTTCGTTTTTGATCTCATCGTTCAACCGGTCAAGTTCCTTCTCAAGTACCGCGAGTTCGATAAGCGGGGCCGTCATTTTTTCGTCCTGCAGCAGTTGCTCCGCCAGCTTGGGTAATGATCCGGAATTGTTCAAGTCCACCAGGGTATGGCCGATGATGCGATACTGTTCATTGACGCGATCCTGAACATTGTCAAGCCTGATCCGAAGACGCACGATATTCAGCTCCGCCTGCACACGCTCGGAAAACATGGCGACCGCGGCCATCAATTTGTCAGATCCCTTCTGCATGTTCAAAATGACTTTTTCCCAGATCATATTCTTTAACCCCTTATTCAAGATTCAAAATTCAAGATTCAAATGTTGTCTCCTGTCTCCCGTCTTCTGTCTCCCGTCTACTGTCTCCTGTTTACTGTCTACTATTTACTGTCTACTGTTTTTTACTCTATCAGAATGCCGTTAAAATATCAACCGACGCTTATGAGCCCCAGTTTGCCCTGCCACCTTCTCCGGAGCGAGTCACGAAGCTGCGGATAGTTCGTGAGAGCGGCGTCCAGCTGGACAAGCGCAAAAGCCTCGGTCCGCGCCTTTTCCAGAAGGTCCGCATCGCGAATGATGTTCGCTGCGCGCAGGTCCGGGAGGCCGGACTGGCGGGTACCCAGAAACTCGCCCGGTCCGCGCAAACGAAGGTCCTCCTCGGCGATCTTAAAGCCGTCCGTGGTGCGCGCAAAGGCGTTCAGCCGCTCCCGAGCGTCATCAGCGAACATCCGAGGGCCCATCAGGATGCAGTAGGACTGATGGCCGCCCCGGCCGACACGGCCGCGGAGCTGATGGAGCTGCGCCAGGCCGAAGCGCTCGGGATGCTCGATGACCATGACCGTGGCGTTCGGCACGTCCACGCCGACCTCGATCACCGTGGTCGAAACAAGGATATGAGTCTCGTTCGCTTTAAAGGCGGCCATGGCAGCCTCTTTTTCGTCCGCCTTCATCCTGCCGTGCAGCAGTCCCACCTTCCAGTTCGGGAAAATGTCCTTCTGGATATGAGCCGCCATTTCGGTCGCGGCCTTGAGATCGCTCTTCTCGGTTTCCTCGACCAACGGATAGACCACATAGACCTGACGCCCTTTCCTGAGTTCGTCCTCAAGGAACTGATAAGCCTCCCGCCGCCGCGGTTCGAAATAGATGCGGGTAACGATGGGGCTCCGGCCCGGCGGCATTTCGTCGATCACGGACACGTCAAGGTCGCCGTAAACCGTCAGTGCCAGCGTTCGCGGGATTGGCGTGGCGGTCATGACGAGCACGTCGGGATCATAGCCCTTAGACGTGAGCGTGGAGCGCTGCATCACGCCGAAGCGGTGTTGTTCGTCAATGATGGCAAGGCCCAGGCGCTTGAACTGCACGTTCTGTTCTATGAGCGCGTGCGTACCGACCACGATGTTTGCAACGCCGGACCCGATCTCGGCAAGGAGCGTTTCCTTGGCCTTCTTTCTGAGGCCGCCGGAGAGTTGGCGCACCGTGATGCCGAGCGGCGATGCCAGCGCCTCAATATTTTTGTAATGCTGTGCCGCCAGAATTTCCGTGGGTGCCATGAGACAGGCCTGGTAACCGTTCTCCACGGCCATGAGCGCGGCGATCATGGCAACGATGGTCTTGCCGCACCCCACATCGCCCTGCACCAGCCGGTTCATGGACCGGTCCCCGGTCATATCGCTCTTGATCTCGGCGATCACCCGTTCCTGGGCAGAGGTCAATCGATAGGGCAGCTTCGCCCGAAGCGCGGATTCGAGTTTGTCGACCGCTTTAAAAGCAATGCCTTTCTTTGCCGCGGCCATCCCCTGTTTCCTGAGTGCCAGCCCCAGTTCCAGGGTAAACAACTCTTCAAAGCTCATCCTGCGATGTGCCGCACTTTCGCCCCGGTTCAGAAGGTTGATGTCCTTTTCCTGCTCGGGAAAATGCACCTCGGAAATTGCCTCGGCAGCTGATAGCAGCGAGTATTTTTTTATAAGAGGCGGCGGCAGGCTATCGGGAATGGCGCTGTTGGAATCGATAATGGTTTTCATCATGCTGCGCAAATACCGCACGGAGAGGCCCGATGTCGTGCGGTAGATCGGGACCGTCCTGCCGGCATGGATCAGGCTGTCCGGCTCGGTGTCGTCCATGATCTCGTAGTCGGGGTTGTCGATCTGCGGCAGGCCGCCCCGGTAGGGGTTGGACTTGACCATGCCGGAAAGGACCACCTTCTGTCCCGGCTTGAACGCTTTTTTCATGAAGGCCTGGTTGTACCAGGAGCCGACGAGCATACCGCTCTTGTCTGTGATCAGGAGCTCGAAGACCTTCACCCACTTCCTTTTTGTCTCGACCACTTCCGCGGAAACCACTTCTCCCATCACGGTCTCATAGGAGCCGATACTGAGCCGGCCGATCTTTTTCAGGTTGCCGCGGTCCTCATAGCGCCAGGGAATGTAAAACAGCGCTTCTTCGACGGTATTGATGCCGAGTTTTTTGAGCAGCTCGGCGCGTTTGGGACCGATGCCTTTACAGTATTGGATAGGAGTGTCTAAGACGATTGGCGTTGCAGAAGGTTCTGCCGGAGGCGCAGAAAAGGCCCTTGGTCGGGACTTGGCGGCTGCCATTGGGGCAGGAACAGTGCGGCCCTGCTCCAGCGCAGCGACTACGGCTGCCGCCCTTATAACGCGGTCTTTCTTCTGGTCAGCCGGCAACGTATCGAATCCGGAGAACAGCGCTTCGAGCTTCTGAAGGTCAGCAGGGTCTGCGGAACAGCGCCTCAGTTCCGATAGTTGCATTCGCATGAAAGGCTCGAGAGCCGTCAGGCTTCGGACATGGGCAAAGTTGTCCCGCGCCGCGAATCCCAGCGGTTTCCCTATCCTCTCGATGATGGTTTTTATATCGTCCATAGACAATGTAGGGACAATAGTAGAATATTTTGAAGATTTTGTCGAGAAAAAGAGCACAAATTGGGTGAGACCCGCCTTTATCAGATGTTGATTCGATTTTTCCGTGTCCAGCTAACCTTTTTGTGATTATTTTCTTGCAAACACCCTGTTCTTATGGTAAGTTAGCCTTCTTTTCAAGCAATCATTTTCACCTATGGAGGATTACACTCGTGGCAGGTAAATGCGAAATTTGCGGTAAAGGCAGGCTCAGCGGCAACAAAGTGAGCCATGCGAACAACAAAAGCAAGAAGGTTTCCAAGCCGAACGTACAGAGCGTCAAGGCAGTGGGTCCCCATGGCGGAAGCGTTCGTGTCCATGCATGCACGCGCTGCATCCGCTCCGGCAAGGTCAGCAAGAAAGTCAGCTAAACCACCCTTTTTAACCTACCTACGCATATGCCCTCCGCCCTGTGGCGGGGGGCATTGTGTTTTGTTGCACCATCTCCCTGCAATAGTCACCAACCCATCAAAAAACAATTCGTAGACCCAAAAACCACGGTGCTTTATTCATCGCTATTCTCCATCAGGATCATTGAGGAAAATCTGTTTCAAAAACGTACGCCCTGTTATAAATTTCTGTAAATCGAAAGTGTAAAGCTATAATTTGACGTTGACACCAGCGGTTCATGGCAGTACACTGTCATAATCAAATACGGTTTTATTCTGCATGAGCATATAAGACGCACACTGGTTCTCCGGGATTAACGGTCACTACGTTGCCGTTAAGAAGAGGTGAAATTTCACGAGACTGTCGGTATCACTAGCAGGCGCATGAATCACCTGGGCACCTATCGTGCACGGGATTATAAAAAAGGGGAGGAATCATGAACTTGAAGAAAAGTATCGTAGTTATGCTCGTTGTTCTCAGCATCTTCGGTGTTGTCGTGGCAGTGCAGGCAGCAAACGAACTGAAGGGAACCATGTACGTTTCAGGCCATGGCGGACATCTCGCCATCATTGACCTGGCAACCCTGAAAGAACCCACCGACGTCACCAAGGACCGTATCGTCATCACCGAAGCAGGCTCTGAGATGGAAGGCAAAATTGCCGGTATGGACTTTGCCGCGGTAAAGAAGTCCGGCGGTTCGCACGGCAGTCTTCTTATAGACAAGACGCTGTATGTCGGCCTGCTGAACGGCACCGTGGTAACATACGATCTGGCAACCGGAAAAAAATCCGCACCCATCGCTGTCGGTAAAAAATTCTGCGACGCAGTTGCAGGCCCTGACGGCAACATCTACTTTGAAGACATGGCCGACGGCAATATCTATATTTTCGACCCGAAGGGCCTGAAGCTTGTGGACAAGATGCCGGTCGAAGGCGGCGCTGCGGTCTGCGGCATTGCCTGGACCAAGAACCGTGATAAGGCTTATGTCTCCGACATGCCCCAGGGAAAGGTCTTTGTTGTCGACTGGAAGACAAAAAAGACCATCAAAGTGATCACCGATCCCGAGTTGACCTTCATTCACCAGCTCCGCATGACCAATGACGGCACGCAGGTGTGGGTGGCCGCCGCGAATGAATTCGATCCCGGCCTCAAGCCCGGCACCCATAAACCTCAGATCATCGTGATCGATACGAAAACCGACAAGATCGTAGAGCATATCGTTCTTCCCGACACGCTCAAGAGCCATGACGTGAAGTTCTCGCCTGATGGAAAAACCGCGCTTATCAGCGGCCGCGATTACGCAACCAAAGACGGCTCGATCGCACTGATGGATGTCGCGACCCGTAAGATCGTGAAGACCGTATCTATCTGCGCCGGCTGCCACAAAGCCAATGGCGTTCAGGTAACGATCGACGACGGCGCACCGCTCCTGTGCGGCATGGCTATTGACTGGAAGAAGTAAATCGTTTACTATGTTCTTGCGTAGGTACACGCCGGAGGGCGGGGAATAACCCGCTCTCCGGTTTTTTAATTTTACGCTGCAGTATATTTTATCCTCGAAGGAAAACCACGCATCAATATGAATATCCCCTTTGTAGCGCTCAAAAACCTGAAACGGAAGCTCACGCGGACCTGGCTGCTCTTTGCCATCGTTGCCGTGGTATCGGGAACGCTGTTTACGGCGACCCTTTTTCTGAAGAGCATTAATAACGCGCTCAAGCTCGGCACCTATCGCCTCGGCGCCGACATCCTGGTCGTTCCGGCAAGCGCCGAAACCAGGGCCAAGGCAGCGCTCCTGTCCGGAGAACCGACGCAATTTCTTATGGACAGATCGGTGCTCGATCAGGTGCGGAAGATCGAAGGGGTCAAAGCCGCCACCCCGCAGCTCTTTCTCAAACCATCGAGCTTCAGCTGCTGCTTTAACGTGGATATTTTTCTCGTGGCCTTCGACCCTGAGACCGACTTTACCGTAAAACCCTGGCTCGAAAAACATCTGAACAGGCCGCTCGGCCCCAATGAGATCATTACCGGCAGAGAGATCCCGGTCATCATTGGCGACAACATCCCCTTCTTCGGCACGACGTTCAGCGTGGTGGGCACCATGGAGCCCACTGGCATGGATTTTTTCGACCGTACGGGATTCATGAGCCTTGACGCCGCCTACAATATGGCTGAGGCGTCAAAATTAAAAGCGCTCCAGCCGCTCGAGCTCCGCCGGGACCAGGTTTCCACCGTGCTGGTCCAGGTCACCGAAGACTTCAACCCTGACCGCGTCGCCATCAGGATAGAACACGAACTCCCCTACGTCAAAGCGCTCACCTCCGACACCGTCATCAGCACCGTACGGAAACAACTCTCGGGCCTCATCCACGCCATTGTCATCATCAGCGTCATACTCTGGTTCATAGTCCTTCTGATCATGGCCTTTGCTTTCTATATGATCGTAAACGAACGCCGGCGGGAGATCGGCCTGCTGCGCGCCATGGGAGCGAATCAAGGACACATTGCTGCGATCGTTCTGACCGAAGCTTCGTTGCTTTCAGCCGCAGGCGGGGCCGCAGGCGTCCTGCTCGGATTCGGACTGCTGATGAGCATCAAGAGCCTGCTGCTCCATTACCTGAAACTCCCCTATCTGTTCCCGTCATCGTTTGACTTGGTCGTCCTGACCGTGGGAGCGATATCCCTCTCCATCCTGACCGGCCTGCTCTCGGCGTTCCTGCCGGCCCTCGCCATCATCAGGACCGAGCCCTACGAAGCCATAAGGAGCGCGGAATGAGACCTGTCCTCGCCATCACTCTGTTGTTGACCATCGCGCTGTTCTCCTGTTCCAAGGACGCGAGCAAACCAGCTGCTCCGGCTGTCGAGCAGAAGAACGACATCCAGCTCTTGCGGGAAAAGATCCAGAGCAATCCCCAGGACGCTGATGCCTTGTTTCTTCTTGCCGAGCTGTATGAACGCGCCAATTTGTTTCAGGAAGAGATCGACACCCTTCAAAAGGTCGTTGCCATCAAGCCGAACATGGGATATGCCTGGTTCAAGATGGGGACCGCCTGCAACAGGATAGAAAAATACCAGGAGGCGGTGGCGAGCTTCATCAAGGCGACCCAGTTCATCCAGAACCAGCCCATGCTCTACAACAATCTGGCCTTCTCGTATGGCAAACTCGGTAAGACAGACCAGCAGATCGCAGCCCTGAAAAAAGCGATCGCTCTGAGGCCGGGCTATAACATCGCCCATTTCAATCTCGGCATGGCATACCTTAAGGCAGGACAGCAAAAGGAAGCGCTTCAGCAGTATGCGATCCTCATGGACCGTGACGAGGGGATTGCAGCTGCGTTAAAAAAAGAGATCGATAGTAAAAGGAGATAATTGATGAAACGGTTTGTGAAAATGTTTTTCCCGATGTTGGCAATCGTCGTATTCTGTTCCCTTTCAGCGTCCGCCGAGATGGTACCCTGCGCCCAGTGCGGCATGGGGGCTGACCTCAGTTCAAAGTTCACGTCCAGGATCGTTCAAGCGAAGCAGACTCTGCATTTCTGCGACATCGGCGACCTCTTCGCCTATCTGAAAACAAACCCTGCCGCGGCCGCAGAAGCACAGGTCAAGGATTTCAAATCAGGAGAGTGGATCAACGCTCAGCAAGCCTCCTATGTGCAATCTGCAAAAAAGTTTCAGACGCCCATGGGATGGGGCATAGCAGCGTTTAAGACCAAGCCGGAGATCGCTGAATTCGGAAATGCGCTGGATTTCAATGGTATGATGAAAAGTTTGAAGTAGGAAAGGCAATTCATGATCGAGCTGAAAGACCTGTCAAAAACCTACACAATATCAGGCCGCGTCATCAATGCGGTACTGCCAACCACCCTGTCCATTAACCAGGGAGACTTTGTATCCATTGTCGGACACTCGGGGAGCGGCAAGAGCACGCTCTTGAGCCTGATCGGCGGGATAGCCAGGCCCGACAAGGGGGCCGTTGTCATTGACGGCGTCAATATCCGGGAATATGACGACCGGAAGCTTTCAAAATTGAGAAATGATAAATTCGGGTTCGTCTATCAGTTTGCCAGCCTCATCCCCACGCTCACTGCCAAAGAGAACGTCCTCCTGCCGACCGTTTTCGGCCATCAGAAAAGCGATGCCGATGCGGTCCAATTGCTTCACCAGGTCGGCCTCGGCGACAAGATCGAACGCTACCCCTCCGAGCTCAGCGGCGGCGAGCAGCAGCGCGTGGCCATAGCACGCGCCTTCATTAACTCGCCCGAGGTCATCCTGGCCGACGAACCGACCGGCGACCTCGATGAGGAAACCGAGGCCGAGATCATGGCGTTCTTCGAAAAGGTCAATAAAGAGAAAAAGGTCACCATGATCATGGTGACCCACAGCTCGGAGCTTGCGCTCAGAGCCGCCAGCCGGTTCAGGATGAAACAGGGTGCACTGGAGAGGTTGAATTAAAACCGGATCAAGTACCAACTGAGTGGGTAAAAAAAGAGCCGTTTTTCAGATTTCAGGTAGCATCGAGGTCAGCACCTTGAGACGAAGATATTCTTCATCTCGAAGACCATATGAACGACGCTGAATGACCCTGATCTTGTTGTTTAGGCCCTCGACAAAGCCGAGCGCGACTTTGTTCTCGGGCTTGCAGAAAGCGGCGATACCGTCCCAATGACGTTCGACCATCTTTGCGAACTTTTCATAGGGCTTGAGACGTTGCCATTTTAACGAAGCCTTCCAGTTGTCGAAGAACTTTCTGGCCCAGG
>Ga0334722_10003323_pt1 | contig 17410 bp, 16 predicted proteins | sample C3_bottom_MG_FD_207210 | JGI IMG/M metagenome (GOLD analysis project Ga0334722, IMG submission 207210) | Sediment microbial communities from Yellowstone Lake, YNP, Wyoming, USA - C3_bottom | ecosystem: Environmental > Aquatic > Freshwater > Lake > Sediment | place: USA: Wyoming | collected...
ATCGCCATCTGCCGGCGTTGCGTCACGCGCTCCAGGTGGAGCTGAACTTGGTCTCGAACTACGAAGAGAAACTGGCGTAGCCCATCATGGGCGCTTCGTCAATTTCAACTAAAAAAGGGATTGCGCCACTCCCATCCCGCTAGTTCTTAGATTCCCGTGGGGTGAGCAAACATTCTGGGGCGCTGCTCAGCAGTATCTGTGGTCACGCGGAGCTTGGGGCTCACATGCGGTGGGATCTGGGCTAATGGCTCTTGAGACGTGGGCATTCAAAGAGGTTGAGAAGGGCCGCCCGGTAGATGAGGTTCTGCGCGAGGTGATAGAAGGGCATGAGAGCGTCGCCGTACTCGGAGTGGCCGTCGGTATCGCGCTTGAGACAAATCATTGTTCCGAGATAACTCTTCCGATTCTTACGAGTCAGCGACTTTGGGCGTGGGATATCCAGCGAGTCGTGTTTGACATGAGTCGCACCGGTAACCTCATCGGTTTCAAACCAGAGGACAGACGTCACTACGACGCAGTATCAGAAGGCAACAAACGTAAGGGCCGTCGTCTAGACGTGCGTTGGCTAGCATCAGTGTGTATCCTCGGGGGCGGTGACTTGGGGTCCAAGGCGTCCGCGGCAATCATTAAATTTGCTGACGACCTGCCCTTCGACTATGCCGAAGAGCGAGAGAACTCCGAAACTGTCCAACGTCTCAAGCGAACTGCGGAAATCTGGGCCGAGGTGGGAAGAAGCACGAACTATCGTGTAACGCCAGCCGAGGACGGGTCGGGCGTAGTGATACAACTGGACAATCCAAAGGCACAAGGTCCCGATATTGATGCAATTAACCAGCGGCATGCTGAGATGGCGAAACACTTCTTGTTGCTCAACTGGGCACATGATTGTTTCGGGAAGAACGCCCTTGGAGACGGGCTGATACTCGAGCAAGCAATAGAGCGCGCAAGGCTTCTGGACACATCATCTCTTTTTGAAGAAGCGTATGAGCACGTCAGCCCAGATCATCAGCGACAAGGGGCGGTTGCCAGTGTAGCCGCAGTTGCACTTTGCTTAGGGCAAGATCTACCGTTGCCAGATGTGGGGTGGGCCGCTGATGTGTGCCTACGCGCTTGGAAGACGCCGGAGGCGGCGGACAGCCATTTCTTCAGCGGCTCTGTCCTGTTTCACCATCCAGTGCTCTACGCAAGTCGTGGACTTGCTGCGCTTGGTCGTCGTGAGTCCACGCAACAGAATGCCTTGGAAGCACTCTTACATCTAGCAGCACATCCGTATGAGCAAATCGTTACTGAGGCGCTTGGAGGTCTGTTGTCGTTGTGGGACAAGCGTCCGGACATCGCCTGGCTCGCGCTCGGCCTTGCGGTTTCCTTGTCCATCTTCGAGAGACCGCCACATGCCGCAACATCAGAGCAGTGCAAGGAGCGAAAACAACGCCATATCGAGACTGCAGTCGAGGCCGCGTTGGATCAGCTAGAAGATTTGCCCGAGCCGTCGTTGCCGCTGCCGAGCATGCCTCCGGCATGGGTTCCGGCCCCAGAAGGACGGGGAGTCAGAAGAAGGCGCAGAAAGGAAGAAGTAATCGAGTGGGAGCATCCGGTAGCTGATCTTAACTGGCACTTGCTCTCGAAGATCTTAACATGGACCCCGGTTTCGGCCGTGATGGCAGACGATCTGCGACGCGACCTATTCTTGTCTTGGTGCGATGGCCTAGTCGAATGGACAATCGAACAGCTTTATCCGACTTGGTCGCGAAAGCCTGGCGAAAAGTCCTTCGAAGTCGATTCAACCGAACTCTACGAGTGGCGGCGCGAACTTTACCAATTCCTTGCCAGAGTGTCGTTGCATCTTGATCCGAAAGAAAGTTTTCGTCGTTTTGTTGAGCCTGCCGCAAACACTGATGACGATACATTTGGTTCGCTTGCCGATTCGTACGTCTCGTCCCTGGCATGCAACATCATGGACGAATCAGTGCTCCCGAGTGCCCCTCTCGCCCTCTTGGAGTTGATCGTTCCGCGGTTGCTTTCACATAGGAATTGGATGCAATACGAGTGGAACAGTGGGCCGCTGAGTGATCGCGAACTTTCACGCATGGTTCGAGCGATGTTCTTTGTTAACGTTGAAAAGGCGTTGGGGGCCGCTCGGTTCGCGAACGGGAATTGGGCTGATATTTCAAGAATCCTTCCGCTTGTCGAGACCCTCCTTGCTGCACAAGGCCAGAATCCCACAGTAACTTCGGCTTTCCTAACGCTATGCGAGCGTGCATTCGATTCCTATCCGATGGACCGATTTGTCGTCCAGCTTCCCATGGTGCTTAGTCACTACGACGGTATGCCGCTTGGGTGGCGTGGAACATCGTTACCTGCACGTCTAGCGGGGCTGATTCAACGGTTTTCGGAAAAGGCCCACCCAATGGATGCAGAGATGGCTTGCGCGCTACTGCGTGCATTGGATGCACTCGTGGACATGGGTGATCGAAGGGCTGCGGCTATCCAGACCAGCGAAGTATTTAGAGACATTCGGATGCCCGGTCCAACTGCTTGAACCTCATGGTTTCCTGCTGCCCGCTGTAATCGGAATACGCAGTTGAGGAGAATGCCTGAATTCGGCAGTGTGCAACCTGCCCTCAAATCTGTTCACCACAAATCAACGACTCATGCCTGCCAATTAACCCTTCCCTTCCCCCTACCCCGCCCAGGGAATATAATCCCCAGAACGCCTTGTCTGGACGTGGGTGCGGTTTCATGCACCTATTGAAATCCGACCAGGTCGGACCTTTCATTGACAAGGCCGGAGGATAAATGGCCCGTCCCGCCAAGCCTAAAGGGAACGGCTCCGCTGCCAACCTGGGATTTGAAGCAAAGCTCTGGGCTGCCGCCGACGCCCTGCGCAACAACATGGACGCGGCCGAGTACAAGCACGTCGTCCTTGGCCTCATCTTCCTCAAGTACATCTCCGACGCCTTCGAGGCGAAACACGCCGAACTGGACGCCCAGCGCAAGCAGGGCGCCGATCCCGAGGATCCCGACGAGTACCGCGCCGCCTCCATCTTCTGGGTCCCGAAGGAGGCGCGCTGGTCGCACCTGAAGGCCAGCGCTCCGCAGCCCGCCATCGGCACGCTGGTGGACGACGCGATGAGCGCTATCGAGCGCGACAACCCCTCGCTCAAGGGCGTGCTCCCCAAGGACTACGCCCGCCCCGGCCTCGACAAGCAACGGCTCGGGCAGATCATCAACCTCGTCAGCGACATCGCCATGGAAAGCACCGCCGACCGTGCGAAGGATACCCTGGGCCGGGTGTACGAATACTTCCTCGCGCGCTTCGCCAGCGCGGAAGGCAAGAGCGGCGGGCAGTTCTACACGCCCTCCAGCGTTGTGCGCGTGCTGGTGGAGATGCTCGCCCCCTACAAGGGGCGCGTCTACGATCCCTGCTGCGGATCGGGCGGCATGTTTGTCCAGAGCGAGAAGTTCATCGAGAACCACAGCGGCAAGGTCGGCGACATCTCCATCTACGGGCAGGAGTCCAACTACACCACGTGGCGTCTCGCCAAGATGAACCTCGCCATCCGGGGGATCGACGCGCAGATTGGGCATGGGGACACCTTCCACATCGACCGCCACCCCGACCTAAAAGCAGACTACGTGCTGGCCAACCCGCCTTTCAACGACAGCGACTGGCGCGGGGAATTACTCAAGGATGACAAGCGTTGGGTCTACGGCGTACCGCCCGCGGGCAATGCCAACTACGCCTGGGTCCAGCACTTCATACACCACTTGGCACCCACGGGCATCGCGGGGTTCGTCCTTGCCAATGGCTCCATGTCGTCCAACCAGTCGGGCGAGGGGGAGATCCGCAAGGCGATCATCGAGGCCGATCTCGTCGACTGCATGGTGGCGATGCCGGGGCAGCTCTTCTACTCGACGCAGATCCCGGTCTGTCTCTGGTTCCTCGCCCGCGACCGGAAGAACGGGCGGTTCCGGGATCGCCGAGGCGAGACGCTCTTCATCGATGTACGCAAGATGGGGACGCTGGTCGACCGCGTCCACCGCGAACTGACCGACGAGGATATCGCGAAGATCGCCGACACCTACCATGACTGGCGCGGAGACAAGGGCGCGGGCGAATACGCCGACGTCCTTGGCTTCTGCAAATCCGCCAATCTCGACGAGATCCGGAAGCATGGCCATGTCCTCACACCCGGCCGCTACGTCGGCGCAGAAGCGGTCGAGGACGACGGAGAGCCATTCGAGGAAAAGATGAGGCGTCTCACTGCGACACTGCGGGAGCAGCAGGCCGAAGCCGTTAAACTGGATGCCGCCATTGCCGCCAGCCTGAAGGAGCTTGGGTATGGGCGGTAGGCGGGAATCCGGCGGAAAACCCGAGACCCGCCGGGCCCTCGGCCGCCGACGGGATGAGGCGCTGTTTCCGTCCGCACCCTCGCGGGCGGATGTTCCCGGCGGCTACGCCAATGCCTTGCGAGAGATCAAGGATCGCATCGGGCAGGAACGGCTTCGGGTGGTCATGTCGGCCAACTCGGCGATGGTCCTTCTGTACTGGGACCTCGGGCGGATGATTCTGGATCGTCAGAACCGCGCCGGCTGGGGAGCCAAAGTAATCGACCGCCTGGCCGCCGATCTCCGGGCAGCCTTCCCGGCGATGAAGGGTTTCTCCAGCCGCAACCTAAAATATATGAAGTTTTTCGCCCAGATGTGCCCCTCCGGCCTAATTGGGCAGCAGCCTGCTGCCCAATTGCCCTGGTTCCACCTCGTCACCCTCCTTACCAAGGTTTCTGCAGACACCGAGCGCGAATGGTATGCGGCCCAAGTCATCCAGCATGGCTGGTCGCGGCCCACGCCGCACGCCCAACTCGCCATCGAAGCCAACCTGAAGGAGTTTGGGAATGGTGAATAGGCGCCGGAAATCATCTTTTCCCGGTAAGTGCGAGACACCGCATGAAATCGTGCAAGGGGCGCTTGCACATTTGACTTCGAGTTATACCCCCTTCCGGAGGGAAAGTTCTGACGCAACCTGTGTCAGAAAAGGTGAAACAGCTCGTTTCACATTTGACTACACTTGTGTGCCCCGGATGAACCTCTACCTGTCGGCGGTCGACGATCTCATGCGCCATCACGACGACAAGCCGACGATCAGCCTCCTGCTCTGCCGCAAGAAGAACAGGGTCGTGGTCGAGTACGCACTGCGCGATCTGAAGAAGCCCGTCGGCGTGGCGCACTGGGAGACGAGGATCATCAAGTCTCTTCCCAAGGAGCTGAAAGACAGTCTGCCCACAGTGGAGCAGATCGAGAGGGAGCTCCGGGATGGGGAGTGATGGCTAAGCGGATCAAGACCGAGCATGCCGGCGCGAAAAACGGCGGCGGCTACTGGGGGCTCCGGGTTGACGCGAAGGAGCGGTCGAGGAAGTTGCGCCGTTCACACGATAAGGATACCGTCGCGGAAGTCGGTGCGGGAATAACGATGCATGATGAACGCCATGGCAATCATGGCAATAAGGATACCGGGGGGGTGGGCACCGCGAAGTCAACGGGTATGGCGGATAAGTGGCGCGAGATGACACTCGGAGAGGTCATCGAACTGAAACGCGGCTATGACCTACCGCAGCAATCGCGCAGCTATGGAAAGGTGCCTCTTGTTTCGTCGTCAGGCGTGACTGACCACCACTCGATGGCGATGGTCAAGGGGCCGGGCGTGGTGACCGGACGGTACGGGACGCTGGGGCAGGTCTTCTACATCAAGGAGAACTTCTGGCCTCTCAATACGACGCTATACGTCCGAGATTTCAAAGGCAACGATCCCCGCTATGTCAGCTATTTCCTTCGCGTCCTGGACTTTCTCGCGTATTCCGACAAGGCGGCTGTTCCCGGGCTGAACCGCAACCATCTTCACCAAGCGAAGGTCCGCCTCCCGATCGATGTCTCGGAACAACGCGCCATCGCCCATATCCTCGGCACGCTCGACGACAAGATCGAACTGAATCGGCGGATGAATGAGACGCTGGAAGCGATTGCCCGGGCACTGTTCAAGTCGTGGTTCGTGGACTTCGACCCGGTGCGGGCGAAAGCCGAAGGTCGCGACCCCGGTCTGCCGAAGCCCATCGCCGACCTCTTCCCGGATTCATTCGAGAATTCGGAACTGGGTGAGATTCCAAAGGGGTGGGAAGTAAAGCCGCTGCCTGACGTCATCGAGGTCAACCCGCCCCGGCCGCTTCATAAAGGAGATGTTGCCCCATACCTCGACATGGCGAACATGCCCACCCGGGGACATTCACCGGATGCAGTCATCGACCGTCCCTTTGGTTCAGGAATGCGGTTCGTGAATGGCGACACGTTGGTCGCGCGCATCACGCCTTGCCTCGAGAACGGCAAGACCGCGTACGTTGACTTCCTGCCCCACGGGCAAGTCGGCTGGGGTTCGACCGAGTACATCGTCTTGCGCCCAAAGCCGCCGCTCTCGGACGAGTTTGCGTACTGCCTCGCGCGTGGCACCGAGTTCCGGGACTTCGCCATCCAGAGCATGACCGGCTCCAGTGGGCGGCAGAGAGTGCCTGCCGAGTCGCTCTCCCACTTCCGTGTGGTGACTGCGCCGAAGCCCATTGCGGAGCAGTTCGGACAGTTGATCAAGCCGCTGTTCGCTCGGTCCAGCGCGGTGACTAAGGAATTCCGCACCCTCGCCGCCCTGCGCGATACGCTGCTGCCCAAGCTCATCTCGGGTGAGCTGCGGTTAAAGGGATTACACAATGTTGCCGTAGGAGGTGCTTGATGGCAGACCTTCATCTCACGCAGGTCGAAGCCAACGCCCTCATCGCGATGGCGAAATACGGGATCGACGCTGCGGAGTGGGACTATCCTGGCCCCGGCGGTGGCATTTCTGTCCCGCTTGTATCCGCTGATCGACGCGAGCAATTCGTGCTCGACGTTCGTAGGGGAAGAATCGATCTCGCCAAGGGCACCTACCAAAACCGTGGACGCCAGGTTGTCGTTCTGGTTCGGCTTGACTTCGGTGGAACACCGCATCGAAACCCCGACGGCGAGGAGATCGGCTCCCCCCATTTTCATCTGTATCGCGAGGGGTTTGGTGATAAATGGGCCGTCCCACTACCGAGCGACCTGTTTACGGATTTACGCGACCCATGGCGGATGCTCGATGACTTCATGAGGTACTGCAATGTTATCGAGCCACCAATCATCAGGCGAGGGCTGTTCACATGATCAACGAGGTGCAGGCACTTCTGGACCAATACTGGGCGTGGCTTCGGGACAAAACGACGCTGCGGCAGATCAACGACTGGGTCGAGATCACAACCCCGTACCTGGACCGTCATAACGATCACATCCAGATCTATGCGAAGCGGCGCAACGGTGCCTTGGTACTCACGGACGATGGCTGCGTCCTCCAAGATCTCGAACAGACAGGGTGCAAGATCGACAGCGCAAAACGGCAGGGGTTGCTGAGAATGACGCTAAGCGGCTTCGGTGTGCAAATAAACGAACAAGCTCTTGAAGTGCATGCGTCGCCAGAGAACTTTGCGCTTCGCAAGCACAACCTTGTGCAGGCGATACTAGCGGTCAATGACCTCTTTTACTTGGCCTCGCCTGTGGTCGCGAGCCTGTTCTACGAAGACGTCGTCGCTTGGCTCGATCTCTCTGAGATTCGGTACACACCCAAAGTCAAGTTCACCGGAAAGAGCGGTTACGACCACCTATTCGATTTCGTAATCCCTAAGTCCAGGACACAGCCCGAACGTATTGTAAGGGCTATCAGCAGGCCCACCCGCGATACCGCTCAAGCAATGGCATTTTCGTGGATTGATACTAAGGAAGTGCGCCCACCGGAGTCTCGTGCTTACGCGATGCTGAATGATTCCGAGCACGCGATTTCCGAGAACGTCCTTGAAGCCTTGCGGAACTATTCCGTACGGCCGATCTTGTGGTCGGTGCGTGATCATGTGCGACAGGAATTCGCCGCTTGAACATCTTTTGTCCCTCGGAATCCGTTGTCGAATATGTTGCCCTTGCTTGGGCCGGAGGGACGGGGTACGCCGTGCTTCACGGGCGGGAGATCGCGGCCGGGGAGATGGGTGCAGGGTACCCGAACTATCGCCATGTCAACTCGCTGACAATTTTCTAAGGGGTGAATCCTGTGGGTGGGCGGGGATTATGGTGAATCAAACGTTAACAAGACGTAAACAATATGATTAGGTTGACCGGCAGTTGCTCGAACATCCGTATCTTCTTGGAATTGGGGAGGATATTGCCCATGGCGATGTTAACAAGATGTTAGCAACCGGATGGGGCAACTCTTGACCACACCCAGTAAAGGTTTTTCGATCAAGCTGTTCATCCCGGATGGGGATGCGAGCGGTCTTCGCATTGCAGAAAAATCCAACTGGACTGGGCGCGGTGTGGTCTGTCCCCGGATCCTTCTACCGGAGAATAAAAAGCGCCCGGATTTTTCAAAAACCGGGGTCTATGTGCTGGTGGGGCCTCCCGAGGATGTCGGTTTGCCGAAGATCTATGTCGGAGAGGGAGATCCGGTCCGCCCCCGCTTGGAGCAGCACATAGGGAAGAAGGAATTCTGGACATCCTGCATCCTGTTCATCAGCAAAGACGAGAATCTGAACAAGGCGCATGTGCAATATCTTGAGGCCCGGTTGATCCAACTGGCCCGTCAGGCCAAGCGGTGTGTCCTCGACAACGGTAATCATCCCGAACCTCCACCCCTTTCCGAGTCCGAAATCGCGGAGGTGGAAGGGTTTCTCGCAGAGATGCTGCTCTGCTTCCCGGTGCTCGGATTGGATGTATTCGAAAAGCCCGCGCATGCACCTTCCAGGAAAAACCTTCTCTACCTGAAAGCAAAAGGGATTGTCGCCAGCGGCTACGAGATTTCTACCGGGTTCGTGGTACTGGCGAATTCTCAGGCTGTGGTGAGCGAGGTTTCTTCCATCCATAAGCACCTGTCTGCGCTTCGCAAGCTACTCGTCGAGGAGAGAGCCCTCCGGTTGGAGGGGAATCGTTGGATCCTGACCCAGGATTTGGCGTTCAACTCCCCGTCGACGGCCGCCGGCGTCCTGCTGGGAAGATCCGCCAACGGCCGGATCGAGTGGAAAGATGAGCAAGGGAAAACGCTCAAGAAGATTCAGGCAGGCGGAGGAATTCCCAGGCGGACGGGGACGTGAGCATGGGGTCGTTCACTGAATCCGTCGTCGAAGACGCCGCGCTCGCCTGGCTTAAAAGCCTCGGCTGCTCCGTCAGGCACGGCCTCGAGAACGCGCCCGGCGAGTCTAAGACCGGGCGGATCATCGGGAGGGTCTGCTGATGGCCAAGCTCGATCCGCGCAAGCTTATGAAACAGGCCATCGAGGTTATGCGTCAGTCCGTCGCAGAACCGCGCACGGGGACGGCAAGGCGAGCCCGTTGGTTGGGGTGGTCCTCTGGAAACCGGATGGGACTGTGGAGAGCGCATCCCGGGGGGAGTTGCGAGATGGCGATCACGCAGAGTACACCCTGCTGGAACGGAAAAACCGCCACTGTAAACTCGATGGTGCGGCCCTCTTCGCGACGTTGGAACCCTGCGCCCCCGGTTCGCGCCGGCATCCGAAGCTGAGCTGCGCGGAGCGGATCGTTCTTGCGCGAATCAAGGAGGTCTGGATCGGCGTCGAAGACCCGGACCCGACAGTGGATCGCAAGGGGATCAAGTATCTGCAGGACAGCGGCGTGAGGGTGCACATGTTCGACCGCGACCTGCAGGAAGAAATCCGGAAGGCGAACAAGGTGTTCATCGAGCAGGCGCTCGAACGGGCCGCCGCGGCCCGCGAAGAGAAGAAGCCGAAGAGCATCACGCTGTCGCCGCTGGAAAACGCATTCGCCACCGCCGAGATGAAGGACTTTTCGACCGAAGCGATGGAGCAGTATCGGACCATCGCCAGGATCGGTGACAAGATCGGTTCGCCGGCCTTCAACCGTCGTCTGCTCCAGCAGGGCCTGCTCAAGCAAGAGAATGGGCTATCGACTCCGACGGGCTTCGGGCTTCTGCTCTTTGGCAGAGAGCCAAGAACGGTCATGCCTCAGGCCGGGTTGCTGGGCACGATTCACTTTGCCGACGGAACAGAGGAACCGAAGGACTTCGACGGACCGCAGGTGCTCGCACCTGAGCAGGCGCTTCAATGGCTGCGGGACAAACTGCCCAACCCGATCGATCGCTCTGCGGCACGGCGACGGCAGGCGAATGAGGCGCTCTTCGAGCTCGTTCGCGAAGGTGTCGTCAATGCGCTCGTGCACCGCGATTACGCAATCAAAGGCGCCAAGTGCCAGTTGGTTGTCACGCCGGACACTATCATGGTGAAGAGCCCCGGGCGGCCGGTGGAACCGATCACGTTGGAACAGATGCAGTCCTTCAACGCTCCAATGCTTAGCCGCAACCCGGTCCTGCATTATGTCTTCGCCCGAATGGAGTTGGCCGAAGAACGGGGGCTGGGGCTGAAGTCCATGAAAACGCGTGCTGAAGCCGCGGGATTGCCCCTGCCGAGATATGCATGGGAGGCCCCGTATCTGGAGCTGACCCTGTTCCGCACGGAGGATGGCGCGATCCGTACGCTCGACCAAGCGGTCCTTCGCGAATTGACATCCGAGGAGCGCAAGGGCTGGTCTTTCCTCACAGGTCGAACCACTGCGACGCAAAGGGAATACGCCCAGCACATGGGAGTGACTGCCCGCACCGCACAGCGGCATCTGACGCACTTTGTCGATTTGGGCATGCTGCGCCGTCGGGGGCAAGGGCCTGCGACGAAGTACGAGGTTGTCCGGGCATGATCGCGACAGGAATCCCGACACCGTGTCGCGATAGGCGTGATTTGATCAGGCCTGCCACTGAATCGCGACACCAATCGCGACATCATGTCGCGATAATTCCGTCCGCCAGGCGAGCTCCTTCGAGTCGCGAGGCTGGACAAATCTGGTCTAATCAGGCCCATTCCCGGTCTATTCCGCGCATTGTCTGTCATCTGGCTTGCGGGGCCATGTTTCGGACGGCGCGACCATGAGTTTCTTCACCGAATCCATCGTCGAAGACGCCGCCCTTGCCTGGCTGGAGGGCTTGGGCTATGCGGTCCTGCACGGGCCAGACATTGCCGTCGGAGAACCCGCTGCCGAGCGCACCGACCCGAACTTCCGTGACGTCATCCTCGAAGGCCGCCTGAGGCAGGCACTTGCCCGGCTGAACCCGGCACTGCCGTCCGAGGCACTGGAGGACGCCTACCGCAAACTCACGCGCGCCGATGCGCCTTCCCTGCTGGAGCGCAACCGCGCCATTCACCGGCTGTTGGTGGACGGCGTCACGGTGGAGTACCGCCGCAAGGACGGCTCCATCGCCGGGGCGCAGGCCTGGGGGATCGACTTCGACGATCCCGACAACAACGACTGGCTGGCCGTCAACCAGCTCACCGTGTCCGATGGAAAGCACACGCGCCGACCCGACGTGGTGCTGTTCGTCAACGGGCTCCCGTTGGCCGTCATCGAACTCAAGAACCCGGCCGACGAGAACGCGACGGTCTGGTCGGCGTTCCAGCAGCTCCAGACCTACCAGGCGCAGATCCCATCGCTCTTCGCCACAAACGCGGTGCTGGTCCTCTCCGACGGTGTGCAAGCCCGGATCGGTGCGCTTGGCGCCGGCAAGGAATGGTTCAAGCCGTGGCGCACGATCGCGGGGCGCGAGGACGCACCGGCGAAGCTGACTCAAGTACAGGTCCTGCTGGAGGGGGTGTTCGAGAAACGCCGCTTCCTGGACTTGTTGCGCCACTTCATCGTGTTCGAGGACCTGGGTGGCGGGAAGCTCGTCAAGAAGATGGCCGGCTACCACCAGTTCCACGCGGTCAACGCCGCGGTCGAGGAAACGCTGCGCGCCGCCACCTCACCGCCTGACGTGGTACGGGAGTTACCTGGTCACTACGAATCGGGACTTCGCCCGGGAGGCGACCCCGGCGACCGGCGCGTCGGCGTCGTCTGGCACACGCAAGGCTCGGGCAAGAGCCTGACCATGGCGTTCTATGCCGGCCGGATGATCCTGCACCCCGGGATGGCGAACCCGACCATTGTCGTGCTCACCGACCGAAACGACCTCGACGACCAACTCTTCGGCACCTTCGCCCGCTGCCACGACCTGCTGCGCCAGCCACCGGTGCAGGCCGCGGATCGGGCCGACCTGCGCGAGAAACTCTCCGTTGCCTCGGGCGGGGTCGTGTTCACCACGATCCAGAAGTTCTTCCCCGAGGAGAAGGGCGACCGGCAACAGGTCCTATCGCCAAGACGCAACATCGTCGTCATCGCCGACGAGGCGCATCGGAGCCAGTACGATTTCATCGACGGTTTCGCCCGGCACATGCGCGACGCGCTCCCCAACGCCTCGTTCATCGGCTTCACCGGCACGCCGATCGAGAAGACCGACGCCAACACGCGCGCGGTGTTCGGCGACTATATCAGCGTCTACGACATCCAGCGGGCGGTGGCCGACGAGGCCACCGTCCCCATCTACTACGAGGGCCGGCTGGCCAAGCTGGAGCTCAAGGAGTCGGAGAAGCCGAAGATCGACCCGGAGTTCGAGGAGGTCACCGAGGGCGAGGAGGTCGAGCGGCGGGAGAAACTCAAAAGCAAATGGGCGCAGCTCGAAGCGGTGGTGGGCTCGGAGAACCGCATCCGGAAGATCGCCCAGGACATGGTCGATCACTTCGAGAAGCGTCTAGACGTTATGGATGGGAAGGCGATGGTGGTGGTGATGAGCCGTCGCATCGCCGTGGAGCTTTACAAGGAGATCGTCGCCCTCCGTCCCGCCTGGCACAGCGACGATGACGAACAGGGCGCCCTCAAGGTGGTGATGACCGGTTCCGCCACGGATCCCCTGGAGTGGCAGGGGCACATCCGCAACAAACCGCGCCGGGAGGCGCTGGCGCAGCGTTTCCGCGACCCTGCCGACGGATTCAAGATCGTGATCGTCCGGGACATGTGGCTCACCGGCTTCGACGCCCCGAGCCTCCACACGATGTACGTGGACAAGCCGATGCGCGGCCACGGACTGATGCAGGCGATCGCCCGCGTGAACCGGGTGTTCAAGGACAAGCCCGGCGGCTTGGTGGTGGATTACCTCGGCCTTGCCGATGAGCTCAAGGCGGCACTCGCCACCTACACCGAAGCCGGCGGCACCGGGGAGACCGCGATCGACCAGGCCGAAGCGGTCGCCGTGATGATCGGGAAGTACGAGGTGTGCCTCGGGTTGTTCCACGGGTTCGAGTGGATCCTCTGGGCCACCGGCACGCCGCAGGACCGCCTTTCCCTGCTCCCCGCCGCGCAGGAGCACATTCTCGCCCAGGAGGAGGGCAAGAGCCGGCTGCTGCGGGCGGTCACGGACCTGTCCCGAGCCTTCGCACTCGCTGTGCCGCACGGGGAGGCGATGCGTATCCGTGACGATGTGGCATTCTTCCAGGCGGTCCGGGCCGTCCTGGCCAAGGGGACGCCCGGGGAGCAGAGGACCGACGAGGAACTCGACCACGCCATCCGCCAGATCATCTCCCGGGCGGTCATCTCCGGTGAGGTCGTGGACATCTTCGCCGCCGCGGGCCTCAAGAAACCCGACCTCTCGATCCTCTCCGACGAGTTCCTCTCCGAAGTCCGGGGCATGCCGCAACGGAACCTCGCCGTCGAGCTCCTGCAGAAGCTGCTCAAGGGCGAGATCAAGACGCGGCTGAGGCGCAACGTCGTGCTGGCCAAATCGTTCGCCGAGCTGCTCGAACAGGCGGTGCGCAAGTACCAGAACCGCGCCATCGAGACCGCCCAGGTCATCGAGGAGTTGATCGGGCTGGCGAAGCAGATGCGGGACGCCAACCGAAGGGGAGAATCCCTCGGGCTGACCGAGGACGAGCTCGCCTTCTACGACGCATTGGAGACGAACGACAGCGCGGTGAAAGTGCTCGGGGAGCCGACGCTCCAGCAGATCGCCCGCGAGCTGGTCGCGACGGTCAAGCAGAACGTCACGATCGACTGGGCCATGCGCGAGAACGTCCGCGCCCACCTGCGGGTGATCGTGAAGCGCATCCTTCGCAAGTATGGTTACCCGCCCGACAAGCAGGAGAAGGCGACCGCCCTCGTGCTGGAGCAGACCGAGGTGCTGTCGCTGGAATGGTCGGTGGCCTAGGCAAACTCCCATTAACGTGTGAATGAAACAGGGCCAGGTATCAGCGATGACCCTTAGGGAAAGCTCGAATGTTCCCAAAATGGGAAAATATTTATTGTAATTATAATGGGAACTGGTAGAGTATGCGTGTCATCTCAATAAAGAAGCTCCGGGCGTTTTGGGGAAGATTCCCCGATTCCGAGGAGGCGCTGAAAACCTGGTACGCGGAAGCAGAAGCCGCCTCGTGGGGGGATCCGACCGACGTCAAGGCCAAATACCGCTCGGCGAGCATTCTCAAGGGAAGCCGGGTCGTGTTCAACATCTGCGGGAATAAATACCGGCTCGTTGTCCATGTCCTTTACCCCTTTTTTACGGTGTACATCCGGTTCGTCGGAACGCACAAGGAATACGACGCGATCGACGCCGAGGTGGTGTGATGAAGATGAATCCGAAAGTAATCAGGAACGAAGCCGACTACGAAGCGGCCTTGGCTCGTATTGACGAACTGGTGGAGGCGAAACTCGGGACCCCCGAAGGGGACGAGCTTGACCTTCTCGTTACGCTGGTGGAGATGTACGAGAAAGCGGTCTATCCTATCGCCCCCCCCGATCCTATCGAGGCCATCCGATTCCGGATGGAACAAATGGGATTGAAGCAGAAAGATCTGATTCCTTTCATCGGAAGTCGCAGCAAGGTGTCCGAGGTGCTTTCGGGGCAGCGCTCCTTGAGTGTGTCGATGATGCGGAAACTTCACGAAGGGCTGGGCATTCCCGCCGAGGTGCTTCTGAAGAATCAGGGCAGCGATCTTGTTCCAGCAAACGAATGCGTGGAATGGAAGCGGTTTCCGATCGCGGAGATGGTGAAACGCCGCTGGTTCTCAAATTTCCAAGGAGCCTTGCCGGAAGCGAAAAACCGGGCGGAAGAATTGATCGGTGCCTGGGTAAGGCCTTTAGGCCCTTCTGTCCTTCAGCCGGCTTTATTACGCCAGCATGTTCGCACGGGTAGCGAATCGGATCCTTATGCTTTGGCTGCCTGGCGGATCCGCGTGACCCTTCTGGCCATCGAGCAGAAACTTCCTGCCTATCACCCCGGCACCATCACGACCGAGTTCCTCCGGGAGCTTGTCTGCTTGAGCTTTCTGGAGGAAGGCCCCCTTCTGGCGCGGGAGTTCCTCTGCAAGAACGGGATTCATTTCATCGTGGAACCTCACCTCCCCCATACTCATCTTGACGGTGCGGCAATCCGGTTGCCGGATGGTTCTCCACTGGTGGCACTAACCCTGCGTTATGACCGCTTGGACAACTTCTGGTTCACCCTCTGCCACGAACTGGCCCATGTGGCGCTTCACTTCGATGAAGGGGAGACGGAAGCATTCTTCGATGACCTCGACCAGGCAGGTTTGGACGCTTTCGAGGGAGATGCGGACGGTTGGGCGACCGAAGGTTTGATTCCCGCCGATTCCTGGCGGAATGCGGATCTGGGCAGGACGCCATCCGAAGGAAAGATCCTGTCGTTCGCCCGGAGGCATCGCATCCACCCATCGATCCCCGCAGGGCGCATACGCAGAGAGAAACAGGATTATAAGATCTTCTCGAAATTGGTCGGTAACCGACTGGCGAGGAAACACTTTCTCTCGTAGATAATCGTTCGATTGGTATGGATCCTGAACATCCCTCGTTATGTTGGTCGAGGTATACGAACGGAAGCATTTCCCGCAGGTTCCGCGTGAGGTCTCTTCTTCGTGAACCCGTCACAGGTATTTGGAGCAAAGAAAGACGTCGGTCCATTCGATCGTCAAAACGACCCAAAGCCGCTCGGGAGATCATCATAACCACCAACGGATCTCTCCGGAAACGGCCACCTATGTCCCGTTTTGGGCCTGACGGTATGTAGCACGATGTAACCGGAGAGGTGGTTGTCGAAGGCGGTCTATCTTTAACCTATTGCAATAACAAGTGTTTGGCTTCCGATGGGTATGTAGTCCGGGGGGTGTTGTCAGGGCAGCAGCGGAAGTGATCCCTGGGGCTTGGCCGCTTTCAGCCGCTTGTCCAGCGTAAACAGCAGGGGTTTCCCAATGACGAGCTTTTTTATGTCCTTGTGCGCAGGGTTGAGAATGTAGATGGTTTCCTGCGGCACGACAACCGACGGGACGGCCAGAACCGCCTCGCGTGCTTGGCGCACCCATTCGTCTCCCATCCTGCGAAGCTCCTCCGGCGCCGGATCGTAGCTCTGCCAGCCTCGAGGCAGATTATTTTTGTCGATATGCCCGATCTGGACGGATTGCGGAATATCTACCGGGATGAGGACGAAGTGGATCGCGTCGAGATTGTCTATATCGGCATGGACGACTGTTTCCAGGACCGCCAACGCGATGTTCTCGGCGACGTACACCACTGCCACTCCCGGGGAGTTCCATCTTCCCCCGAACCGCCTGGCGCCCTCCCCGTCGAACGCGGTCTTGGCGTGTCGCTCCTTGACGAGGCGCCAAACCCGGATCGGACTGCTCACCCCAAGACCCCGAATTCGAGGCGGCCCAAGATCTGCTCAACCGCCTTCGTCCCGATGTCGGTCCCCAAATTCTGCAGTGGGGTACGGCCGCCGAGCGCGCGGTTGGGTTTGCGGAGCCAGTTCCGGGCCTTATCTCCGTCCTCGAACACTTCCGATGCCCGGACCAGGATTCGCGCGATACGAGTCACACGGTCGGATTCCGCCACGCTCAGCTTTTTCTCCACCTTTCGCCGGACGAGCGTGCGCGGCGATGTAGCCAGCAACAAGGCCAGGTCTGCGCTGCTCACGTCGACTTCTTTCAACAGCGAGACAAAGGCCCGGTACGGCAGGCCCTCGTGGACCATGGCGTCGAGCGCCCCGGACGATAGGACCTTCCGCCCGAAAACCTTGTCCCCTCCAAGAACCGCTGTGATTTTCTGGACATCCCCCATGGATGATGCCTCCTTCCCACCGAACCCTTTGCCATCTGCCATCATTGTAACGCCAATTGGCATTTCTTTCCATATTGGCCGGAGCTCTCGCGGCAACTCATTTCCAAGCCGTCTACCTTGTAGGATTGGCCCTCATGATATATCCTTATGATATATCTTTTGCAGGGAGGAGAACCCATGGCAAAAACAGCGAAAGTGTTCATGAGCGGACGGAGTCAAGCCGTGCGTCTTCCGGCCGAGTTCCGTTTCGGCTGTCGAGAGGTATTCATCGAGAAGAAGGGCAAAGGGGTCGTACTGACGCC
>Ga0334722_10003325_pt1 | contig 17405 bp, 14 predicted proteins | sample C3_bottom_MG_FD_207210 | JGI IMG/M metagenome (GOLD analysis project Ga0334722, IMG submission 207210) | Sediment microbial communities from Yellowstone Lake, YNP, Wyoming, USA - C3_bottom | ecosystem: Environmental > Aquatic > Freshwater > Lake > Sediment | place: USA: Wyoming | collected...
TTTCTGTATTTCCGAATGCTTTCCTTTTTCGAGGAGCTCGATGTGTTCTTTGAGGATCGGCACCACGGCCTTGGGAACCTCGGGCGCGAGTTCGGCCTGGATGAGGAGGCTCTCGCGGAAGTCCTTGCAGCAGGTGCCCGCCGGTTCGAAGGTACGGATCAGGGAGATGGTCTCTTCCACCGCCTCTCTGGGGGTCGAGGGAAAGAGAGTGAAAGGATCTTCCTTGTGGAAGCCGTCGTCGTCGAGGTTCTGGATAAGGGATTCGCCGAAGGATCGCCGATCGTCTTCCAGGGGCTGGAGCCGGAGCTGCCAGAGGAGGTGCTCCTGGAGGGTCTCGGCCCGCGAAATTGTCCCCTCGATGAACATGCGCTTCGAGTCGTCGTCTGAACGGGATCTGGATCTGAAGCCGGGATCGGAGGCGTTTTCGAAGAAATCGTCGGTCTCGTGCCCGGGCTCGTCCCCCTCGGGCATGGTCTCGAGGGAAACTGTCGATTTGTCCTCGAGGACCTCCAGAGCGGGGTTGGACTCGATTTCCTCCTGGATTTGCTCTTTGAGTTCCTGGATGGGGAGGGCCATGAGTTTTATTGATTGAATCATCTGGGGGCTGAGTCGTTGGCGCTGTTCCGCGACGAGTGCGGGCTTCTGGAACTGCACGGTAACCTCCGCTACGGCTTGGACCGCCGGAGCGCGCTCAAGGCGTCGTTGCCCGGCACAAGGGGCCTCCCCCTGACCCCGGATCCTCTCGGGACCCGGATTCAAGCTTAGTGTGGGGTGAAGTCTTGTCAAGCTGGGGGGCGGCCGGGCCGGGGGCGGCCGCCGAAGGGTCGCCGTTCGTTCAGCGGACTCGGTATGCCGCCTGTCGCGAAAGGGGAAGCTCGAGCCCGTTGTCCTCGAGAAGGGTGCGATTCGAGAGTATGACCTCCGTAGGCCCGTCGGCGGCTACCTTCCCTTCACGGAGGACCATGCAACGATCGCAGACATCAAGTATGAGGTCGAGGTCGTGCGAGGCCACTACCTTCGTATGCGAAAAGCTTTGCAGGAGTTCGATGAGCCCGCGCCTGGCCCGGGGGTCGAGGGCGGCGGCTGGCTCGTCCAGGACGAGGACGTCGGGTTCCATCGCGAGTACGGTCGCGATCGCGATCCGGCTTTTCTGGCCGCTCGAAAGGTGGTGGGGCGGTCTCGCGGCTAGTTCGAGGCCGCCAACCTGCGCGAGGGCCCGGCCGACGCGGGCTCTGACGGCATCGGAATCCAGGCCCAGGTTGAGAGGGCCGAAGGCGACGTCCTCTTCGACGGTCGGCATGAAAAGCTGGTCGTCGGGGTTCTGGAACACGAGGCCGACGCGTTTGCGGAGGTCGCGCAGGGTCCTCGGGCCGGGCACGAGACCTCCTATGTCGACGGTTCCCGAGCTGGGCGCCAAGGTCCCGTTCATGTGTAGGAGCAGGGTCGACTTGCCCGCTCCGTTGGCTCCGACGATGCCCACCGACTCACCATGGGTGATTCTGAAGGAAACGCCGCGCAGGGCCTCCGAACCGTCGGGGTAGGCGAAGGCCACGCTGTCGAAGGCGAGGTAATGATGACTCACGGCGGCGCGCCCAGGAAAAGGCCTCCGATGAGTTCGGTGAAGGGCACGAGGCGGAGGCAGGCCAGGATGGCCGCGATCAGGACAGGGAAGAGCCAGGACGCGGCGGGTTTTCCCGCGGGCTTGTTCCCCGGCAGATCGCCGGTGAATCCCCGTGCGAGCATGGCGGCGTGGACCCGCTCGGCCCTATCCAGGGTTCTGACGAAGAGGACGCCCAGTATGCGCGAGGTGACGCCGATTCCGCGCCCGTGACGGCCGAAGGAGCGCTGGTCCCGCGTGCGAAGGAGGCGCAGTCCCTCTTCGAGCAGGATGGAGAGGTTGCGGCGGAGGAAGAGAAGGCTCGCGACGAAGAGCGAGGGCAGGCCGAGCCCTCGTAGGGCCCTGCATACTCCGGGAAAGCCGGCGACCTCCACGAGAAAGGCGGCGGCGGCCGCGGCGAGGAGGGACTTCAGCAGGAGGGATGCATAGGAGACCCAGCCGGCAGCGATGGTAGTACTAAATATGAGATAAGGTTCCTGATCGAGGAGGGGATTGGCCGCTCCGAGGAGGGCGGCGAAGGGCAGGACGGGGAGGGAGCGAAGGGCCAACCTGGAGGCGGAGAGGTCTCCGAGCGAGGCGAGTATGAGGAGGAGGAGGCCGGGCGGTATCAATTCGACGATCGCGTACTTGGGGAAGGACAGCAGGGTCAGTATGAAGAAGGCCGTCGCCGCGACGAGGGCTCGCGCGTCCAAATTCTGTAGCCCGTCAACTACGCGGGGATGGCGGTCCCGCCTTCCGAGGTCGTAGAGGGCCTTCTCCAGTCTCATGATCGGCGGGCCTTCCAGCTCCTGGCAGCCTTGATGACGGCGTCGAAGAGGATGGTGGCTCCGATGAGGGCCGCGCTCCCCGCGAGGGCGCGGTTCGAGAGCCCGAGCCCGACGGCGGGGGGGACTGGTCCTGTTCCGCCGGAGGCCCGCGGACTGGAGGCTTCCAGGGCCCATTCGAGCCCGTCGGGAAGAGTCGAGGCGAGGCTGCCAAGGAGGAGGGCGACGAGGATCGTGGCCGCGCCGAGGAAGACGATGGGGATCAAGGAGGGTCGGGGGCGCTGTGAGGCTCCGTCCCCCTTCGCCGGCGATCGTGGTCCGAGGGCATTCACCGAGACTACGATGCCCGCGGTCACGAGGCCTTCGACGATGCCAATCGCGAAATGGATGGGTTGCATGAGGAGAGCGAAGGTGGCGAAGGGCAGCTCGACTCGGCCGGAGAGGAAGGTCTCGGCCACCACCGAGATCGACCCGAGCTGAAGCCCGAGGACTCCCGCGAGGAGGGTGGCGAGGAGGTTCCGGCCTCTGCCCTCGCCCTTTCCGGCCAGGGGCTTGTAGACAAGTGGATAGGCGATGAAACAGGGGTAGAAACCCAGGTTCCAGATGTTGCAGCCCAGGGCGACTAGACCGCCGTCGGCGAAGAGGAAGGCTTGCACGGCGAGCACGGAGGCGATCACGAGGAAGCCGGCCTCTGGACCGAGGAGGATGGCGAGGAGGAGGCCTCCGCCCAGATGGCCGCTCGATCCCGTTCCCGGGATGATAAAGTTGAAAAGCTGGGCCGTGAAGATGAAGGCTCCCAGGACGCCCATGAATGGCAGGGCCCGGTCTTCGAGTCTGTCCCTGAGCCGCCGGGAACAGAGGGCCAGGGTGGTCGCGGAGCCTGCCCAGAAGCTGAGTCCGACCGCGGGTGAGAGGAGGGCGTCGGCCATGTGCATGCTGTCCTTCCTCCTTCCTCAGCAGATCCGGGGCAATTGCTCGCCCTGGAGCATATCGATGAGGCGCTTGCCGCCGATCACGGTCTCGAGAAGTACGGAGCCCTGTCTTCCCTCCGCGATCCTGCCTATGAGGACGGCCTCCCCGCCCTCCTCCCTGCCTCGTGCCGCGGCGAGACAGGCTTCGGCCCAGTGGGGATCGACGACTGCGACGAGGATACCCTCGTTCGCCACGTACAAGGGATCGAAGCCAAGCATCGCGCAGGCTCCTCTCACGCCGTCCGGCACCGGAAGCGATGCCTCGTCGATGAGGAAGGAGAGCCCCGACTCGAGGGCGGCCTCCTTGAGGGTTGTCGCGAGGCCGCCCCGAGTCGGGTCGCGCATGAAGCGCAGACTGCCGGCCGGACAGGCGGAGAGGAGGGCGCCCGCCAGACCGTGGAGGGGGCGACTGTCGCTCGTCACGGGGGGCTCGAAGGCGAGTCCGTTTCTCTCGGCCATGACCGCGATTCCATGGCGTCCGATGGCGCCGGAGACGAGGATGCGGTCGCCAGGTTTGATGCGGCCGGCTCCGAGTTCCACGCCTTCGCGGAGGGCCCCGATCCCGGCGGTGTTGATGAAGATGCCGTCGGCCTTGCCGCGGTTCACCACCTTGGTGTCGCCTGCGACGATGCGGACCCCGGCCGTCTTCGCGGCGCCGGCCATCGAGGCGACGATCCGGTCGAGGTCGGCGAGGGGTAGGCCCTCTTCGATGATGAAGCCGGCCGTGAGGTAGAGTGGCTCGGCCCCGACCATGGCGAGGTCGTTCACCGTGCCGTTGACGGCGAGGTCGCCGATGTCCCCGCCCGGGAAGAAGAGGGGATTGACGACGAAGGAATCGGTGGTGCAGGCCAGGCGGCTACCGGGGAAGTCGAGGATGGCCGCGTCCCCGGCGCCGCTGACGCCGAAGGGACCGCCGATGTGGTCGCGGATCAGGTCGTGCATCAGCTTGCCGCCGGAGCCGTGACCGAGCAGCACCTTATCCATGGCTCGCCCCTCCCTCGAGATCGGCATACTTGTAATAAGCGGCGCAGCTTCCCTCGGTGCTCACCATGCAGGGACCGACCGGGTGCTCGGGGGTGCAGCCCCTCCCGAAGAGTTTGCACTCGGTGGGAATCTTGACGCCGCGAAGGATGTCGCCGCAGGAGCAGAGCCTGGGTTCGGCCGCTCCCGAGATCGGGGGCTCGAAGCGCCGCGCGGCGTCGAAGCGCGAGTAGGTCGGGCGCAGGCCGAGCCCGCTCGCCGGGATGGGGCCGATGCCCCTCCACCAGGCTTCCACGGGTTCGAAGTAGCGGTCGAGGAGGGCGCGGGCGCGGGGATTGCCATCGTGGCGGACGACGCTCGGATAGGCGTTCTCCACCATCGACCCGCCCTCCGCGAGCTGCCTCAGGATCATCAGTATTCCCTTGATGATTTCCTCGGCGGCGAAGCCGGTGATGACGGAGGGCTTCTGGTATTTTTCCGCGACGAAGCGGTAGGGCTCGAGACCGAGGATGGTGCTCACGTGGCCTGGAAGGATGAAGCCGTCCACCTTGACATCGGGCGAGTCGAGAAGGGCGGCGAGGGCGGGTGGCACGAGCTTGAAGGCCGCGTAGACGCTGAAGTTGGCGCGGTCGGAGGACTCGGCTGCCTCGAGGGTTCCTGCGATGAGGGGAGAGGTGGTCTCGAAGCCCGTGCCGAAAAAGACGACTTCCCGGTCGGGTTCGCGCTCGGCCAGGGCGAGGGCATCCAGGGGCGAATAGAAGACGCGTACGTCCGCGCCTTCGGAGCGGGCCTCGAGGAGGGACTCCCTTCCTCCCGGTACCCGCATCATGTCCCCGAAGGTGCCGAGGATGACCCCGGGGCGGCGGGCGATGTCGATGGCCGCGTCGACGTCGCGCACGGAGGTGACGCAGACGGGGCAGCCGGGACCGGAGAGGAGGGAGATGTTTTTCGGCAGTAGGCCGCGGATGCCGGTGCGGAAGATCTCGACGGTGTGGGTGCCGCAGACCTCCATCAGTTTGATCGGACGGTCGAGGTCCGCGGCGATCGAGGCAACTTCTTCGAGCATGCGTCTCATCGCATCCTTACCTCCCCCTTCTTGAGCGCTTCTCGCGCCAACCAGGCCTGCCCCAGTGAGATGGAGGCGTCGTTGCAGGGAACCTTGTCGTTGAGATAGACCTCGAGGCCCTCCGCCCGGAGGAGGGCGACCGAGCCTTCGAGGAGGCTGGCGTTCTGGAAGGCCCCTCCCCCCAGGGCCACGGTGCTGAGGCCGTACAGGTTCGACGCCTCGAGGACCGTGTCACGGACGAGGACGGCCAATGTGGCGTGGAAACGCGAGGAGATCTCCGAGACGCTGCGATTGCCGTCGATGTCTGCGATGATGGCGGCGGTCATGGGGGTAGGGTCCAGGACGAGGCTCCCCTCCTCCCATCTCCTCCCGAGAGGATAGCTCCGTCTCTCGTCGGGCCGGGCCCAGTTCTCGAGGGCCAGGGCCGCCTCGCCCTCGAAGCTGTTGCGGTCGCAGATCCCGAGAAGGGCCGAGACCGCGTCGAAGAGCCTGCCGACTGCCGAGGAGGGCGGCGAGAGTTCTGGGGCGCCTGCGATATCGAGGACTTGTCCCACCGCCTTGTCGCCGTAGGTCGCCATGAAGCCCAGTCTCCGGAGGATGGCCGGGGCTCCATCGCCCGCCGCCTCCCTGACGAGGCTCACGGCCGTCCGCCAAGGCTCCCGAATGGACGCCTCTCCGCCGGGCAGGGGAAGGTAGGCGAGATGGGCGAAGCGCTCGAAGCCCTCTGCGTCCGCGACGAGGAATTCCCCGCCCCAGAGCCTGCCGTCGCTCCCGTAACCTGTACCGTCGAAGGCTACGCCGATCACCCTTCCCTCGAGTCCGTGCTCGGCCATCACCGAGGCTACGTGGGCGTGGTGATGCTGTACTGGATGGATCCTGAGCGCTCCTCGCGAGGCTTCCGCGCGCCCCTTTGCCCAGCGCGTCGAGAGGTAATCCGGATGTAGGTCGTGCGCGAGGATCTTCGGTTCGACCCGATAGACGGAGGACAGATTCGCGAGGCATTCCTCGAAGAAGGCCAGGGTCTCCTCGTTTTCCATGTCGCCGATGTGCTGGCTCATGATGGCGAAGCCGCCCTTCGTGAGTGTGAAGGTGTTCTTGAGGTCGGCGCCGCAGCCGAGCGCCTCGGCCCCTTCCCCGTTGCCGCTCGTCGAGAGGAGGATGGGATCCGGCGCATACCCCCTGGATCGGCGGACAAAGGCGAGGCCACCGTCCTTCCAATTGGGTCTTTCGGGTCCGGCGGGAAAGGATCGCGTGCGCACGACGCTGTCGTCGACACGGGCGAATATCTCCCGGTCGTGGAACACGAAGCCGTCGACCATGCCCGAGAGACGTGCGAAGGCATCCTCGTTGGAGCCGGCGATGGGCTCCTCGGCGAGGTTGCCGCTCGTCATCACGAGGGCTTCGAGTCCGTCCTTCCCCGCGGCCGAGCATGTCGCCGTACGGAAGAGGAGGTGATGGAGGGGCGTGTAGGGAAGCATGAGGCCGAGGCGGTCGTTGCCGGGCGCGAGGGCTCGGGCCAGGGGCGAGGGTTCGCGGCGACGCAGGAGGACGATGGGGCGACGTGCCGAGGTCAGGACCCGGGCATCGGCCTCGTCGAGGATGCAGACGCGGCGCGCGGTCTCGAGGTCCCGCACCATCACCGCGAAGGGCTTGGCTCCCCGCTTTTTCCGCGCGCGGAGACGTTCGACGCTTCCCTCGTCCCGGGCGTCGCAGGCGAGGTGGAAGCCCCCGAGGCCCTTGATCGCGACGATGCCGCCGCCTTCGAGGAGGCGCAGGCAGGCTGCGAGCACGGCCTCGTCTCCGGTGATGCGGGAGGCCCCGGCCCGGAACTCGAGGTGGGGTCCGCAGGTCGGGCAGGCGTTGGGTTGGGCGTGGAAGCGGCGATCGCCGGGGTCGCGGTATTCGCGGCCGCATTCGGGGCACATCGCGAAGGGGGCCATGGTGGTGGACGGCCGGTCGTAGGGCACGGCCTTGGTGATCGAGTAGCGGGGCCCGCAGTTCGTGCAGTTGATGAAGGGGTAGCGGTAGCGGCGGTCGGCCGGGTCGAGGAGTTCGCGGAGGCAGTCGTCGCAGGTCGACACGTCGGGCGAGACCAGGGTGAAGCGCGCCGCTCCCTCCCCTTCGCTGCTCGGGCGGATGACAAAATCCCCGTAGCCGCGCCCTGGCAGCTCCTTCGTCGCGATATCGGTGATCATCGACAGGGGCGGGGCTTCCCGTCTCAGGCGGTCGACGAAGTCCTCGAGTCCCGGTCCCTCGACTTCGATGAGGACGCCCGCTCCCGTGTTGGTCACGTAGCCCTTCAGGTCCATGCCTCTGGCGAGGCTGTGGACGAAGGGCCGGAAACCGACCCCCTGCACTATCCCGCGGACTAGGACCTCGAGGCGGCCAGCCATCGGGTCCACTCCTCGATCCCGGACCCCGTCCTGCAGGAGAGTTCGAAGATCTCGAGTCCCGGGTTGATCGCGAGGGCATCGCGCCGGATCCTCGAAATGTCGGTGTCGACGTAGGGCAGCAGGTCGATCTTGTTGACGACCATGGCCGAGGATTCCTGGAACATGATGGGGTACTTCGAGGGCTTGTCGTGGCCCTCGGCCACGGAGAGGACGACGATCTTCCGATGCTCGCCCAGGTTGAACTCCGCGGGGCAGACCAGGTTCCCGATGTTCTCAATTATGAGAAGATCGAGGTCGGCGAGGGGAGGGAGGTCGTGGAGCACGACGCTGATCATGTTGGCGTCGAGGTGGCAGGCCCCTCCGGTATTGATCTGCACCACGGGCACACCGAGGGCGCCGATGCGTTCCGCGTCGTCCGATCCCATGAGGTCGCCCTCGATGACGCCGATGCGGAGTCTGTCCTTCAGTGCCGTGATGGTCCTTTCGAGGAGGGAGGTCTTGCCGGCACCGGGCGTGCCCATGATATTGACCGCGTAGACCCCGGCCGCCTCGAAGCGCTCGCGGTTCTCCTCGGCCATCCTGTCGTTCGCCGCGAGGATGCGCGTGACCACCTTGACCTGCATCAGTCGATCTCCATCTCGGCGACTTCCATCTCCCTGCCCCTCGTGAGTTCGATGTCCTCGGAGCCGCAGTGCGGACAGAGGAAGATCCTGCGTGCGTCGGTCGATTCGAGGTCCTTGCCGCAGGCCTTGCAAGTGCCTCCGATCGGGACTTGGTCGATGACGAGGACGGCGTCCTTCGCGGCGGTGGTGTCCTTGAGGGAATCGAAGGCGAGCTTGAGCGCCTCGGGCATCACCCCCGCCGCCCTGCCGAGCCTTATCCTGACCGCTCGCACCGTGGTGCAGCCGTTCCCGAGGCACTGGGTCTCCACGATCTCGAGGATGTTCCTCGCGATGCCCGCTTCGTGCATGGCCTCCCCCGAATCGATCCTGTCGCGCCCGACCTTCTGGAGGGCGAAGCCCGCGTGCACGAGGACGTAGTCGCCGACGGCCGCGGCCTCCGGCAGGAGCGTGAGACTGGCCTTGCGGCGCGCGCCGAGCACATCCACCGTGGCGATGGAGCCCTCGATATCGATAATCCGAGACGGCATTGCGAGGCACATAGTCGCTCAACCTCCGGATCGCGCTGCTCCAGACTGGCTTCCTGTACGCTATCCCATGGCTCGCCGCGCCTGTCAAGCGTCGGCGAGCATCCGATCCTCGAGCATGGAGGCTAGTCTGCCGACGGCCGCCTCGAGGGGAGGCGAGAGGCCGGGAGCGATCTCGTCCGGAATCCCCGAGACCTGGCAGACGAGGACGCGGACCCGGAGATTCCCGGTCTCCGCCAGCTCCTTGAGGAGGTTGGAGGTCGGCACCTGGTGCATGGAGAAGTCGTCGGTCTTCTCGAAGGGTATCTCGTCCAGCTCGATCTCGAAGATCTCGCCCGCCTCCCTTCCCTTGTCGACGGCATCGATGACGATGATGAGCTCCGGTCGACGCTCGCTCAGGGCGAGGGTGAAGAGCTGCTTCCGCGCGCCCGTACCCGCGTCGACGAGACAGACATCGTCGGGCAGGCGGCCGCGGCGAGCGAGCTCATCGATCACTGCGGGTCCGAAGCCGTCGTCGCCGTAGAGGATGTTGCCGACCCCGAGCACGAGGACCCGCTTCCGGCAGTACTCCGGCAGGTATTCCTCCGGCAGGGGGACGAGGGAGGGCGCGGCCGGCAGTCCGGTCCCGCCCGCGCGCCCTCCCTCCCTCATTTGACGATCTCGTCGATCAGGTTCTTCCCGGAATCGAAGATGTTGATCTTCACCGGGATGCGGCCGTCGAAGGTATGCGTCGCGCAGGAGAGGCAGGGATCATAGGCGCGGATGCTCATCTCGACGGTGTTGAGGAGGGCCTGGTCGTACTTGCCGCCCTTGATGAGGGACTTGGCGGCGTGCTTCACGGACATGTTGATCGCGGGATTGTTGTGGGTCGTCCCGACGATCATGTTGACGTTGGTGATGAGGCCGTTCTCGTCGGTCTCGTAGTCGTGGATGAGGGTGCCGCGGGGGGCTTCGACGCAGCCCACGCCGCGCGCCGCCCTCGGCTCGACCTTGCGGCGGAAGTCGGTGCCCGTGATCTCGGGGTCGTTGAGAAGCTCCACCGTGTGCTCGGCGCAGGAGAGGAGTTCGATCAGGCGGGCCCAGTGGTAGAGGAGGGTGAGCTGGGCGGGGCGGCCGAAGGCCGAGCGGAATTCGAGGAGCTCGGCCTGGGCGAGGGGGGTCGGCATCCTCTCGCAGACGTTGATGCGCGCCAGCGAGTTGGTGCGGTAGATCCCCTTGGGATTGGCGAGGTCCATCGAGAAGCCGCCGGCCTTCTTCATGTAGGGGAACTTGAGGTAGGTCCAGTCCTCGACGTGCTCGGAGATGTAGTCGGTGTACTTGTCATAGGCGAAGTCCTCGTAGCTGCCGTCGGCGGCCATCATGCGCAGGGCCCCGTCGTAGAGGTTGTGCGACCCGTCGGGCGCCACGGTGCCGAGGAAGCCCGTCGTGATGGCGGCGAGGGTCTTCACCGTGTCGAGGTACTTGGGGAAGACGTTCTTCTTGGCCCAGTCCATGGTGAACTTGGCCAGCTCGAGGGCCTCGTTGGCCATTTTGAGGAGGTCCTGGCGCTCGCTCTCGACGAGGGGCCGGGAGTAGCCTCCGGGTACGGCGGCCGGCATGTGGATCGACTTGCCTGCGATGATCTCGAGCATCCGTGCGCACATGTGGCGCACCTTGACGACGCGGGCTCCGAGTTCCGGCGCGGCGCCGATGATGCCGATGACGTTCCGGACGGGATATTCCGCGCCGGGCCCCATCACGAAGTCCGCGGCGGCGAGGACGTAGAAGTGGAGGATGTGCTCCTCCATGTAGGCCACGGAGTTGCAGAGGTCGCGGAGTTTCTTGGCCGTCGGAGGGATGGTCACGCCGAAGACGGCGTCGCAGGCCTTGGCCGAGGCCAGGTGATGCGACATCGGGCAGACGCCGCAGATCGAGGTCGTGATGCGCGGCATCTCCTCGACCGGCTTGCCGAGGCAGAATTTCTCGAAGCCGCGGAGTTCGATGACGCTCACCCTCGCGTCGGTCACCTCGCCGGCGTCGTCGAGATCGATGCTGATCTTGGCATGGCCCTCGATCCTCGTGACGGGCTGGATGGTCAGTGTCTTGCCCATGGTCAGCTCCTTACCGCCGGCTGGGGTTTGAGCCTGCCGGCGCCGCAGTACCTGTTGAATTGGGCCGCCCGGTCGGGGATCTGCTTGACGTCGAGCCCGACGCTGGACAGGGCGCCCATCATGTCGACCATGGGGTTGGCCGTGTCCTTGAGGGGGCCGAAGCAGCCGCGGCAGGGCATATAGGCCTTGATGCAGCGGGGCGTCTCCTCCTGGCCGCCGCAACCGCCGCGCGTGGCGGGGCCCTGGCAGAGGAAGCCCTGCTCGAGGAGGCAGCGCATCTCGGAGAGGGGGGCTCCTACCGCGAAAGTCGCGGACTCGAGAGGTCTCCTCAGGGTCGAGACGGCCTTCTTCTCTCGCTTGGTCGGACATTCGTCGCAGACGCTCTTTTCGGAGAGCTTGAACTCGGAGCCAGTGAGGAGGGAACTGAGGGCGGAGACGATCATCTCGGGGGTCGGGGCGCAACCGGGGATCCGGACATCGACCTTGACCACCTCGTGGATGGCGTAGACCCGGTCGGTGAGGGGAGGGACCCCCTTCGAGGGGGTCGGGGCCGACTCGGTGGACTTGGAGCCGCGATAGACCTTGTCGTAGAGGTCCTCGAGGGTGAACTGGTTGGCCATGGCCGGAATCCCGCCGAAGCAGGCGCAGCTCCCGAGGGAGATCAGGGTCTTGCACTTGGCCCTCATCTCGAGGGCGAGCTCGCGGTTCTCCTCGTTGCGGATGCCGCCGGAGATGATGCCGACATCGGCCTCGGGAATTTCCTTCTTTGTACCCTCGCCGGTCTGCCCCAGGAGCTTGTGGTCCATGAGGACCGGCATGTGGACGAACTCGAGCTGCGGCAGGAGCCCCAGGAGGGGTTCTCCGATGTCGAGGATCGCCACCTCGCAGCCTCCGCAGATGCTGAACCATTCCTCAGCCACTCTGACCGCCATCGCCTCACCTCCCTCCCGTCCGCGGACGGGCTCGAGATCCCGTTTGACCTATGTATGACGAAAATCGTCACATTTTGTATGAACTCGGTCCGAGCTTGCGCACCTTCCCGACGACTTCCGATACGACCTCCGCGAAGCGGGGGGCCTCGGCGGCCGAGACCCACTCGAGCCTGAAGCGGTCGGGTTCGAGGCCGAAGTCCTCGAGCATCACCTCGATGGCGTCGGCCCGGGCCTTGGCGCGGAGATTGCCCTCGAGGTAATGGCAGTCGCCGGGATGGCAGCCGATGATCATCACAGCGTCGGCACCCTTGGTGAGGGCGTCGATCACGAGGTTGGGGTGGACCATCCCGCTGCACTGGACCCGGATGATCCGGATGTTCGCGGGATACTCGAGCCTCGAGGTGCCGGCGAGGTCGGCGCCCGTATAGGCGCACCAGTAGCAACAGAAGGCCACGATCAAGGGTTCGTAATCGTCGCTCATGCCATGTTCCCCTCAGGCTTCCACATTGAGGGCGGCAAAGACCTCCGCCCGGAGCTTGTCGAGCTCGAAGTGGCGCACATTGACCGCGTCCTTGGGGCAGGTCGCCATGCAGGTCCCGCAGCCCTTGCAGAGCGCCTCGTCGATGACGACCCGCTTCTTGGTCCTGCCGTCCTCGTCGTATTCCACGAGGGTGATGGCCTTGAAAGGGCAGGTGTTGACGCAGTAGGCGCAGCCGTCGCATTTCTCGAGGATGACGTTCGAGATGGTCGGCTCGATCTCGATGGATTCCTTGGTGAGGATGGTCGCCGCCCGGGCGGCCGTCGCGTGGGCCTGGGCGATGCTCTCCTCGACCGATTTGGGAAAGTGGGCGGAGCCGCAGACGAAGAGGCCGTCGGTCGCAAAGTCGACCGGGCGGAGCTTCATGTGCGCCTCGAGGAAGAAGCCGTTCTGGTTGAGGGGCACCCGGAGGAGCTGACCGATGGTCTTGGAGTTGTCGCCCTGCACGAGACCCGCGGAGAGGACCACGAGGTCGGCCTCGAGCTCGAGCTCCCGACCGACCGTGCGCTCGAGCACCTTCACCGCGAGCCTGTCTCCCTTCCGGACCACGTCCGGCTTGGCGCTCTCGTCGTAGCGCATGAAGACCACGCCCTTTGCCCTCGCCTTGGTGTAATAGGCTTCCCTGAATCCGTAGGTCCGCATGTCGCGGTACAGGACATAGACATTCGTCTCGGGGTGGCGTTCCTTGATCGCGAGGGCGTTCTTGACCGCCTCGGAGCAGCAGACGCGGGAGCAGTAGGGACGCTCGGCGTCGCGGGAACCCACGCACTGGATCATGACCACCGTGCCGCCCTTCTCCCTTCCGGAGACCGAGCCCGGCTGGCCCAGCCTGATCTCGAGCTCGCCCTGGGTGAGTACACGGTCGTCGAGCCCGTAGAGGTACTCGGTGGGCCGGTGCTCCTTGGCCCCCACGGCGACGATGACGGCGCCGTGTTCGATCTCGAGGCCTCTCCCCTCGATCGCGAGGCTGGTGCGGAAGTTGCCGATCGAGCCCTTGATCTCGGAGATGGTCGCCCCCGTGTAGACGTGGACGCGGTTGTTGTTGGCTATCTCGTCGAGGGAGCGGTCGAGGTGGTCGCGCAGGCTCGAGCCGTCGAGGAGGTACTGCGAGGTCCTGAGGCGGCCGCCGAGGATCTTCCTCCGCTCCACGATGTGGACCTCGAAGCCCTGCTTCGCGAGGTCGAGGGCGGCTGTCAGGCCCGTGATGCCTCCGCCGACGACGAGGGCGCTGGTGTTGATCTTGAGGGGCCGGGGATAGAGGGGGGAGTCGAGTCTCGCCTTGGCGACGGCGATGCGGACCAGGTCCTTGGCCTTCTCGGTGGCGGCGGCCGGCTCGTGGGGATGGACCCAGGCGCACTGCTCGCGGATGTTGGCCAGCTCGAAGAGGTAGGGATTGAGCCCGGCCTCGCGGATCGTGTTGCCGAAGAGGGCCTCGTGGGTCCTCGGTGTGCAGGAGGCCACCACGAAGCGGTTGAGCCCCAGTTCCGTGATCTTCTTCTTGAGCTTCTGCTGCGTGTCGTTGGCGCAGGCGTAGAGCTCGTTCTCGACATAGACCACGCCGGGCAGGGTCTTCGTGTATTCCACGACCTGGGGAATGTCGACCACCGCCGCGATGTTCGTGCCGCAGTGGCAGACGAAGACGCCGACCTTGGGTTCCTGTCCGGCCGTGTCGGTCTCGGGGGGGTACTCCTTGGTGGTGACGAGGCTGCCGCGGGCCTCTCCGAGGAGGGCGAGGACGAGGGAGGCGGCGCCCGAGGCCTGGGTCACCGTGTCGGGGATGTCCTTGGGCTCGGCGAAGGCGCCGGCGACGAAGACGCCCGGGCGCGTCGTCTCGGTGGGACGGAGGGGGGAGGTCCTGCAGAAGCCCATCGGGTTGAGCTCGATGCCGAAGCGTTCGGCCAGCCGCGCGGCCCCGGCTGGCGGCCTCATGCCCACCGAGAGGACGACGAGGTCGTATTCCCTCGAGAGCTTGCGGTCGTTCTCGCCGAGGTACTCGATGACGAGATTCTCGCCGCCGGGCGCCTGGCTGACCGTCGGGATCCTGCAGCGGATGTAATTGACCCCTGACTCCTTGGCGCGCTGGTAGTATTCCTCGAAGTTCTTGCCGTAGGCGCGCAGGTCCATGAAGAAGATGTCGCAGTCGAGTCCGGGATTGTGCTCGCGGGCTATGGTCGCTTCCTTGGTCGCGTACATGCAGCAGACCGAGGAGCAGTAGTCGTGCTCGGCGTCGCGGGACCCGACACACTGGATGAAGGCGATCCTCCCGGGGATCTTGTTGTCGGAGGGCCGCAGCACCTTGCCGGAGTTGGGTCCCGATGGCGAGAGGATGCGCTCGAAGGCCATCGAGGTGACGACGTTCTTGTACCTGCCGAAACCGAGACCTTCCTTGGCCTTCGCGTCGAAAAGCTCGAAGCCGGGGGTGAGGATGACGGCCCCCACCCTGAGCTCGCGTTTCGAGTCGCGCTGGTCGAAGTCGATGGCCTTGGCCTCGCAGGCCTTCTCGCAAAGGCGGCATTTCCCGGTCTTGAAATAGAGGCAATTGTCACGGTCTATCGAGGGTTTGGCGGGGACGGCCTGGGGGAAGAGGAAGTCGATGGCCTTGCGCTTGTTGAGCTCGGCGTTGAAGAGGTTGGGCACGCCCTTGGGGCATTTGGAGACGCAGGTTCCGCAGCCCGTGCAGCGGCTCTCGTCCACATAGCGCGCGCGCCTGTCGAGGGTCACCGTGAAGTCGCCGGGGACTCCCTCGACCTTCTCCACCTGGGCGAGGGTGATGATCTCGATGTCCTTGTGCCGGCCGATCTCGACGAGCCTCGGGGCCATGGTGCACATCGCGCAGTCGTTGGTGGGGAAGGTCTTGTCGAGCTGGGCCATGGCCCCGCCGATCGAGGGCTTCTCGTCGACCAAGTAGACCTTGACGCCCGAGGCCGCGAGATCGAGGGCCGCCTGCATGCCGCCGATTCCTCCGCCGACGATGAGGGCCGATCCCGTCTTTTTCCCGTTGCTAGGCATGGTTCGCGACCTCCGCGGCGGGCATCGCGGCGAGGGCCTTCTCGCGCGCCGCCTGGAGGTAGAGCGCGAGGGGGCGATAGACCAGATGCGACAGCTTGCCGAAGGGTACCTCGACGAGGAGCATCGGCGTCACGAAGACCATGTGGGCGAAGAAGGCGAAATGGGAGGGGACCTGAAGGCCGACATAGCGAAGGATATGGATGGCGATGCCGGTGAGGGCCACGAGGAGGATCAGCGTTGGCAGGATCCAGTCGCCGAGGTCGGAGTGCCTGTGGATCTCCTCGCTCCTGGCCGCACGTCCGATGAGGGCGGCCAGGCTGCCGTAGAGGAGGCCCAGCGTGGCCAGGTAGCCGAGCCAGCGCTGAGGATGCCAGAGCGGAAGTATGGCGTCGGTCTGGAACCAGCGCAGGAAGAAGAGCGTCAGGACCGACATGATGACAAAGCCCGAGAAGAGGGCGAAGTGCCTGAGCCAGCCGAGCCTGTCCTTGCCGCCGGGAATCCGGTTCTGCGCGAGGCCCTGGGTGAACAGAGCCGGCAATGCCGCGAGATAGGCCGTGAAGGGGACGCGGATCTCGGACTCCGCAAGGGCGGAGCGCGTCATGGAGACGGCGCCGAAGGCCAGGAGAAGGGCCGGGATCGCGAACACCGCGATCGTGAAGGCATAGCCGATGGGGCCGACGGCGTGCTGGAGCCCGACCGCCCCCACCATGTCGGCCGAGACAAAGGCGTCCGGGGCGAGGCCGATCACGGAGAAGTGGTAGAAGAGAACGAGGATAAGGACCAGGGCGGCCGCGAGGAGGTTCGCTCCCACCCTCCATGCCGCTGAAGTGTTGAGGCGGCTCGCCAGCCCGGTGAGGTCATAGCGAGAGATGAGGTATTTTCTGAGAGTCATCATGGCTTCCGCCGGCTCCGCCTGCCGCGGGCAGGCCGCGGAGCACTCGCCGCAATAGTGGCAAAGCCAGGGCTCGAGGCTCGCCTTCAGCGATGCGGCCATCCCGAAGAGCGCGAGCCGCATCGTCCTGCGCGGGAAGGTGGTGGAACCCCGGGCCAGGGCGCACTCGACGCTGCAGCTGCCGCAGTTGAGGCAGGCGCCGACATCGAAGGCTCCGAATTTTCTGACTTCTTCGACAAGGGAGGGGTCAATGGATATCGCGTTCATGATTGGCCACTTTTCCTCCTAATGCGAAGGATATTCCGGTGTACCAACCTGTCAATTCATATTAGGTAAAATCGTTCTTATGGATAGGGTCAATGGATAAGTTATTAACTATAACTATTGGGAGTATTATTATAGATAAAACAAAATCGCGCAATTTCGCCCCATTGACCGATCGATCGCACGACAGATTCGCGGGGCGGCGCCCCGGCTCTTCAGGACCTCGCGGAGGGACTTCCCGCCCCGCCAAACTTGAGAGGAGCACCTTCCGGCGGTAGGATGATTCCTGCGCCGCCCCCAGCCGGGTCCGAAAGGCGGCCGGCCCGGGGCACTTTGGCCCGCCGGACTGTTGACTCTCCTCCGTAGGTCTTATTATTTTATGCATCAACAATTCTGGCTCTCCCCAGCCGGGGAGGGCAGTTTCCAGGTGGAATAGATGTCGAACAAGCACCACGAGCGCCAGGAGCCGAAGGCTGCCTCCGAGCCGGATCGAGGGCTGGAGGCCGCGGCTCCCGCCGAGGCAAAGGCGCCCCCCGAGCCCAGGACCGAGGCTCCCGGACCCGACAAAGCCGAGACGGAGGCCCTCCGGAGCCGGATAAAGGACCTTGAGGCCAGGCTGACCTTGCTCGCAGAAGAAAATTCCTCCACGAAGAATCAATACCTTCGGAGCCTCGCCGAATACGAGAACTTCCGGAAGCGCATGTTCCGGGAGAGGGAGGACCTCCAGAAATACTCCAAAT
>Ga0334722_10003326_pt1 | contig 17404 bp, 25 predicted proteins | sample C3_bottom_MG_FD_207210 | JGI IMG/M metagenome (GOLD analysis project Ga0334722, IMG submission 207210) | Sediment microbial communities from Yellowstone Lake, YNP, Wyoming, USA - C3_bottom | ecosystem: Environmental > Aquatic > Freshwater > Lake > Sediment | place: USA: Wyoming | collected...
CTGCCAGCCTGGCACCGATAATAAGTATAAAGCCACCTACAAATGCCCACAGGAGGCGTTTTGGCACCGAGCTCCCTTTATATTTTTCCCAGTTTGAGTGGATTATTGTGATCTTAAATTCTTTTCTGAAGAGTGAAATCACTATTCCTGAAATAAATGCACCTGTTAAAAACAGCACCTCCCACTTACCCGGACCCTGAATTTTTGGAAAGTAACTGTTTTGAGTTGTTCCTGTAATCAAATCAGATACATACGGATATGCAGTTGAAGCACCAATAATCCTGTTTGTACCAACTGTAAGAAACACGATCGCATTTAAAACAGCCAGACCTATCCCGGAGTATAGCCATTTAAGATCCTTTGTTTTTTCAATTTTATTGAGCCAGAAAGCTATCCATATAAATAACGCACCTACTATAAAATCGGCCACATAAAAAATGACATCATACTGCCCGATGAGTGTAAATAAGGAAATACTGCCAAGATCAGGACCGGTTATTCCCTGTACGAATGGTAAAATAATGGTATAAATCAGTCCGCCTGTCAAAGCGCCTATGATGCCTGCAAGTGCATCTACTGATCCTTCTCCGAGTGAAACCGGAAGTGTTCCCGGACAGTATCCCAAAATTGCCATACCAGATCCGAAAATTAATCCTCCGATTGTTATTCCACCTAACAATATCGGTTTAATATGATAAGTTGCAAAACCCAGACCGACCTCAATTGCGATTATGATAACTCCAACACCAATAGCTGCTGCAATGGCTTTTGCGACAGCATAGTTTTCAAGTGTTGCCATTCCGCTTATAACATTGTACCTGTTCAGATTTGAATACTGCAGGATCGCGCCAAAAAGGAATCCGAGGACTAAGATTATTACATCCATATTATTTTATTTTTTAATATATCATAAGAATAAAGTAAAGGTATTTTATTTTTTCAGTATGGTAATATGATTTGTCGTGCTATGATCCGATATTTCATCAATGATTTTTAAGCCGGCCCTATCAGCCAGATAATTAATGCCCCCATTCGACATATAGCTTTTATAGTTTATGTAGTGTTCTTTTCCTGCTATAAATTCTATTGCTTCACTTAAAAAACCTGCAAACCCTTCAGGTCGGGGAACAAGATAGTCTCCTATAATGATCCTGTCAGCTACTGAGGCCGCTTTTTTAAGAAGATCTATCCTTTCTTCTTCATTAACTTCGTGAATAACAAATGTCAGAATTGCGAAATCAAACTTTTTGTTTCCTGAAGCTATTATTTCATCTATGTTACTGTGATGAAATGAGATATTAGGGGCAGAATGTTTTAGTAATCTTTGCTCTGCCATTGCAATATTCCGCTCTGAAAGGTCTATACCCACCAGCGATTTGCATTTGTCTGACAGGAAAAACTCAAGCCTGCCGGTTCCGCATCCTATATCTATTACAGTTGATTGGGATACGACAAGAGCTTTTATCTGGCTGAATAATTTATCCTGGTTTGGTGCGATAACCGTATCATAAAACCAGCCATCGTACCAGTGATTTTTATTTTCGGGCATAGTCAGGCTATAGATAGAATGAATGATTTCAGATTAATTTACTCAATATTTTATCCCGGTTATCAGCAACTTTCCATTCTTTCAGAACCTCATTCAGCTTTGCAGAAAAGTCACCTTTATTATTGATACTATCAATAAAACGCTTGTATATGTCAGGAGTAACCTCGAAATGTTTGACCAGCTTGTCAGATGTATATTCCAATTTTTCAATATGTTGTGGATCGAACATGCATTTTTGAGCCATTAAAGGACAGGTTACATTCTCTCTTTTTATTCCAAACTCGAAAAACATGCCGCATTTTGCACAGTAATATTTCCCGACTTCCCTTTCTCCAAGGATATCAATGAAATCAACGTCAAGATCGTGTTCAATGCTTAGGCAACTTTTTAAATATTCCAGACTACCCAGAAGGATATCTTTAATTTTTTCTTTCTCCCAGATCTTCCCTGCGTCCATTGATACAAATGTGATAGATTTTTCATTTATTCTCTGAGCTGTTACACAGCCGGTCAGGATTATAATAAAGCTTTTGATTGTCTGTAATGGCTGTTGTTTTGAGATGTCAAACTTCCACTCTTTCAGGAAGTCAAGATATATTTTTGTAAGGCTTTTCCCGGTATCCGAATAATTTACTGTTATTATATCGCTTAGAATTCTCTGCGGGATCTTTGGATAAAATAAACCGAATTTTTCAAGCGACTCAGTTGATTCGGGGGCAAGGTTCTCAACAGCGATCGGGGTATTGACACACATCCCGGTCATGTAAGGTCATTCGGGTTTATCAAGGACAAAGATTTTTTTGCAGGTTACACACTAATAATGATTTGATTCTTATATACTTTCCACTGGTAAAGAATTGATTTTATTCTTTATTATTTCCATACGTGTCATTTTGTTTTCTTCCATTTGTTTATATTTTTAAATTAGAATTTTAATCGTTCTGAATAAGGATGCTTTTAAGCTCGCTTTTGCTTACTACTCCCGACTGTCTCCATATCTGTTTGCCATTTTTAAAGACCATTATGGTGGGAACGCTCTGGACATTAAACCGGGCAGCAATTTCCCTGTTATTGTCAACATCGATCTTTATAATCTTTACTTTCTCGCCAAGTTCGTCGGCTACTTCTTTTAAAATCGGAGACTGCATTTTACAGGGTGCGCACCAGAGAGCATGAAAATCGATAATCACAGGCCGGGAATCATTTATTATTGAATCGAAATTTCCTTTCATTTCATTATACTTTATATGTTAAACTTCCGTTGGGGCAAGATGCCACACATTCGAGGCACCTGGAGCAGGTGTAGCTGTCGCCGGGCCTTATGCTTTTAGGTTTATATAAGCTGAACTTAGCAGGTTCCATAGCAACAATATAGCACTTCTTATCGCAAATCCCACAATTTTTGCAACTGTCTTTGTTCAATTCTATTTTAAAAAGGGAGTAACGGTTCAGCAAGCCTGAAATCCAGGCTATCGGGCAACCTACTTTATGATATTGATACATCTGTCGTATTTTTCCATCAGGGCTCATGCTCATTATGAGTTCCATAATGAGTCCCATGGGACAAACCCAGCGGCAAAAAACTTTACCGAAGATCACCCCGAGAATTATCCCTGCAAGTAAAATATACCAGAGAGAAATATTGAATTTTGAAATTGCCAGGTAAAGAGCAGCACCTGAAACTGAAAGTATTATAAACCTCTTGCTGACAAGTAGTTTTAAGAATTTGCGCATTTGCAGATGGGTTAAATGAAACATTTTGTTGAAACATGGTCGGAATAGAATCCTACAATCCGGGCAACCTTGGAAATCTGCCAAGCTTGGTCAGTCTGGAATACACACCCCAGCCTTTTTTCATCCAATGGCCTACAACCGGCATTGGGATCATGAAACCATTTTTATTGTTACGGAAAATAAAGGCAGCGCCATTGCCGGTATCCATCACACAAAGAATGTTCAGATGTTCTTTATACCCTTTCAGTGATTTATTGCCTTTTTCTGTTGCAACAATATTAAACGATGTATTTCTCCCCATTAGCTCGGCTATATGACCCTGTTTTGCAGTCCATTCCGGTCCTTCGAGTGCTGCTATATCTCCGATTGTATAAACATTGCTGACCCCGGGGACCTGGCAGTAATCATTAATCTTAATGAATCCAGCCTGGTTAGGAGGCAAGTCTGAATTTTTCAGAACTGATGGTCCTGTCCCAGCTGCAATAAACATAATGAGATCTGAATCTAGTTTTGTATCATTTTCGAAAACAATGCCTTCAGGTAAAAACTCTTTGATTTTTTCCCCGAAGTGTTTTCTGATATTATAGCCGGAGAACATTTTATCTATCATAGCCAGGGCACCTTTTCCCATTTTGGCTCCAGTCTCATTCACAGGGGCAAAGAATGTCAGTTCAAAATTATCTCTGATTTTTTTCTTATTTAAATAGATATGAATATTAAAGATTAATTCAAAGGCGGGCCAGCCACGAACTGCTGATAAATCATTCGGATTTCCTCCGAAACCGATTGATATTTTTCCGCTTTTTCTTCGGATCAGTTCATCCAGTTTGTCTCTGATATCTAACGCCATTTCCGGCTTCGCGCAGATCGATAATGTATTATTTATTCCCTTATGCTGCATTTTTTCAGCTTCAAATGCAAGAACAAGATAATCATAGTGTAAGGTGTTATTTTCGCAGACTACCTTATTCTCAGTGACCCGGATTCCGCTGACTCTGTCAATAATTACTTTGAAAGGATACTTTTTTTGTATTCCCGATAATGGAACTTTAACATCCTCAAATTCCTTGAGATGAACGGGAACCCAGATAGAGATAGGGTACAGATACAGATAGTCGAGTTCTGAGACCAGTGTAACTTCAAAGATATTTTTTTTCTGCAGTTCAATAGCAGTCTGAAGTCCTGCAAATCCGCCGCCCAGAATTACGACTTTTTTCATCCTCTATGTTGAAATAGTATTTGATTGATTACGTTATCCTTTACTCAAAAAAAGGTTATTAACTATCTGGCAGAAAGCTGTTTAAGCAGGAAGTCTTTTGATTTTACCCCCACAAAGCGATCAATCTCCCGTCCATTTTTAAATAGTATCATAGTAGGGATACTGCGAACCTGGTATTTCTGAGCTAATGACTGGAATTGTTCGATATTTACCTTTCCAACATGAGAGGTGCCTGCAAGTTCATCAGCAACTTCATTCAGGACAGGAGCCATCATTTTGCATGGTACGCACCAGCCTGCCCAGAAATCGACAAGAACTAATTTGTTCTTTGTCTGATGATGAAAATTCTTGTCTGTTAAGGTCAGTATCTTATCATTATCCTCAACAATCGGGATGTTTTTCATCCTAGCGCGTGCCAAAATATAAATTGAAGCCATGAAGGCAATAATTATTGCTGTTATTATCAGTGTAGTATGCATATCAGATTGTTATAGTTTGTTTCTGTTTAACTTTTAATTCGTTCAGATAGTTGGATGCCGCCAGTGCGGCAATAGTTCCATCTCCTACAGCGGTTGTAACCTGCCTGAATCGTTTCGCAGTGCTGTCTCCGGCTGCATATACGCCTTCAATATTTGTAGACATATCGTTCTTAACCACTATCTCTCCCCATTTATTTAATTCAATAATGCCTTTTAAAAATCCAGTATTAGGAATATATCCGATGAAAATAAATGTTCCATCGGTTTTGAAATTCTGTATTTCACCTGACTTCAGGTTTTTTATGTCAGCGCTTTCAAGGTTCTCATTCCCATTGAAAGCGATAATTTCAGATTCCATGATGAAATTTATTCTGGGATTGCTTTTTGCCTCCTCAATAGCGTGCTCGAATGCCTGGAAATGGTCGAACTGATGAACTATTGTAACTTTGCTGGCATATTTGGTCAGAGAAACAGCTTCTTCAAGAGCTGAATTGCCTCCGCCAACAACCAGTATCTCTTTTCCTGTGAAAAAATCACCATCACAGGTGGCGCAATAGGAGATGCCTTTGCCCTTAAAATTATTTTCACCTGTTACTCCCAGAGTGCGAGGCCTTCCACCAGGAGTGAGAATGATGCTGTTTGAAGTAAAAGAATTGCCATCGGATAATGATACATTTTTAATTTCACCTTCCAGCCTAATTTCCTGCAATGATACATTTGATTTAATGTCACATCCGAAGCTTTTGGCCTGTTTTTTCATAATATTGCCAAGTTGGTAGCCACTTATACTTTCAACTCCGGGATAATTAGCTATCTCATGAGTCAAAACCATTTGGCCCCCTACAGTACCCTCATCAAGGATGAGCGTTTTCATCTTCGCTCGGGAGAGGTAAATACCTGCCGTGAGACCGGCAGGTCCTGCTCCTAAAACTATGGCATCATAATGGTTTTTTGCTTCCATATAACTAAGCTGTTACTTCTGCTGAAAATTCTTTGTTTAAAATGGCTGTAACCTGATCTTTAGACTGAATGCTTGAAGTAGCTTTTACAACTTTCCCGTTCTTATAATAAATAGTAAACGGAATCCCCATAAATCCGCGTACTTCCGGCAGATTCCTTATTACGGATGACTGAGGATTATCAAACTCCATATCATAAAACTTTACATGCTTATAATCGTCCTCCAGTTCTTCGGCTATACCGTAAACAGGAATACACATTGGACCCATGCGGCCGCATATTACCATTACATTTTCATTTTCGCTGATTGCCTTATTATGATCAGCAATCGATTCCAGATGTTTTAAATTTGTGTATAACATAGCTTTTTGTATTTTAATTTATTTGACAAAATTACGATACAATATCTTTTGACATGAAGAATCTGAGGAGTAATGTAACAATTTCCCGATTGAAAATGGACAACTATTTTATTGATTTAAAAACTAACTTTGAACATTCAAAGGATTAACAGAAAATGAAAACGATACTCGAAACCGACAGTGATTTCATATGCGATATACAGGCTCCTTGCTTTCAGATGCTGGAACATGAAGAAGCGGAATTAGTAAGAGCAAGCAAGACACAGGTTCTTTTCAGGAAAGACGATAATCTTACAAAGCAGGGTGCGTTTGCTTCATATGTTCTGTTTATAATAAGTGGTTATGCAAAGCAATATCTTGAAAGTAACGGTTCAAAAAGCTTCAACCTGAGGATTATCAAACCGGGTGAGTTCATTGGTCTCTCTCCTGTTTTCTCAGGGAACACTTTTACCTATTCTTCAGTTGCCCTGACCGACTGCCAGGTATTTCTCATTGAAAAAGATGCCATTGCGAAGGTGGCTAAGGAGAACGGCAAATTCGGGTTTCAGATAATCAAAAGATATTGTGAGCAGAATACAAATCTGCTAGGGACTGTAGGCAGCCTGATGTACAAACAGATGAACGGACGACTGGCAGAAACCCTTCTATATCTGGATAGCGTAAAGCAGGAAAAAGAAGAAATATTTCAGCTTCTTTCGAGAAAAGATCTTGCCGATTTTGCAGGTATTTCAACAGAAAGCGCTGTTAAACTTTTAAAACTTTTTGAGAAGGATGGTTTGATAAAACTGAAAGAGAAAGATATCCTCATTTTAAAACGTGAGACATTGAACGAAATCAGCAGGAAAGGATAATGCTGTTGATCTGACTCAGGTGAAGCTTCAGTAAGTCCTGACTATGTACAACTCTGTTTTTCATTTACAAATCTAAAGCCGGATTATTCATCCTCCCAATCTGAAAACTGGGATTATAACTCTAAATTTTCTTTGAGTGATCTTACTGTTAAAGGTCTCTTAAGCAATAGTTAATCTATTGTTAATGAGGGATGTTTGGCACCTATTTTGTTTAGTTGTAGATTATTAAAATATTTAAAACTATGACAGAAAAGATAAACACTCCGGAAGATAAATCAATGACCTTTTCAAGAGAAAAGAATTATTTAATGCGGGGAAATACAAGCTACATTTCTCAATAGTGTTGATAATATCGGGATATGTAGATTGTAGATGATCAAGGACTAACAATAAAGAATAGAATTTAAAATGAATAAATAGAATGAGTAAAGTAAAATAGGATTTAAAATGATTTTAAAAATATTTATTATGAAAACAAAAACATTATTAACTGGATTTCTGGCAGCAGTTTTTGGAGTTGCCAGCACGGTATTTGCCTATTCACACCATAGTCAGGTTGAAAACCAAATGCTCATCAAAGAAAAAAACGGACAGACTGAAGGAACTGCCGCTGTAGTCTTAACCAATATGCAGGTGCCGGCGGGACCTGTTGACCTAACTTATGCTGCTGATCAGACAGTTCGGTCAGTTGTACATGTCAGGGTAAGATCAACGGTAGCAATGAATGATGAATCTGACAATCCGTTTTTTCAGTTTTTCAACGGAAACAATATGAGGCAGCGTCCGCAAAAAGTTACTGGTTTCGGATCAGGTGTAATAATTTCACCCGACGGATATATTGTAACCAATAATCATGTTATTGATGGTGCAGACTCTATTCAGGTGACACTTTACAACAATAAGGCTTATTCAGCGAATGTTGTTGGCAGAGATCCTGATTCAGATATAGCATTAATAAAAATTAAAGCAAAAAATCTGCCGGAAATAAAAATCGGTAATTCAGATAATCTGAAACTGGGAGAGTGGGTTCTTGCTGTAGGAAATCCTTTTAATCTTACATCAACAGTTACAGCTGGCATCGTGAGTGCAAAAGGCAGAAGCCTGGACCTCGACGGAAGTTATAAGCTGGAATCGTTTATACAGACGGATGCTGCACTGAACATGGGTAACAGCGGTGGTGCGTTGGTTAACACAAAAGGAGAACTTGTCGGAATAACATCTGCCATTGTTTCCCCCACAGGAACCTACTCAGGCAATTCTTTCGCAATCCCGGTAAATATTGTCAAGAAAACAGTTGCTGATCTTAAGCAGTATGGAAGGGCACAAAGAGCGTTTATGGGAATAAATATAAGGGAGGTTAATTCAGATCTTGCAAGGAAGGAAAAACTGGATAATGTAAGCGGAGTATATGTAGCATCAGTAGTTCATGGCGGAGCAGCCGAAGAAGCAGGAATTAAAGCTGAAGATGTGATAGTAAAAATCGACAATAAAGATATCGCCTCACCTTCACAGCTTCAGGAAACAATTGCCGAGCATAATCCCGGAGATAAAATAAAACTCTCATTTTTCAGAAATGGCAGGGAAGAAACAAAATCAGTCGAGCTGAAAAACGTTGATGGTACAACTGCAGTTGTTCTGGAAACTACAGGTGAGACTGTTCTTGGCTCCAGACTAATGCCTCTCTCATCTCAGGAGAAAGAAAAATATTCAATTAATTCCGGTATTAAAGTCACCAGTATTGGCGAAGGAAAATTAAAGGATCTTGGGATTAAGAATGGAACAATAATTTCTGCTATTAACGGGAAAGAGGTAAATAGTGCTTCCGATGTTCGGGAAGCAACGTCCGATGGTGAATTTCTTTCTTCAATTAATGGAATTCAACCAAATGGCACCTTTTTTAGCTATCAGTTTAAAAATTAACCGGATAAACGCTTAGCTTTCATGGCATGTACCCGGGCGCCATTAGTCTGAAAAATTATTATAAAACAAAATCAGGCTGATGGCGCTCTTTTTATTTGCACCTTTCTATAGACAGACGAACTATTTCTATGGGAGGAAAGCTGCAAAACCGGAACCTGAATTATAGTCAGACATACATAATTTAATATTGAAATTCTCATCCGGAATAGAAAAATGAAAAATTAACCGTAGGAAAAATACAGATTTTGTTTCTAAGTGTAAAAATGCTTACGGTTTATCCTGAGCTTAAAGAATAATAAATAATAAATTTGAACGTATAAGAGCCATACAGAATTATGTTTCATCCACTTACCTTGCAGAATTAGAATGACTGACAATGAAATAATCAGACTGGTACTGAATGGTGACCGCCAGATATTCCGGTTGCTTGTAGAAAAACATCAGTCAATGGTATTTCGGACATGTATGGGTTTCCTTCACAATAAAAATGATGCGGAGGATCTTGCCCAGGATATATTTATCCAGGCATATCAATCCCTGGAAGGTTTTCGGGCAGATTCCTCGTTTTCAACATGGATTTATCGGATAGCAGTTAACGCCTCGCTTAACAGAGTGAGAAAAAATACGGGTAATATGATATTGCACAGGATAGATACCTTTTTTTACCCCATACAGGATAAAGAATTATTATCATCGTTTCATGATTATGTAAACCCGGAAAGTATATTAATCAGTAAGGAGCAGAATAAATGGGTTCAGAATGCACTCGACAGTCTCCCTGAAAATCAGAGGACTGCTATTGTTCTGAGCAAATATGATGATCTTCCTCAAAAGGAAATTGCTGAAATAATGAAAACGACGGAAGGTGCTGTTGAAGCACTTATCCAGCGGGCAAAAGCAAATCTCAGAATTAAATTGGCATCTTCTTCTAAAAAAGAGAAAAAGACCGTAGGAAAAGTATAAGTTTTGTTTCTAACCTAAAAATGAATTAAAATGAATTGTCAATTATGCCAGAATGAATCAGATGCATACCGAGATGGAAGACTCTCCGGCGATATGAGAATTCAGGTTGAAGCTCATCTTCAGAGCTGTGAAGAATGCGCACAGAGCTATAATATTCTGTTACTTGCTGAAAAGGTCATAGAACAGGAAAAAGGAATAACTCCTGATCATCTCCTTTCTTCGAGGATAATGGACCGGATCACAACTCAGCAGGAAACCGCACAACAATTAAAATCACCATTTACAAGGTTATTAAGACCTGCGTTGATTGCTACAGCAATGGCTGCTGCCATTTTTGCCGGAGTTTTGATTGGGAACATTTATAAACCTTCTGCCAGGGTCTTATCAAAGCCTGTTGAATTTGCACTTATTGATGATGTTGCCATTGAAGCGGTTGATATTTTAACAAATGAATAATCCGGATAATATGAAAACTGAAAATAGAAACAGGTGGATGGTATGGGCGATAATTGTTTTAGCCATTCTGAATATTACCACATTAATAACATTTGTATATCATAAAAACCAGGTCATTGACACGGAAACCGTTGCAACACCCGATTCTGTAAAGTCAGAAACCGCTTCTGTTTTATACAGTGGACGCTACTTTCGTGATGAGCTCAATCTTAGCAATGAACAAATGAATAAATTCTCTCAGTTCAACCCTGAATTCAGACAGGATGCAAGAGCTATTAATCTCAAACTTACTGAGAAAAGACATGAAATGCTGATTGAAATGGCACAAAAAAACAGTGATAAGAACAAACTTAATCTGCTCTCTGATTCAATTGGCTATCTGCATGCCAGTCTGAAAAAAGTTACATTTATGTATTACCTGAACCTTAAAAACATTTGCACTCAGGAGCAACAGAAGAAGCTGGAGCAGCTTTTCGGAGAAGTTTTTAACAGCGATACCCAGATATTACAAAATGGAGCAGGGAGACAGGGAGGCCGGCGTTATGGCTGGCGAAATAAAAATTAATCAATTTCTAAATTTTAAAACTTAATGTTATGAATGCAAAACTTATTATTTCAGGATTGGCCTTTCTGGCCATAACAACAGTGGCAGGTGCTCAGAATAACGGTGTCCAAAATCGTCAAAGAAATTACGCCGGAAAAGGAGCAGTATATGTTGATGCTAACAAAAATGGCATTTGCGATAATTTCGAAAATTCAGTATCCTCTGGTGCTCTATGTAAAAGATCAGGTAATGGTAAATTTTGTGGCATGAGGCAGGGACAACGTGGAATGGGGCACGGGCAAGGTAAGGGAATTAACTTTGTGGATGCCGATAAAAATGGGATATGCGACAATTATGAAGTTCCTGCAAAAAAATAAGTTTTTTATCTCTTCAGAAAGCAGATCACCTTTCAGACAAGCTATTTAGATTTGTATAAAATTAATTATCAGTGTTTTAAACATTTTTATAAACAACTGAATGTGATAACTATTTGCAGTTTTTTAACAAATAAAAATTAAAAAAATGAAGACAAAAATTCAAAAATTGGTTTTAGCAGGTTTTATTGGTATGACAATAATAGGTTTTAGTGCATGTTCCAAGGAAAAAACCGATGCCCAGTACACTAAATTTACAAGTTTACTGGATGTGACAGAGATTGGTGCTTCATCGATTGTTGCAAACAGTCTTGAAGCAGTTGTTCCGGAAACAGTTGTTTCAGGAACATCCGAACTCGACATTTTGCTTAATATTAAGGAAGAAGAGAAACTGGCCAGAGATGTATATTCAGCACTGAATCTGAAATGGAATAACCAGGTCCTTTCGAATATTTCTGCAGCTGAAAACACCCACATGAGTGCTGTGATTTTTCTGCTCCAGAGCTATGGCACGGAATATACAAATGTATTGGACCCCGGAAAATTCACAAACACAGGATTTCAGGCTTTATATGAAAATCTGGTAGCTAAAGGATCGGTATCTCTCGAGGAGGCCTGGAAAGTGGGCACCTTAATTGAAGAGATGGATATAACTGATATAGCCGGTTCTCTTGCCAATGTAAGAGATGAAAGTATAATCATGGTTTTTGAAAACCTTGAAAAGGGATCAAGAAATCATCTCAGGGCTTTTACCCGTCAGTTAACATTACTGGGCTTAACGTATATACCGGTTTACCTTAGCGCTGATGAATATTCCCAGATTATAAGTACACCAAATGAAGCAGGAAAGCAGTACCAGATGAATGGAAATGGAAAAAGAAAATCGGGGAAAGGAATTTGTAATCAGTAAAACATGCTTGAAGCTTATAAAAAATAGATGCTGACTAAAACAATAATGGAAGTCAGTGATACAATTTTAAAAACAGGAATCAGGGTTAACTTAGCAGATTAACCCTGATTTTCATTTTATTTAAAAACAATAGTTTATTGCCATTCAAATCAATAAATTATATGCTTATCAGTATATTTGAGAATTAAAAAGTTATTTTCATTAATCATAATCTGATTGAATTTATGGCAAAAGTTGTTGTTTTAGGCGCTGGGATATCAGGACATTCAGCCGCCTCTCATATCCGGAGAAAACTGGGATCCAAACATCAGGTTACTGTTGTGAGTCCTTCAGAATACTATCAGTGGATCCCGTAAAATATCCGGGTAGGAGTAGGAAGGATGTCTGTTGATAAGGTTCGGTACAAATTAGGCCCGCTTTATAAACGCTGGGTAATCATATTTGAACAGGCGAGGGCTACTGAAATCCATCCGGATGGAAATGAAACAAGCGCTAATCCGTATGTGTCAATAGAATATACGGATTCTGCACGAAAGGGAGAATCGGCAGTCGTAGAGTATGACTATCTGATCAATGCCACCGGCCCTAAACTGAATTTTGGCGCGACGGAAGGTCTCGGTCCTGGCAACTTCACACATTCTGTCTGCTCATGTGATCACGCTTCAGACACATGGGAAGCTTTGAAGGTATGTATTGAACGAATGAAGAACGGAGAGAAGCTCAGGATACTTATTGGGACAGGCCACCCAACAGCAACATGCCAGGGTGCCGCTTTTGAGTATGCACTGAATGTGGCAAGTGAGATCAAAGTAAAAGGTCTGATGGATCAGGCCGAATTGATCTGGATAACTAATGAGTACGAAATCGGAGATTTCGGTATGGGAAGCGCCTTTCTGAAAAGAGAGGATATATCTTCAGAAATGTTTGTCCCCAGCGGCTTCATGAAAGTTGACGCTGACTATACTGGCAAGCCTTTCGAAGACTGGGGTATTGAAGACTGACCGTCAGTTTACCAGAACCCGTCATATAAAAATATATTTGCTACAGGCATTGCTTTTGCTCCACCGCATCAGATCTCGAAACCAATGAAAAGCCCTAATGGCACACTTATAACTCCCGCACCGCCACGAACAGGAATGCCATCGGGTGTTACGGGAAAAATTGTTGCTCTGAACATTGTTAATCTTATCGAAAAGGGTCAGGAAAATTTTGTTCATAAAGCTTCCATGGGCAAAATGGGAGCTGCCTGCATTGTTTCAGCAGGATTTGGTTTGCTGAAAGGACAGGCCGCAACAATGACTGTTTTTCCAATTGTTCCTGATTGGGAGAAATATCCTCAATGGGGACGCGACGTAAGCTATACAGTCGGTGAAATTGGACTCGCGGGTCACTGGATCAAATTGCTGCGTCACTATCTTTTCCTGCATAAAGCCAAGGGATATCCCTTCTGGTGGTTACTTCCTGAATGATATTTTAAAAGACTAAAATTTAATAAAATGGCTAAGAATATTGTAAGAGGTTATTATGAGGAATCCTACCCGCCTCTTCCTACCAGAGCAACAAAGTTCTGGCGAAGAAACCTGATTAAACAGTTTATAAGGTTTGTTGTGCTTAATCTGAGAATTATGCGAATAATTGTAGGAGGTCACTCCTGAAAGATTCTGTTGTTAATTTTCTGGTACAGAATGTAATGCAACTGATATTTTAAATACTGAATATCAGGTACCAGAAACTGTATATCAAAAAGATTGATGTAAATCAATAAATATCCTGTAATCTGTCAGCCCGGTTTATATTTTGGGTGAGCGTTAATTCATATATTTGCCACTCAAAAAAAAACACTTATGGAATATACCGACTTCAGCAACCTTTATAACGATTCAGACAGACAGATCTTAAAGCTGGCAGAAGATTCGCTTAATCCAGGTCTTGACAGAGTAAGCGAAATTATTGAATATGCTAAAGAAGCAAAAATAAATAAGATAGGCATTGCCAATTGCACAACCTTTATCAGAGAAACAAATCAGCTGGAAGAGATTCTGACAGGAGAAGGATTTCAGGTTGAAAAGGTACATTGTAAATTTGGAAAGGTGCCATTTAATGAGTTGCTCCCAGGTTATAAAGGCATATCATGCAATCCTGCGGGTCAGGCTAAATATCTTGAAGATAAAGGAACTGAACTTAATATAATGATGGGGCTGTGCCTCGGACATGATATGATTTTTAATGCCAGGTCGAAAGCTCCTGTTACCCCTCTTCTTGTGAAAGACAGAAAATTAAAACATTCTACAATAGATGCATTTAAGGAACTAAATTTATGATATGGCGCTATTCCTAAATCATCATTGAAAAAATCACAGAAAATCAGATGATAAACAACGATATTTTATTCATCCATTTGCACTGATCAGCAATAATGATTTCTTGTTGATAATCTCAACATTTTTGCCTGAAAGTTTGATAATACCATCATTTTCAAATTCTGTTAATACGCGACTGACGCTTTCTCTGCTTGAGTCAACAAGATTCCCCAGATCTTCCTGATTTAAAGGTATTTTAAAAGTGTCGGAGGAATATATTTGTTCAGATAATTCGATAAGAGTATCTGCTATTTTGCCTCTCATTTGTTTTTGTGTCCTGTTGGCGCATCTCCTGAACACTTCCAATTCATTATTGCAAACTTCCATAAGTATTTCATAGGAAAAAAAATGATTGGCTTTCAATAAATGACGAAATGCATCTATATCTATAAAGCAGACCTCTGCCGGCTCTATAACTGTAACTGAGTATTGATTTATCTTGTCTCCAAATGTAGTTGGCAATCCAAGATAGCAGGGAGCTTTTACGATTCTGACAATCTGCTCATGATATGGTCCGGTAATATGTATTTTAGCTAATCCTTTTCTCATGTAAGCCACATTTGTTGAAAAGGTTCCCTGACGGATTAAGGAATCACCCTTATGAAATTTCACCGATGCACAACTAAATGAAAGTTTTTCAATCTCCTCTGGACTCAGTTTTGATACAGCTTTGGATTTAATCTCACAAACCTTGCAGTCGTTTTTCATTTTGCAAAGTTAAAATAAAAGTGAGCTCTATCACAAAATTGTTTAGGCATACTCACTGTTTTTTTCTCAAACGGGCTTCCCTATTGATTTCCGTTGTGTAATAAATAATATATAAAATCAATCGTTATGGAAAAGAAAAAATTATGTATTGGCTTATATTCAGGGAGCGTTGATAAACTGACGGCCGCAGGAATTATACTCAGTGGAGCAGTAGCTGATGATATGCCAGTGGATATTTATGTGTTGTTACAGGGAGCCAGGGCATTCAGAAAAGATGTAGGCGATAATCCGGATAAGCTGAATTTGGCTGAGAATCCGGAAATGAAAGCTGAATTTTTGCAGTCGTTAAAAAAACTGAAAGTGAAAACATGGCTTGAATTTTTCAGATAATGCAAAACAATCTCAGAAGTAAAAATTCATATCTGCGGCCTTGCTGGTAAAATCTGGGGTGCAGAAAGACTTGATGACTTTATTGACCTGGCTGATGACATCTGTGGTATTGGAGCTTATATTACAGCAACTCAGGAAGCTGATGTTAATTTGTTCATTTGATGGATGTTGATATTGTCTTTTAGTTTACTTTTTTAGATAGAATCTATGACACAAGAAGAATTATTGACCTTACCGGTCACAAAAACCGTCGATGCAAGAGGTACAGCCTGTCCGGGACCGCCGCTGGAAGCAAAAAAAGCCGTTGGAACTATTAAATCAGGTGACATTATGGAAGTTTTGTCAGCTGATGAAGGAACCAAAGTCGATATACCAAAATGGTTTACCAATCAGCGGCATGAATATCTGGGTACAATCGAGGAAAGCGATTTTTTCCGCATTTTTATGAAAAAATGTTAACAGGGGAAGAATGTTGGAAACAAACAAAAAAAGCGCCAGAATCCTGGTCTTTTCCACTGAAAAAATATTGGATCCTGCCATTGATATAGCCGGATTGTTAAAATTGCATTACCCTCCAACCGTTTATACGATTTCGATTCCCTGTTCCAGTGGTGTGAAACCGAAATGGATTCTGCATGCTTTTGAAAAAGGATTTGACGGGGTTTTTATTGCAGCTGATGGGAGCGATTGTCCCTGTGGCGAATCATGTACTGAAAAAACCGGAAAAATAATCAGTCAGACTCATGAACTGATGAAGCATAAGAATATAGAACCTGCACGTTTAAGGATGGCAGCAATATGCTCTGTCTGCAGCGAATCCTTTGTAAAACAAATGAAAAGTCTGAATGAATATTTATTAAAAAATTCAACTGTTTAATTATGCATGGTGAAATAATAAGGGCCTCTTTTGATGCACTTGTTATAGGTGGTGGAATTGCCGGAGGTGAAGCAGCATTAAATATCGCCAATAATGGGTTTAAGGTATGGCTAATTGAAAAAGACCTCTCTATTGGGGGCAAAATGATTCTGCTCAGCAAAGTCTTTCCTACTCTCGATTGTTCTGCCTGCATCACTACCCCTAAGGTATCCGAGATCTCAAGGCATCCTTGGATTACTATTTTTACGGGAAGTGAAGTAAATGCCATTAATAAAATATCTGATATTAGCTTTGAAGCCTAGGTGATTAAGACTCCGCGGTATGTGATAGGCGAAGAATCTACCGGCTGCCAGTTGTGCGAACAGGCATGTCCTGTTCTGGTCTCAGACCAGTATCAGTATGAACTAGTGGGACGGAAAGCAGCATGTATACCATTCAGCATAGCGAGTCCGAGGGTTGCTGCCATTGATATTGATAATTATACTTTGCGCGGAGCCTGTGAAAAAGTATGTCCCACAAAATGTATTGATTTTACCCAGACAATTGAAATAAACGTCGGATCCGTTTTGATGGCCACAGGTTTCGATTCTTATACACCTGCAAATAGTGAGTTCGGTTATATTCAATTTGAAAATGTAGTTACCCTGCCTCAGTTTACGCGTATTATTGAGTTAAATGATAAAAACTTAGTATTCAAAGGGAAAGAAATCAAAAATATAGCATATATATTGCGTTGGAAGCCGTCAAA
>Ga0334722_10003327_pt1 | contig 17395 bp, 16 predicted proteins | sample C3_bottom_MG_FD_207210 | JGI IMG/M metagenome (GOLD analysis project Ga0334722, IMG submission 207210) | Sediment microbial communities from Yellowstone Lake, YNP, Wyoming, USA - C3_bottom | ecosystem: Environmental > Aquatic > Freshwater > Lake > Sediment | place: USA: Wyoming | collected...
TACACTCGGCCATTCCGCCGGAGCAGGAGATGACCGTGGCGACCGACCACGCCCGCCAGACCCACAGCCAGGTGACCCCGCAGGACGCGACCCGGTACGAGTCGCGGTTCGCGGCGCGGGCGAAGAACAGCACCCCGTCGGCGATGCGCGACCTGATGTCGCTGGCGGAGCGCCCCGAGATCATCTCCCTCGCGGGCGGGTTCCCGGACACGGCGTCCTTCCCGGCCGAGGTGTTCGCGGAGGTCATGCGGACCGTCGAGCGGGACCACCTCGCGTCCGCCCTCCAGTACGGGCCGACGGAGGGCCTCAGGGACCTGCGGGAGAAGATCGTCGAGATCATGGCCCACGAGCGGGCGACGGCCACCGTCGACGAGGTGATGGTCACCAGCGGCGGGCAGCAGGGCATCGAGCTGTCGATCGCGACGTTCGTCGACCCGGGCGACGTCGTGCTGTGCGAGGGCCCGACGTACCCGGGCGCGGTGCCGCCGCTCACCCGGTACGAGGCGGACGTGGTGCACATCCCGATGGACGACGACGGCATGCGCGTCGACCTCGTCGAGCCGGAGCTCGACAAGCTCGCGAGGGACGGCAAGCGGGTCAAGTTGCTCTACACGATCCCCAACTTCCAGAACCCCGCCGGCGTGACGATGTCCGGCGAGCGTCGGGAGCGGCTGGTCCGCATCGCCCACGAGCGCGGCGTGATGATCGTCGAGGACAACCCGTACGGCCAGATCCGATTCGACGGCGATCCGCTGCCGTCGCTGTACGAGCTGGACGAGGGCCGCGGGTGGGTCATCTACGTCTCGACGTTCTCGAAGATCCTCGCGCCGGGGCTCCGAGTCGGCTGGGTGGCCGCGCCGCCGCAGGTTCTGCGGAAGCTGAACCTCGGCAAACAGAGCGAGGACCTCTGCTCCGGGACGATGAACCAGCGGTTCGTGCTCGAGTACCTGCGCCGGTACGACTGGCGCGACCACGTCGCGCGCGTCAACGAGATCTACCGGCAGCGGCGCGACACGATGCTGGCCGCGCTGGAGGAAGAGCTCCCGAAGCTGGACAGCATCTCGTGGACGCGGCCGCGCGGCGGGCTGTTCGTGTGGGCGACGCTGCCGTCGTACATCGACACGAAGGACCTCCTGGCCCGCGCGATCCAGGAGAACGTCGCGTTCGTGCCCGGCGGCGCGGCGTTCCTCGACGGCAGCGGCACGAACTCGATGCGCCTCAACTACTCCGCGATGCCGCCGGAGCTCATCTCCGAGGGGATCGCGCGGCTCGGCGCCGTGATCCGTGAACAGGCTGCGATCTTCGAAGGGCTCGGTGGGATATGAGGGTTGCGGTGCTCAAGGGCGGCCGGTCGTTCGAGCGGGAGGTCAGCCTCCGAAGCGGCCACAACGTGGAGGCCGCGCTGCGCCGCCTCGGCCACGAGGTCCTGCCGTTCGACGTGGACCGCGACCTGGTGCGCACCCTGCGCGCCGAACGCCCCGACGCCGCGTTCATCGCGATGCACGGCCAGGGCGGCGAGGACGGCACGGTCCAGGAGCTCCTGGAGATCATCGGCATCCCGTACACCGGGTCCGGCGTGTCGGCGTCGGAGCGCGCCTGGGACAAGGTCGTCGCGAAGTCCGCGTTCACGCAGGCAGGCATCCCGACCCCCGCGAGCTACGCGTTCAGCCAGGCGGCGTTCCGCGAGCTCGGCGCCGCCGACGCCCTCGGCGAGATCGAGGCGCGGCTCGGGCTGCCGCTCGTGGTGAAGCCCGCCCGCGGCGGCTCGGCGCTCGGCATCCGGCTCGCGCACGAGCCCGGCGAGGTGCCCGGTGCGCTGATGGCGGCGCTCGCGTACGACGACCGGCTGCTCCTGGAGCGCTACATCGCGGGGCGGGAGCTGGCGGTGTCGGTCGTCGGGAACGACGAGCCCGAGGCGCTGCCGGTGGTGGAGGCCATCCCGCTCGGTCGGGAGTTCTACGACTTCGAGTCCCGCTACACGCCCGGCGCGACCGACCTGCGCGCGCCCGCTGACCTGCCGGCCGACGTCACCGAAGCGGTCGTGGGCGCGGCGCTGGACTGCTACCGGGCGCTCGGCTGCCGCGGGTTCGCGCGCGTGGACATGATCCTCGACGCCGACATCCATCCGTGGGTTCTGGAGCTCAACACGATCCCGGGGCTCACCGACACGAGCGCCCTGCCGCGGGCGGTCGAGGCGGCGGAGATGACGTTCGACGAGCTGATCGGGCGCGTGCTCGACCTCGCCGCGCTCGGCGCCTGAGGCAGGCGACGCGCGGCGGCCGGTCAGGAGGTGCGCAGCTCCGCGGGCGGCAGGTCCTCGGGCAGGGGCGTCTCCCGCGGGTTCGTCCCCTCGGTCGACTCCCACGTCGCGAACGCGACGCCGTCGCGGCCGTCGTGGGGCTGTGCGCCGCCCAGCGCCAGCAGCGACACCGTCGCCGGCCCGCGGTTCACGAGCTGACGGCGCACGTCCGGCGCGACCCGCGCGGCGGCGCCGGGGCCCAGGTCGTGCTCCTCGCCGTCGACGGCGAGGGTGAGGCGGCCGTCGAGCACGACGAACACCTCCTCCTGGTGCAGGTGCACGTGGATCCGTCCGCGCTGGCCCGGGCGCAGCACGATGTGGTTGATCCCGAACGTCGTGACCCCCAGCTCGCGGCGAAGCAGCTGGAACCGCTCCGGCGTGTCCGGGTCGATCCGCGCGATCGTGATGCCGTCGTTCATGGGTGTCCGCCCCCCGTCGAGTCCGTCGCAAGCGCCGCGACCGGCCGGAGCGTATCCGCCCCGCGGCCACGCGAGTTAATCCGTGTGTAAGGGATCCCGAACATTGCAGCAATCCGCGAGGGCCAGGATTGCCCGATGCGCACCGCCCTCGACGAGCCCCCCGCCCGCATCGGCTTGAATGTCGCCGTGCGCACCGTGCTGGTCGTCGACGACGAGCCCCTCATCCGCGACGTGGTCGCCCGCTATCTCGAGCGGGAGGGCTTCCGCGTCGTCGAGTGCGGGGACGGCGAGACCGCGCGCGCGCTCGTCGAACGCCACGAGCCCGACCTCGTCGTGCTCGACGTGATGCTGCCCGGCACGGACGGGCTGGAGGTGTGCCGCTGGATCCGGGCGCGGTCCGCGACGCCGGTCATCCTCCTCACGGCCCGCGGCGAGGAGACCGACCGCATCGTGGGGCTGGAGCTCGGCGCCGACGACTACGTCGTGAAGCCGTTCTCGCCGCGCGAGCTGGCGGTGCGCGCCCGGAACCTGCTCAAGCGCACGGGTGGGGCCGCGACGAGGGACGAGCGCATCGCGTTCGAGCGCATCGCGATCGACGCCGCGACGCGCGAGGTCACGAAGGACGGCGAGCAGATCCGCCTGACGGCCCGCGAGTTCGACCTGCTGTGGTTCCTGGCGAGCAACCCGCGCCGCGTGTTCAGCCGCGACCACCTGATGGCGCGCGTCTGGGGCTACGAGGCCGCGATGGACACCGGCACCGTCACCGTCCACATGCGGCGGCTGCGCGAGAAGGTGGAGGACGACCCGTCCCGCCCGGCGCACCTCGAGACGGTCTGGGGCGTGGGCTACAGGTTCGCGCCGTGATCGGGACCGCGGTGCTCGTCGCGGTCGTGACGCTCGCCGTCGCGCTCGCCGCCGCCCTCCTCCTGCGCCGGCTGCCGACGCTCCGGCTGCAGCTCGTCGGGCTGGCGGTGCTCGCGGTGGTGCTGCCGCTGGGCGCGGTGCTCGTGTCGGGCGCGGCGATGTTCGAGTCCGGCCACGACGTCACCGCCCTCAGCGCGATCGTCGCCGGCGCGGCCGGCGTGCTCGTCGCGGCGTTCGCTCTGGTGCGGTGGGTGGAGGATCCCATCCGCAGGCTGCGGCGGGCGTCCACGGCGCTCGCGGCGGGCGACCTGACCGCGCGGGCGCCGGAGCGCGGGCCGGAGGAGCTCGCCGACCTCGCCGCGGCGTTCAACGGCATGGCGGGGCACATCGAGCAGCTGTTCGACGCGCGCCGGGAGCTGGTCGCGTGGGCGAGCCACGACCTGCGCACCCCGCTCGCCGCGATGCAGGCGATGCTCGAGGCCATCGAGGACGGGCTGGTTCCCCCGGAGCGCTACCTGCCGGAGCTGCGCGAGCAGACCCGGCTGATGGGCCGTCTCGTGGACGACCTGTTCGAGCTCGCGAGGATCGACTCCGGGGCGCTCACCCTGGAGATCCGCGATGCGCAGCTCGCCGGGCTCGTCGAGGGGTGCCTGCGCGGGTTCGAGGCCGAGGCCGCCGCCCGGAACGTGACCCTCGACGCGGACATCTCCGCGGCCACTCCCGACGTGCGGTGCGCGCCCGACAGCGTCTCGCGGGTGCTCTACAACCTCGTCACGAACGCCCTGCGGCACACCCCGTCGGACGGCGCGGTGGCCGTCCGAGTCGCCGGTGACGGCGCGGAGGTCGTGGTCGCGGTGGAAGACAGCGGCGCGGGCTTCCCCCCCGAGGCGGAGCAGCGGGCGTTCGACCGTTTCTGGCGCGGTGACCGCGCCCGCACGCGCGGGCAGGCTGGCGCGGGTCTGGGGCTCGCGATCGCGCGAGGGCTCGTTGAGGCCCAGGGGGGGCGCATCTGGGCGGAGAACCGCCCAGGCGGAGGCGCACGCGTGAGCTTCACCCTGCCGGCAGCGTCCCGCTGACGCCGGCGGACCGTCCGCCGCGGCGGGCAAGATGGGGCTCATGTCCTCCGGCGCCCCGCCACCGTTCACCGACCGCGTCGACCGCACCGACGACGACGGGGTCATGGTGCTGCGGCTGGTCAACGAGGGGCGCGCGAACGCACTGACGGAGCGGATGCTCGACCAGGTCGTGAAGGCGTTGGAGGGCGCAGGCGGGGACGGCGTCCGCGCGGTGCTCCTGACCGGGTCCGGGGACCGGCACTTCTCGAGCGGCGCCGAACTCGGCGACGAGCCGGCGGACGCGTGGAGCGAGCGGATCAAGCGCGTCGAGCGCGGCATCGCGGCGGTCGCGTCCGCGATCGCGAAGGCCCCCTGTCCGGTGGTCGCGGTGATCAGCGGCGACGCCATCGGCGGAGGGCTGGAGCTCGCGATGGCATGCGACTGGCGGATCACGCGGGAGGGGGCGCGGTTCGCGATGCCGCCCGCCCGCCTCGGCCTCGTCTACACGGCGGAGGGGCTGCGGCGGTTCTCCGACGAGATCGGCATGGCGCGGACGCGTGAGATCTTCCTCACGGGCCGCGCGATGGACGCCCGGCAGGCGCTCGAGATCGGGCTGGTGAGCCACGTGGCCCCGGCCGAGGAGCTCCTCCCCATGGGACGCCGCATGGCGGACGCGGTCGCCGCGAACGCCCCGATGGCGGTGGAGGGGATGCGGGTGGTGCTTCGGGCGATCGCCGACGGCGACCAGCCCGACGGCAAGGCCCAGCAGTGGCGGGTCAGGGCGTTCGGGTCGCGGGACCTCGCCGAGGGGCTGGCAGCGGCGCGGGATCGGCGCCCGCCGGTGTTCGGCGGCGACTGATGGAAGCGGCGACGGGATCCGCGAGGCGGGCGCCGTTCCGGCTCCGGGCGTACGCGTGGCTGATCGACGCGATCCCGTACATCCTCGTGCCGTACGCCGTCGGCCAGGTCACCGGATCCGCCATTGCCGGGCTCGCCGCGTTCCTCGTGACCGGCGTCGTCTGGAGCATCCTCCCGGAGGCCCGCGGCGGCATGACGGTCGGCAAGCGCCTGCTGGGAATCCGCGTCGTCGACGCACGTGACGACGAGGGGTGGCCGCTCGGCTTCGGCCGCGCGTCGCTGCGCTGGTTCGTGAAGTACATCGTCTGCGGCGTGCTGCCGGTCGGGTACCTCTGGTACTACCGCAACGGCGAGTGCCGGACGTGGGCCGACTTGGCCGCACGGACCGATGTCGTCGACGTGGTCAGTCCCGGCTGAACACTCGCGGCGCCGCGGCGAGCACGAAGATCGCCCAGATCGCGCCGAGGATCATCGGCACCGGGCCGACCTCGTCGCGATGGTCGATCCCGACCCACAGGAGGGCCACGGTGAGGGCCGCGAGAACCAGGAGGATCCAGGGTGGAAGACGCCGCACGTTCGAAACCTCGTCAGTCGTTGTCCCGGGTGCCGGGCAGGCGAACCGAAGGGTACACCGGCTGCGGGGCGGGCGCGGGGGTCAATACACTTGTCCGCATGGGTCGTGAGGTCCTCGATGTGCCGGAGATGTCCTGCAATCACTGCCGGACGACGATCGAGGCCGCGGTCGGGGAGGTCGCCGGGGTGCGTGGCGTCCAGGTGGACCTCGACGGCAAGCGCGTGACCGTGGACGGCGATTTCTCCCGCGGTGACGTCGTCGCGGCGATCGTCGACGCCGGCTACGACGTGGCCGGCGCGACGTGAGCGGCTCGGGGGGGATCGGTGCGGCCGGGGAGAACCTCGGTCGCTCGGCGCGGCTGGTCGGCGGGCCGTCGCGCGAGCTCGTGGAGGCCGGACATCGCCAGGAGATCGGCCAGGCGGCCAGGCTCGCCGGCGCGCTGTCGCAGGCGGACCTCGCGCACGCGGTCGCGATGGCGGAGTGCGGGGCGATCGAGCCGCCGGTCGCGGCGGCGCTGCTGGGCGGCCTGCTGGAGCTGGACGCGATCGCGCCGGATGCGTTCCCGTGGGACCCGCAGCGCGGCGACGCGTTCAACTCCCGCGAGCACGAGCTGCGGCGCCGCGTCGGCCCGGCCGCGTCGGGGTGGCTCACGGCCGGGCGGCCGCGCAGGGAGGCGTTCCGCGTCGCGCTTCGCCTGGTCGCCCGTGACGGCGTGCTCGCGCTGCACGACGGCCTGCTCGCTTTGGCGTCGGCGCTCGCCGACCGGGCCGAGGAGCACGCGGGGGATCTCGCCGCCGACTACACGTACCTGCAGCCGGCACAGCCGACGACGGTGGGGCATCTGCTGCTCGGGTACGCGCAGCCCGTCGCCCGCGACGCGGCCCGGATGCGGGCGATCCACAGGTGGCTGGACGCGTCCGTCGCGGGGGTCGGCGGCAGCGCGGGCTCGCGGTGGCCGGTCGACCGCGGCCGCCTGGCGGAGCTCCTCGGATGCGCGGCGGTGGCCCGGCACACGAAGGACGCCATGTGGGCCGCGGACGGCTACGCGGAGCTCGCGTCCGCGGTGGCGATTGCACTCGCCGGCCAGTCCCAGCTGGCGCAGGACCTGGAGATCCTCTGCAGCCGCGAGTTCGGGGCGGTGGAGCTCGCGGACGAGCACAGCCGCCAGAGCGACCTGATGCCCCAGAAGAAGAACCCGTACGCGCTCGCGGTGATCCGCGCGGAGGCGGCGGAGGCGGCCGGGACGGTCGCGGCGGTCCTGACCGCGCTCCACACCGGGTCTGCGCGTACCGACCACTACCAGGTGCTGAACGGGGCGGTGCCGCGCCTGCTCGACGGCGCGGCGGCGGCCACAAGGCTGACCGCCGGGGTGGTGCGGGGCATGCGAATCGACGTCGTGCGGATGGCGCAGGCGGCGCGCGACGGGTTCACCGTCGCGGCGGACGTCGCGGACGTCGTCGCGGCTGAGGCGGGCCTGGACTACCGGACCGCCCACACGATCGTCGGGCGGGCGGTGCGGGCGCTCGCCCAGGAGGGGCGTCCGCCCGGTGACGTGACCGCGGCGCTGCTGCGGGCGGAGGGCGGGGTGGTCGTGGGTGCGCCGGTTGCGATCTCCGACGCGGCGGTCGCTGCGGCGCTCGACCCGGCGGCGTGCCTGGAGGCCCGGCCTCAGGCGGGCGCGGCGACCCCGTCGGAGATCGCTGGGATGATCGGCGACCTGCGCGCGTCCGCCGCGTTCGGCGCGGCGTGGTCGGCGCAGGCGTCGGAGCGGGCTCGGGCGGCGAACGCGGCGCTCCTCGCGCGCGGCGGCGAGCTGGCCGTCGGGGGCTGACCCCCCGGGACCGGAGTCAGCGTACCGGCGCCTCCGGGGCGTCGTTCGCGATCGCGGTCGGGTGGAGGTCCTCGGGCACGCTCGCCATCGTCGGCCACTCGATCTTGTCGAGCGGGTCCGGGTCGTCCGAGGCGCGGCGGAACCATGCGCGGCGGCGCTGGGTCGGGCGGGCCACCTCGATCGGGGCGACCTCCTCGCCGCGCATCATCGCGACGAACGCCCGTCCGAGCTGCGGGTCGAACTGGGTGCCGAGGCCCTGCTCGATACGCGACAGCGCCTCATCCTGGGAGAGCGCCTTGCGGTAGGGGCGGTCGGTGGTCATCGCGTCGAACGCGTCGGCGATCGCGATGAGCGCGGCCTCGACAGGCAGGTCGCGGCCGGGCAGGTTGTAGTAGCCGCGCCCGTCGGGGCGTTCGTGGTGGTAGCGGATCGCGGGGCCGAGGTCGCGGGTCAGGCTGAGCGGCTCGAGGAGGTCGGCGGACACGCCGGGGTGGCTTCGCATGAGCTGCCATTCGCGCTCGTCGAGGGCACCGTGCTTGTGGAGGATCGCGTTGTCGACGACGACCTTCCCGAGGTCGTGCAGCCGCCCCGCCCACCGGGTTGCGAGCACGAGCTTGCTGGGGAACTGGACCCGTTGGGCGAGCTGCGACGCCATCGCGCCGACGCGTTCGGAGTGCGCGGCGGTGTACGGGTCTCGGGCGTCGACGGCGGCGGCGAGGGCGCGGAGGGTCTGGCGCGTCTCGCTCTTCAGCGCCCGGTGGCGCTTGATGGACAGGAACACGGCGGCAAGGATCAGGACCGAGAAGGCGAGCACCTCGGGGGCGCTGTCGATCAGGACGGACAGCACGACGGCGAGGCATGCCTCCATGAGGTACGCGAACAGCTCGGCGGGGTGGATCCAGCTGACGGGATCCCAGCGATCCCCGGCGACGGCGGTGCTGATCGACTCGACGGCGATCACCATGATCGGGACGTAGCAGAGCAGCATCACGAGGACGGCGGGGTACATGCTCCACCCGAACGCGCGCTCGTCGCTGGCGGGCAGCGCCCCGTGGTAGGCGAGGCTGCCGACGAGGGTGGCGGTGAGGGCGACGCCGGCGTTGAAGAACGTCCGGATCGGGGAGCGGCGACGTACGGTCTCGCCGAGGGCGGTGGACCCTCCGGCGACGAGGGCGGCCCACCCGGCGGGCAGCAGGATCGCGGCGGCCATGTGGAAGCTGCTGGCGAGGCTGAACGGGTGCTCGGCCTCCTCGTCGTCGCCTGGGATGGTCGCGAGCTCCATCGCGGCGCCGGCGAGCAGCAGCCCGAGCCACAGCCCGAGCTTCGGCGTCTCGGTGGTGCGTGCGAGCAGCGCGGCGACGACCACGGCGACGGCCGAGATCGAAAGGGTGATGGCGAGGACGATCCGTGCGGTGCGGTTCACCGCCGCCACCGTCCCCTCGTCGTCATGATGGAGTCCACCGCGGGCTCGCTGCTTCCGTGTCCTGTGCGGCCCGACCGGGCCGCAGATTGTCGATGCTAGCGCGGACTTCTTCCCCCCCGAAGCCGCCGTCCCTGCGTCCGGCGGCCCCCGCAATCGCCGTTGCAGCGCCCGCCCCCGGGGCGCCGACAGCTTTCTGAAGACTCCGTCGCGACGGTTTCCGGGGCTTCCGGACCCGTCGCCCGCCGGGGGGTGCGGCGGGGGCCGTCGGGGCGACCGTCACGGTCGGCGGTGGACTACCGAGCGAAGGGGGCGGGAAAGCACCGTTGACCGGTGGGCGCCGCGATGTTCCCATGCGTGTGTGAATCGGCCGCGATCGAAGCCCGGAGTGCGCATGACGCTGATGACGGTCGGCGCGATCGCCGCCGCTGCGCTCGCCGCCGGTTGCGGCGGCGGGGACGGCGGCACGTCCGGCGCGTCGACGGTCACGGTCACGACCGCGACGACGACGACCGTCACGGTGACGACCGGGACGACGACCACCGGACCGCGCGCCGCGACGGCCACCATTCCGTGGCCACCGCCGGGGCTGAAGGAGGGCACGCCGATCCTGCGGACCCCGTCCGGCAACATCGAGTGCACCGTGAACCCGAGCGAAGGCTTCGGGGCCGTGTGCAACGCGATCAAGCACGAGTGGACGCTCCCGCCGAAGCCCGCGTCGTGCGAGTTCGAGTGGACGGACGCCGTCTTCCTCCAGCCGACGGGACGCCCGCGGTTCTGGTGCTCGTCCAACGCGGCGTTCTACAGCGGCGAGGCCTGGCCGCGGTTCGACTTCCCGTACGGGGCGCGCGTGGAGAGCGGCGGGGTCACGTGCACGTCCCGCGTCAGCGGTGTCACCTGCACCAACCGCCAGCGCCACGGGTTCCTCCTCAGCCGCCAGCGCGTCACCTTCTTCTAGCGACCCCGGAACCTCGACACGGCGAACAGCCTGTGCCGGGCCACCCCCTCGCCACGCTCGCCCGCCGGGCGGGGGCTGGGTCGCGGAGGAGCGGGGATGACATCCTCACGACCGATGGCCGCTGACTTCGATCGGGACTCGTGGGAGCGGCGCTGGTCGCAGGCGCTGCGCGCGGGCGCGTACGCGGTCGCCCAGCGCCCCCCGAACGCGCACCTGCTCGCCGAGGTCGCGGATCTGCGCCCCGGCCTCGCGCTCGACGCGGGCGCCGGCCACGGCGCCGAGACCCTGTGGCTCGCCTCGCGGGGATGGCGGGTCACGGCCGTCGACTTCTCCACGACCGCCCTCGGGCACGCCCGGTCGAGGGCCTCGGCGCCGACGTCGCCGCGCGGATCGAGTGGATCGCGGCCGACCTCGCGACCTGGATCCCGCCGCCCGGCCGCTACGACCTCGTGGCGTGCCTGTACGTCCACGTCGCCGGATCGGTCGAGGCGATGGTGCGGCGGCTCGCCGCAGGCGTGGCGGCGGGCGGGACCCTGCTGTTGGTGGGCCACCGGCCCGCCGACCCGACGACCGGGGAACCGACCGCCGCCGCCGGCCAGGTGCAGGTGTCCTCGAGGCCGCGCTCGCCGCGTTCGAAGGGGACAGCTGGGAGGTACTCGTCGCGGAGGACCGTCCGCGCGAGGTCCCCGGCAGCGGCGTGGATGCCGTGGTGTGCGCCCGGCGGCGCGGATGACCGGCCCGCCCCAGCGATCCGGCCCTCCGTGGCCCGGAACCGAGTAGCGGCGGTAGGACTCGAACCTACGACACGCGGATTATGATTCCGCTGCTCTAACCAGCTGAGCTACGCCGCCGTGTTCGCGCCGAAGCGCGAAGCCCAGTAACGGACTCGAACCGTTGACCCCCTCCTTACCATGGAGGTGCTCTACCAACTGAGCTAACTGGGCATGTCGCCGGCCGGCAGACCGGCAGTGGGGGGAGGAGGGTTCGAACCTCCGTAGGCTGAGCCGACGATTTTACAGACCGTTCCCTTTGACCACTCGGGCATCCCCCCGGGCCGATGGAGGGTACTGGACGGCCCCGCAACCCTCAACCCGGGAGCGTCGGCCCCGCGGGCTACCATTGCCGCATCAGCGACCGGGGGGAACCGCCTGAGGGCGTCATCACACGCCGCGTGCCCCCGAGGGGGCCGCCCGCACGACCGTCACGCCCGCAGGGGACCCGCCGCCGGGGCGGCGCCGCGCGGACGTGGATCGTGCCCGCCCACCAGCGCGGCGCGGGGATCGCGCCCGCCTCGGATATGGTCGGCGGATGATGGCTGAGCACGTGCTGATGGGCGGCCGGTACCGCCTGGAGGGCCTGATCGGCCGGGGAGGGATGGCGTCCGTGTGGCGGGCCACCGACATCGTCCTCGACCGGAGCGTCGCCGTGAAACGGCTCCACGCCCGCCTCCACGACGACCCCGAGCTGGCCGAGCGGTTCCGCCGCGAGGGCACCGCCGTCGCACGGCTCTCCCACCCGAACCTCGTGCGGCTGCTCGACCAGGGCCAGGACGGCGACGAGCCGTTCCTCGTGTTCGAGCTCGTCGAGGGCCGCGACCTGAAGACCATGATCCGGCAGGAGGGGCGCCTCGCGCCGCGTGAGGCCGCGTCGATCTGCTCCCAGGTCGCACGGGCGCTCGGCGCCGCGCACGCCGCCGGCGTCGTGCACCGGGACATCAAGTCCCACAACGTCCTCGTCACCCCCGGCGGGGTCGCGAAGCTCACCGACTTCGGCATCGCACGCATCATCGGCGGGGAGGACGCGAGCCTCACCAGGACCGGCATCGTCCTCGGATCCAGCGACTACCTTGCCCCGGAGCAAGCTGAGGGGCGCCAGGTCGAGCCCGCCAGCGACATCTACTCGCTCGGCGTCGTCCTGTTCGAGGCGCTCACGGCGCGGCTTCCGTTCCAGGGCGACAACGCCGTCGCGGTCGCCACCAAGCACGTCTACGAGGACGCCCCCGACCCGAGGTCCGTCGTGCCGGGCATCCCGCGCGCCCTCGGGGCGACCTGCCTGCGGGCGCTCGAGAAGCGCCAGGCCGACCGGTTCCCCAGCGCCGACGCCTTCGCCGACGCACTCGACGGCACCGACGCCACCAGGTTGCTGGCGCCGCTCGACTCGACGACCACGCGGCTGAAGCCGCGCTCGCGCCGTCGCCGTCGCCGCGCGCCGGTCGTCATGCTGGCCGCCGCCGCCGCGGCCGCCGCCGGGGTCGGCGCCTGGCAGGGCGGGGTGCTGCAGCGCTGGACAGACGCGGCCCAGGGCGCCGACGCCCAGGTCCCGTTCACGCCACAGGACCACGACCCGTTCGGGTTCTTCACGTCCGGGGAGAACCCGCAGGAGGTCTCCCTCGTGAACGACGGGAACCCGGCGACCTCCTGGCACACCGAGGTGTATCGCTCCGCCGACCTCGGGTCGTTCAAGCCCGGCGTGGGCCTGCTGCTGCACCTCAACGGCCCCACGCGCGTCAGCGACGTGACGATCCGGTCGGACTCGCCGGGCGGCCGCCTCAAGATCCTCGGGCCCGGGGACGACGCCCCCGGCGGCCGCGCGGTCCTCGGCGAGACGACCCTCCCGAACGGCACCGTGGACGTCCCGATCTCCGCCTCCCAGCCGGTCTCCGAGATCCTCCTGTGGTTCGTCGACCTGCCGCCCGATCCCGACGGCGGCTTCCGGGCGTCGCTCGGGGAGGTGGAGGTGCGGGGGGTGGCGAACACGTAGCGGTGGACACGTGGGACGCGTCGCTCGAGGAGTTCGCCACCCGGCTCGTACGACAGGGCGGGCGGCGCCGGGAGCTCGCCCCACGCACCCGCGACGCGTACCTGGCGGACTGCCGCCGCGTCGCCCGGTGGCTCGCCGGACACGGCGTCACTGCGCCGGACAGGATCACCCCGTCGGCCCTGGAGGCATGCTTCCGGGAGCTCGAATGGTCGGCCGCCACACGCCGGCGCGCCGTGATCGCGGTGCGCGACTGGCTGGAGCCCCTGTACCCGCCGAACCGGTCCCCGGCCGACCTCGTCGACCGCCCGAAGGTCGTCGAGCGGCCCGTCCCGCGCCTCTCGCAGGAACAGGCCGGCGAGCTGCTCGCCCGCCAGCAGGACCACGTCGACGCCGCCACCGGGGCGACCGCCAGGGCCCTCGCGCTGCGAAACCGCGCGCTGCTGGAGGTGCTGTACGGGAGCGGCCTGCGCCGCCAGGAGGCGTGCGACCTGGTGCTCGGGGGCGTCGACTTCGAGCACGAGACCGTCCGGGTGGTCGGGAAGGGCGGCAAGGCGCGCACCGTGCCGCTCACCGAGCCGTCCGTCGACGCCCTCAGGGCGTGGCTGTCCGAGGGTCGCCCGCTGCTGGCGGGCGCGCGGCGTGAGCCCGCCGCGAGCGCCCCGGTGTTCGTGTCGCGATCCGGCGCCCGGCTCGACGGCAGCACGGTGTACCGGGTCGTCTCCGCGGAGCTTCGCAGCGCCGGCAGAGCGGGCGGGCCGCACCTGTTGCGCCACGCCACCGCGACCCACCTCCTGGAGGGCGGCGGCGACGGCGACGGAGCGCACCTGCGCGTCGTGCAGGAGATCCTCGGCCACGGCAGCCTCGCGACCACGCAGCGGTACACCGGCGTCACGACGCGGGCGATGCAGCGCGCGCTGCGCAGGGGGCATCCCCGCGGATGAGCGTCCAGGCGGACGGTTACTGGGCGCTGGTGGAGGGGTTCCTCGCGTGCCGCTCCAGCGCGAACACCCGGGCGGCGTACCGGCGCGACCTGACCGTGCTCGCGGCGGCGCTCGGGATCGGCCCGCCCGAGCGGCCCCCGGCTGTCTTCGGCGTGGAGGACGACCCCGCCGCGCGAGCCGCCGCCGCTGCGCTCGCGGCCGTGCCGGCGTCGTGGTGGCAGGGGTGGCGGGACGGCCTCGACGGGTCGGGCGCGAGCCGCCGCCGCCGCGTCGCCGGGGTGCGGGCGTTCTGCAAGTGGTGGGCGCGCCTGTTCGCCCTCGAGAGCCCCGTGCGGGACCTCGCGCCCCCGGGCGGGGTGGTGGACGCCCACCGCGCCCTCGGCCGCGAGATCGTCGCGCTCGACCAGGCGCAGGTGCGGGCCATGTGCGAGGCGGCCGCCCGGGAGCCCGGGCCGCTCGGGGCGCGTACCCACGCCCTGATCGAGTCGCTGTACGGCCTCGGCCTCCGCGCGAGCGAGGCGGCGGCCCTCAGCGTCTCCGACTGCCACCTCGACGACGCGGACGACCCGTTTGTGATCGTGCACGGGAAGGGCGCCCGCCAGCGCGCCGTCGCGGTGCCCGCCGTGGCCCGCCGAACGCTGCTGGCGTACCTCCGGACGGGTCGCCCCGAGCTGTGCGCCCGGGACCGGAAGCCGCGGGGCGATCAGGCCCGCCACCGCGACGCCGACGCCGTGTTCCTGACCTCACGCGGCCGGCGGATGGGGCGCGCGGCGGTGTGGCAGGCGGTGCAGGGGGTCGCCGCACGCGCCGGCCTGCTCGCCGACGGGCAGCGCGTGTTCCCGCACGCCCTGCGCCACTCGTGCGGCACGCACCTCATCCAGTCCGGCGTGGACATCCGGTACGTGCAGGCGCATCTGGGGCACGCCAGCCCGGTCACGACCGAGATCTACACGCACGTCACCGCCGCGCACCTGCGCGAGGACTTCGACCGGGCACACCCCAGGAGCCGGCGCGCCCGGGAGCCGGTGGCGCCGACGGGCTGAGCGCAGGCGGGCCGGTCGGTCAGGGCCCGGGGGCGAGGGGTCCCAGGTAGCCCCGGTACATCGCCTGCAGCATCGGCCACCCGGCCTTGCGCCGCTCGTGCCACTGCACCGTGTCCCAACCGTCCCAGGTGAACCCCTTTGTGCGGACGAGCGGCTCGCCGTCCACCGCGATCGAGATGCCCAGCCGGTCGGTCCTGCGGGTCCCGATCGTGCCGTCCGTCTTCGGCACGTACAGGCGGTGCGTCGACGGGTCCGCGAACGACATCATCGACCACGGCAGCGCCACCTCCAGCACGGGTCCGGCGCCGTCGATCATGTTCCGGTCGTCGAAGGTCGGGGCGGCCGGGTCCGTCGTGCCCCACCGCATCAGCGAGGCATCCCGCAACTCGGTGGGCAGCAGGCGACCCTGGAGCGGCAGCCGAATCGGTCGGTTCAGGATCTGACGGACTCGGATCCAGGCGCCACTGCCGACCTTGAGCGCCGCTCTGTCCACCCGGAGGTAGCCGTTCGCGAGGCCGTACTCGAAGCTCAGCGGCTCGATCCAGGCAGCGTGGAGCATATGCGCCTCCCCTCCAGGAGTGATGACGACAGCCATCTCGGCGGCAGGATCGAGTCCGTTTGTGCCGGGGAGCCCGCCGTTCCCGCCGGCACGCCCGTCCAAGCCGATGAGGATCCGTTTCTCCTCCCACAAGCCGGGGGTGACCTGCAGTCGAAGGTAGACGTTCTCCGCATCCGAGACCGCGCTGACCTCCCTGACAGAACACCGCCCCCGTCCGATCGCCGCGTCTTGTTTCCACTCCCCGTCCTTGCCGTCGATCACCACGACGTCCTCCGGTCCTGGCTCCGTTGCGATGAGGCCGAAGTGCTCCTCATTCGTGAACGTGCTGCGCCAGAAACGGCGCCGGTCGGCCGGAACCTCGTACGGCAGCGTGTTCCAGGTGGACTTGAACCATTCGTCGAGCAGTTCGAACACGATCCCCCCCGCGAACCCCTCGTCGCGGATGTCGTCCATCATCTCGACGAGATTCCTGGCCGCCTCGTGTTCGCTGTGGCAGCCCTGGTCGCGCCTCAGGGGTGCTCGATGTGCGCAGCCGGAGCTCGTGGGTTGCCCGAACTCGGTGATCATGACCGCCTGGCCCTGGTGGTGGCTGCGGAGGTCCCGCAAGTAACCGGCATACGGGTCGACCTTGCCGTCGCGTGGTCGCCGATAGCTTTGGTACTCGGGCTGCCAGCGCAGGAGATCAGGGTAGTGCGGGTACACGTGATAGCTCGCGAAGAAACCCGCGGGCCACGCCGACGTGGCCTCGATGTGCATTGCATCCACCGACACGAGATCCTCGGTCCGGTTCGGCTCCGCCGAGTGGCGCAGCGGATCGGTGGTCACCCAGTTGGTGAACGTCAGGGGGGCGCTCCACCCGCGGCGCGCTTGCAGCGCGGCGAGGAGATCGAGGTTCGCCGCCAGCCAGCTCTCGGTGGGAGTCGCGGTCAGCGTCGCGTGGACGAATCTTCCGCGGTATGGGGGCATGCCGTCATTGCGCCGATCTGACGCGAACGTCGCGGTCGGGTCCCACTCAATGCCGAAGGACCAGCCCATGAGCCACGGCGAGATGTCCGACTTGTAGATGCCGCTCGCGTGTCCCGGAACCGAGTCGATCACGACGTCGCCGTGGACGGCGCCGACGACGTCACGGATTTCCTGCCGCTGGGCCGCGACGACCAGCGGGTCCCAATAGTTGCCCGTCTTCACGATCCTGTCCTCAAGGGGGATCCAGGCGCCCTGCAGCACGTAGAGGGGGCGCTCGGGTTTCCTCAGATTGCGCTCGCGAACCGCGTCATAGAATGCTGGCGGCAAGATGGTGTAGACGCGAATCAGCGACGCCCCGAGTGCGTCGGCCTCGCCAAGCCACCGGTCGTAATCCCCGCGTGTCGCCGCGACCGCACCGGGGGCCTCGCCGGGGATGCTGGAGCCGAGGTCGACGCCCGCCCAGAACATCGGCGCGAACTGCCCACGGACGTTGGACATGACCTGGCCCCCGACGACCTTCGCCGCCATTCGCAGGCCGTGCTCGGTGGAGCGATCCGGCGCCGCTGGGAGGGGGGGGTCCGGCGGCGTCGCCGCGGGCTCCGCGCGGTCGAAGAACGGGACGAACGTCGCGCCGGCCGACACCAGGCCGGCGAGCAAGAACAGGCCGATCCACAGGCCGATGTAGGCGAACTGGGCGCCGCGCTCCCCGAGGCGCGCCACGACGCCCAGGCGCCTCCGCGGCGGCTGCGGTTCGCTCATCGCGTGTCGCGCGCGCCGAGTCCGGCGCGCGGCCGTTGGGAGACGGGGAGGTGCACGTCACCTCCGTTGTCGACCGGCCCGGCCCGGAA
>Ga0334722_10003328_pt1 | contig 17381 bp, 17 predicted proteins | sample C3_bottom_MG_FD_207210 | JGI IMG/M metagenome (GOLD analysis project Ga0334722, IMG submission 207210) | Sediment microbial communities from Yellowstone Lake, YNP, Wyoming, USA - C3_bottom | ecosystem: Environmental > Aquatic > Freshwater > Lake > Sediment | place: USA: Wyoming | collected...
TGCAAAGAATTGCTAGGGACGGTACACTAGTTTCTAGATGCGCTCGTAGCTCAGCGGATAGAGTACAGGCCTCCGAAGCCTGGGGTCGGGAGTTCGAATCTCCCCGAGCGCGCCGCGCCGCTTAAGCGGCGCCGAGGGCCGAGAAATGAAAGAAAAGACTACCGAAACCAGCTCCAAACTAGCCGGCGCCGGCTATATATTTCTGCTCAAAGAAAAAGCGGCGTCCCTGGCCGATTTACGTCGCCATCTTTTGCAAAACTACCAACCGCTGGGTCCGGATAAGCAGACCGAACTAAGCCTGCAAGACCCCGATGCCGTCCACTACTATCTGGAAAACAGAGAAGCGGGCGAACAGTTGGATGTGCATGTCGGGGGCTTGGCCAACGTCTTATGCATCAGCATCCTCAGTTTTCTGCCGGAGCCGGGATATACGGCCTGGGACGGACAAACTTTCTTAGACGGGTGCCAAGCGGCGCTGACCTCGTCCGATGCCGATATACTGGGCAGCGCCATCGTCAAGTTCAGCGGCGAAGACATGCAGCCGGCACTAAGCCGGCTTAAGGAAGCCGCCGGCGCCCCGCTCGTCGATATCTCCGCCGACATCGACGGCCGCATCCTCCATCAGCTCGTTGCCGGTAAGGGACGCCAGTACTTCATCGTCGAAGGCGAATCGACCACCAGTTTCCATGATTTCGTCGCTCTGGACTTGCCTCAAATCGCATGGTCTATCCGACGTCTGGAAAGAGAGTGGGATTTTTACAGCGACCGCCTGGAGGCGATCCGAGCCGAAAAGCACCGAATAGATGACGAGCTGAGCCAAATATTCCACCATAAGGTCGGCGACGCCATGACGTCCGACGCAAGCCGGACGCTTGAAAATCAGATCTACCGCTTGTCTTCCATGTACAGTATTCTGGCGACGGACCTGCACCTGATAAAAGAAGGCTCCGGCACGATAGATAAGGATCTCGTGGTTTTGAACCGCCTGGCATCGGCCTTCACGGACGTCGGCGACGACCGGTTTCCCTATTACCACCTCTCGCGTTTCCGCGATAACCTGAAGTCCTTGCTCAAACACGAATCCGATTTGCGCCAGTCTCTTGAGAACACAAAGGCCGCTATCGATATCGCCCAGACGCAGGCTGAGCTGCTCCGCGGCAGCCAGGGCTTGGCTCTGCAGGAGCAGACCCGGGAACTTTTAAATCAAAATGTAGTCCTCCAAGACGAACGGATGTCTCTTCAGGTTGCGGCCCAAGTCGTCGAATTGGTAGTGGTCTTCTATTATACGCTGAAGTCATGGGAAGCCGTCGCCGTCGCCGGCACTGTCGACACGCTGCCGTCGCTGGTGAAATTCGGCGTCGTGGCGACTTTTTCCGCGTCGGTCGTCGTCCTGACGCATTTTATCGGCAGCAGCCTGCATGAACGCCGCGTCATGGTCGCGCCGACCGCGACGACTGCCGTGCTCGTCGCCCTGAGCCTGGGAGCGATGGCGGTCCTGCCGGGCATACTTCACTGACCGCAAGAAAGGAGTCCAAATGGATGCTGTAACTTTAATCGAAGACGCGATCAAACTGGAACACCAAGCCCACCTGAGATACACGAAAGGCGCGGCGGAAGCCGACGACGCCAATACCCGCACACTCTTCGAACAACTCGCTCACTGGGAAGAAGGGCACGAAGCCATGCTAAAGGAGAGGCTGGCGACAGTGAAAATGATGCGGGCTAAATAGCGAGGACAGAGGGACGTTCCTCGAATCCCCTTAGCCCGTCAGCAAAAACCACAGAACACCTCAGGGAGCAGCTGCAAGGCGCGCGAGGGTCAAGGAGGGGAGCGTACAAGTAGGTACGTGACCCGACGAAGACCGTAGGATCGGCTGGGGTCCCCGCAAAGCGGACGTTGCTTTGTGGGGCAGAGCGCAGCAGATGACCCTGAGGTGTTCTGTGGCGGAGGGAGGGGGATTCGTCCCCGTCGCGAGCCTGGCGCATAAATCGCGCCCTAGACGGCTCGCTCTCCGGAGAGGAAGCCCGAGTTTTCCTCTCCCGCACCTCACCTTCCTAACGAAAGATTCCGGGGAAATCGCGCTTTCCCCGGAAAACATAACCCCTACGCGGGTTCGAATCCCCCGTCAGCAAGAACCACAGGACACCTCAGGGATCAGATGCAAGGCGCCCAAGGGTTAGGTCGAGCAAGGGCCGGGAAACGAGACGTAAATGGTAAATGGTAAATCGGGGGCGCTCACTTTGTTCGCGCCGGCGGAGGGAGGGGGATTCGAACCCCCGAACCCTTGCGGGTTAACGGTTTTCAAGACCGTCGCATTCAACCGCTCTGCCATCCCTCCGGTTCAACAGTCTACAGGAAACCCTAGCTTTCTTCAGTACCTTCATGCCGCAATTCAAGCGGAGTATAGTTCAGCAACACCCGTTTTGTACCCACGCTCTCAAAACTTATAGTCGCCACGGCATTATTTCCCGCCCCCTCGACCTCGACGACTATGCCCTCGCCCCACTTAGCGTGATCGACCACTTCGCCGGGATAGATATGGCGGAGTTGGCCCGCAGGCTCGGGCTCGATATCGGGCGCGTAGCCGGGCACAAATCCTATTCCGCCGGCGTGGCCGCCCAGTTTGTTGACAAGATGCTCCGGTATCTCTTCCAGAAAACGCGATGGACGACTGACGCCTGTCTGGCCGAATACAGTTCTTGACCAGGCATAAGCTAGATATAGCCGCTCCCTGGCCCTGGTCATGCCGACATAGCAGAGGCGCCGCTCCTCTTCGATATCGGCTTCACTGTGGATCGAACGCGCATGCGGGAACAACCCCTCTTCCATGCCGACCATAAAGACGACCGGGAACTCCAGCCCCTTGGCGCTATGCAAAGTCATAAAGCTGACCCCGCCGTTTTCGCCTTCGGAGACCTCGCCGGCGCTCAACAGCGCCAGACGCTGCAGGAAATAGCCGAGGTCTTCGGCGGCACTGCCGCCGGTCTCGTAATCCTGCGCCACCGTCAGCAGCTCCTCGAGGTTCTCGAGCCGGCTCTGTGATTGCGCCGTCCCCTCCGCTTGCAGGTCTTTCATGTAGCCGGTCCGCTTCCAAACGAGGCGGACCAGTTGCGTCAAAGTCGTCGTCTCCCTCAACTTTCTCAGGTCGTCTATGAGGGCCGCGAATTCGCCGACGCCGGCCTTAAGCCTGGCCTGGATATCTATTTCCGCGCTCCGCGAGGCGGCCTCAAACAAACTTATGTTTTGCCCCTCGGCAAACTGCTGTATCTGCTCGACCGTCCTGTCCCCCAGGCCCCTTTTAGGAACGTTGATAATGCGCTTGAGAGAGAAACCGTCATCGGGATTATCGATCAGCCTCAGGTAGGCCAAGGTGTCCTTGATCTCTTTGCGCTCATAAAAACGCAAGCCGCCGAATATCCGATACGGTATGTTGGCCCTGATAAAAGATTCTTCCACCACCCGCGACTGGGCGTGAGTGCGATAGAAAACCGCGAAATCACGCCAGCTATACCCTTCGGTCCCGACCAAACGGTCGATCTCATCGACCAGAAACGCCGATTCGTCCATTTCGTTGGCGGCCCCGTAACAACTGACGAGGGACCCCTGATCGTTCGCCGTCCACAGTGTCTTGCCTTTCCGGCTTAAGTTGTGGCCGATAAGATAGTTGGCGGCCTCCAGGATGCGTTCCGTCGAGCGATAGTTCTGCTCCATCTTTATGACCGTGGCCCCGGGAAAATCACGCTCGAATTCGAGGATGTTGCGAATATCGGCAAGGCGAAAAGCGTAGATCGACTGATCGTCATCGCCGACGGCGGTCAAGTTGGCGTCTTCGCCGGCCAACAGTTTGACCAGCCTGTACTGGACGGGGTTCGTGTCCTGGTATTCATCGACCAACACGTATTTAAATTTTCGCCTGTAGCCGGCCAGAACATCGGGATTGCTCTCCAGGAGGCGGATGGTTTGGAGTATCAGATCGTCGAAGTCCATCGCGTTGGCAGCTTTGATTTTACGTTCGTATTTCAGATAGACCGCCGCGGTCAGCTTGGCGTGCTCCGTGAAAGCACTCTTACTATAATTCTCACTACCGATCAATCGATTCTTGGCGCCGCTGATGCCGGCCAGGATGCCCGCCGGCGGGTTGGCTTTAGGGTCGACCGCCATTTCTTTTAAACACTCTTTGATGACTTGCATCGAATCCTTATCATCGTAGATGGCAAAGTTTGTGTCATAGCCGATCAGGCCGGCTTTGCTCCTTAGTATCCGGTTGCACATCGAATGGAAGGTGGCTACCCACATATGGGCGGCCAGGCTGATGCCGAGCAGTTTTTCCACTCGCGCCTTCATCTCCGCCGCGGCCTTATTGGTAAAGGTGATCGCCAATATGGACATAGGATCCGCTTGGCAGAACTTTATTAAGTAGCCTATCTTATATATTAAAAGGCGCGTTTTGCCGCTGCCCGCGCCGGCCAGCACCAGGAGCGGGCCTTCCGTATGGACCACAGCCTCTTTTTGTATCGGATTCAGATTACCGAGAAGTTCTTCAGCCCGCAAAACCACACCTTTCCGGAGCGACGGGTAGACAGGTATTCCCATAATACAAGACGCCCCGGCTCAAAAGCCAGGGCGCCTCTAATTTGAACCCAAAGGGTTAAGGGACGATTATGAATCGAGTGAAAAAACCTGTTCCGTCGAGAATGGGTTTACGGCTTCGCTCTTTTCGTCAGTGGTATAGCTTGAAAATGATGCCGAGGGGTAATCGGAGACGTCCGGCTGGGACGAACCCGCTGCCGCGTCTTTGACTTCAGCCGTCTCTTCGCCGAGGGTGACGACCGGCACTCTTGCTACATTAAAACTAATCGACTCAGCCGCATAGACCTCTAAATCGGCCTCTTCGCAACCGTCGCACAGCTTGGCTTCGACTAATTCGATAGCGTCCTTCTCGTCGGCGCAAAGGGTCTTTTCTTGCGCACCGGCGTTTGAACAAACAACCAGATACTTCATCTAAATCATCCCCCCTTTAAAGTGGAAATCCAATTCTTGTATCGGACAACGACGGTTAAACTTTAGCGCCGGGGGGGCGATAATGGCAATAATACAGCGCCGGCGCGCCGAGCTACGGCTCTTTGCCCAAGAGACCAATCCCTCATTCTAGTGCAGTTATAAAGCCATCCGTTTTTTGCTCCGGCAAAATGGGTACATTCCGACTATGAAAGCCGAACAAAAACAAGTCGAAGAATTCCATGATATCTCCCGGCAGATGCGCACCGGCACCTGGAACATAGTCGAAGATTGGCTGGAGGAGAGCAAACTTAACAAGCCGCTGGAAAAAGCCTATCCGGGCGGCAGCGAGGATATCCTCGACGAATTGCCGACTCTCATCGGGGGCATCGCTAAAGTTATTCAGGACCCGATGTACTTGATGGATCTGGAGACGGGCGGCAGCCTTCATTCTGTCTGCCGGCAATTCGGGACCTTGCGCCACGAAGCCGGCTACCGGATAGATAAACTTTTAAGCGATTTCAGCTTGCTCCGGCAAAAGCTGTGGCTCTTTTGCGAGCAGAGCGGCATAGTGGCTGACGGCAGCTTGTTTGAATTGGAGCGCCGGCTCAACTTAGCGGTAGACCGCATGGCCGCGACGGCTACCGAGGCGTACCACACCCGCTCCTGCGCCGAACTTATCGAGCTGGCACAGAAGGATAAGTTGACCGGTTTCCTGCACCTAAAGGCTTTTCAGCGTTTGCTGGATAACGAGTTGGCCAGAGCGAAAAGATATCACTACCCCATCTCCCTCATCAAAATCGATATCGACGATTTCAAGCAGTACAACCTCGAGGAGGGACGGCTCGAAGGAAACCGGCTGCTCCAAAATATCGCGCGGGAGATAAGCGGTGAAGTCAGAGGGATAGATTTCGCGGCCCGGTTTGCGGGAGACGAATTCGCCGTGCTGATGCCGCAAACCGCTCCGGCCCAAGCTAAGACGGCCGCTGAGCGGATGCGGCGCTGCGTGCGACAGTTGCGCCATGACGACCATCCGGTCACCATCAGCCTGGGACTCGCTTCTTATCCGAAGCCGGCCGGAGACAAGAACAGTCTGCTCCAGCAGGCCCAAAAAGCCCTGGCCCAAGCGCAGCAAGACGGCGGCGACGTTGTGAAGTCAACCTAGTGTTTATGAAGCTTGGCGCGCGCTCGCTGAACGATCCGGTTATGCCTGACGGCCAGTCCGGCAGCCAGGCGGCCGCGGGCCGTAAACGGAAAGACCAGGAGACGATAGAGAGGCGTTTCCTTAGCGCCCCAACGCAACTTATAGGCTTCTTGCCCGCGCAAAAAATCAAAGGCTTTAGCGTCATCGGCCAGGGCGTCTTTGATCAAGTTGAAGATCAGAACTGTCGACACGCTGTACTTGGCTAGCGCCGGGTCGAACCCGCCAAGGTAATAGCTGTAATCGGCGCCGAACTTAAAACCGTAGAAGGCCGCGGCCGGCTTGCCGTCGAGAAAAGCGGCGCTCAAGACCAGCCGGCCCCGTGAGGCCAAGCGACCGGCTAAGGCCAGATGAAACCGCCGGTTGGAGCCGCCCAGAAAGAGACCGGGCAAGCGTTTAGCCAACCATCGCTGTTGATGCAACCGGAAAAAGGTATCCATCCCGGCAGGCAGCTCGTTCGCATCTTTATATATTTTCTGCTCGTACTTGAAGTCCCGGCGCAGCCGCCGGTCGGCATAGACTGTGTTGGTCCGAAACTTCTTGCTTAAAGTCGATAGATAAGCATCGATGCCGGCCGGCAACGCCACTTTTAAAGTCGGCTCTTGGGTCAGAGCCAGCACGTTAAACCGGTCCCGCAATAAGTCGCCGAAACTCGACGCCAGCGATTCCGGCACCTGGTGAAGATCGACAAGGTCAAACTTCTCATCCGCCAGCGCCAATGCCAGCGCACGGCGGCTATCGACCGATTCGTCGAGCGCCAAGAATCCGCCATAATCGCTGGGCCCGGTACCGATAAATGCTAGGCGCGTTAGCGGCAGACCGAACCAAGACCTCTGCCGGAGAAGCGGGGCGACGGCCAATGTCCGGCCTTCGGAAACGGCTTTCAGAATGAGCGGCTGCCGGCCGCGGGCGCAGTGGTCGAGCCAACAATCGCACCAATCCCATGACTGAAAAAGCGTCGCTTCGGCTTGGTCCTCAAGCCGGCGCCACTCTTCTTCCATGGACCTAAAGGAATCGATGCCTGATAGGCTCTCTACATTCAGCGGTTGATCACCCGAGAGCAGTTATACCAGATATTGCGGGAAAACCGCCAGTGAAGGCTGAGCTTACCAGGTGCTCGTAGTCTCGTCGGGCGTCATGTGTTTTTGGTAGATAGCGCAATCTTCGCAGCTTTCATGCGCCTGGCAGAGGCATCCTTCTTTAATTACCCAGCAGCTGATGTTGCGCTCGTATGCCTGGCACTTAAGATAATGGCTGGCCGGACATCCTTTTAGATCCCAGCAATCCTGCATGTGGCCTCCCCGCAAAAAGCCCCTATGGTTTATCGGCATTTCCAAGCCAAAGCTTGAGAAATGTTTCACACGCTCGCCGCCAGGCCGATGCTTTTAGTTTCTCGGGGAGACTTGTTCGCTAATCTGCTTTCCGGGCAAAGATAAATATGACAGTTATAGGCCGGCATGTCTATAAGACATTCGGCCCAGAACGCCGCCGCCATTGTCAAGCGTCTGTTACGATCATCGAAAAAGAAAAGCCCTCGTAAAGCGAGGGCCTTGTCTTTTTCTCGTCGGGATGGCGGGATTCGAACCCACGACCTCAGCGTCCCGAACGCGTTTCCCTGCTGAAAATCGATAGAACGCTATGAACCTCCGCAAACATAAACGGCCTTGCTAACCAGCCATTATATAAACCTATTAGTTTACGCTTGTTCACCGGCTTTCCCCTTGATATAATTGGATTGCACTTACATTGCACTTACGTTTGAACCGGCGGCCTTCACTTAGACGTTTTAGCGGGTATTATGAAAGCGATAATCAACAAGCAGCTTATTAAGACCTTAACCCCGGCAGACAAGCCTTTCGAGGTTTGGGATACCAAGGTTGCCGGATTCCTTTTAAGAATTCAGCCGACCGGCACAGCCAGCTATTACTGCCAATATGAAAGAGGCAAGCGCATAAAGTTAGGCCTTGCTTCTGTTCTTATCCCCGACCAAGCAAGAGACCGCGCTATTGAGATACTGGCCGAAACGACTAAAGGTAACGACCCGATGGCGGCTAAGAAAAAAGCTAAAGCCGGTGATTTTCTTAGTTTCTTGAACACGGTTTACGGCCCGTGGGCACTGACGGAACAGAAGGACGGCAAGAGCACTGTAACCAGGCTAAAAGCTGTTTTCCCGGAGTTCATGGGCTTAAAGCTTCAAGATATTAACACTTGGCAGGTTGAAAAGTGGCGGTCAAACAAGCTCAAGGCAGCCAAACCGGCCACGGTTAACCGTGATATCGACCCCTTAAGAGCCTGCCTAAATAAAGCCGTCGCGTGGGGATTGATTGATAAAAACCCGATGGCCGGGATAAAGCGCAAGAAGGTTGATAACGCTATTACCCGGTTCTTAAGCGACGCTGAGGAGAGCGCTTTGAGGCAGGCTCTTGATCTACGTCAAGACGGCCACCGCCAAGCCCGGAACAGCGCCAACGATTGGCGGCTTGTGCGCGGTTTACCGATTATGCCCGACCTGACCAATGAGACCTTTACCGATCACCTAAAGCCGCTCGTATTGCTGGTTATAAATACCGGCTTGCGGCGCGGGGAAGCACTTAGCCTTAAGTGGGAAGATATCGACTTTGAGCACGATATCCTGACCGTCAAGGCACAAAACGCCAAGAGCGGAAAGACCCGGCATCTTCCCCTGAACCGGGAAGCCATCGAAGTTTTAACTAAGTGGCGGGAACAAGAAAACGGTACATCATATGTTTTTGCGAAAAAAAACGGTAGTCGGTTCACTGAGGTTAAGACCGCCTGGCGTCAACTGCTGAAAAAAGCGGGCATAACCAACTTTAGATTCCATGACCTAAGACACCACTTCGCGAGCCGCCTTGTCATGGCCGGGGTCGATTTAAACACCGTCCGGGAACTGCTCGGTCATAGCGATTACAAAATGACCTTGCGCTACGCTCATTTAGCGCCGGAACATAAGCGGGAAGCGGTATCGCGACTTGTTGGGAGTTCCTTTGACGGCCTGCGGAAAGTTAGTATAAGCTAATGCCGCGGTTGCGAAACGTTCAAGGTAATGACGCTGTTAAGGCATTTGAAAGAGCGGGCGCCGTGAAGAAAAAAGGTAAAGGCGATCACGTTAACCTTAAAGCGCCAAACGGCCAGCTTATAACCATACCGAGCCGAGGCGTCGTGAAGATAGGTCTTTTAAAGAACGCTATAAAAAAAGCGGGCATTACCGAGGAGGAGTTTCTAAACTTACTTTAAGGAGTATTTATGCAGTATACAGTCTTAATTCACCAGGCGGAAGAAGGCGGCTATTGGGTGGAAGTACCGGCCATAAGCGGCTGTCTCTCGCAAGGTGAAACTATTGAAGAAGCTTTGACTAACGTGAAAGAAGCGATAGCGCTTCATCTTGAAGTCTTAAAAGAAGAAGGCAAAGAAATACCCATTGAAGAGGGCATAGTCGGTACCGTTAAGGTAGTGATACCGGCGGCCTAACTGCATAGATATCAGATAAATGGCAGGGGTGACTTTTTCGCTACGCTTAGGTGAACGCAAGCCCAGGCGGAGCTGAGAGACCGTCTTTATAATCATTATGCACTTACCCTGCACTTACAAGAAAACCTAGCCCTGGTATTGCTACCAAAACTAGGCTTTCTACCTGTCGGGATGGCGGGATTCGAACCCACGACCTCAGCGTCCCGAACGCTGCGCTCTACCAAGCTGAGCCACATCCCGTACTTGAAAAACATGAGATACGCGCCTTCGGCGCTAATGCGATACAGCGCGCTCGCGCTTCATGCGAATCGGAGCTACCCGCTCCTCATGAGAGCTTCCTCGCCGGCGCGCCATCCAATTGTAGTGAGGGCGGCAGCCAAAATCAACGGGCGACTGTAAATAATAAAACATAGCTGCCGACTGTCTTTGGGTCGCCGGTCTTAAAAACCACTTTAAAGCCGCTCTTTTGCCCGGGCGCCAGGGTCGGATTATCGACTAGATTCTCAACTTCGCCGAGCCTCTCCCACTTACCGTTCTTAAAAATCACGCGGGCTTTAACCTGCCTGGCGGTATTGTTGCCGACGTTTTTTACTTCCCCGAAAACCTCATATGCCCCATTATTTACCCAACCGGAATGCGAGACCGCTTCGGTGACCGGCTTTTTTTCTTCCGGCGGCGCCTGGGACATCTCCTCGTCCTTTTCTAAAACCGTTTCATCCAGAGGCATCCGCGCGTTATCAGTTTCGACTTTGCCCGCATTCGGAACGCCCCGGCGCACTATGCGCTTCCGGCTCCCGGGCGCGCCCAGCGCCCAAAAAACTAAAAGGAGGACAAGAAGCAGGATTATGAGTACTTGGATAACAGCGCGTCTGTTCAACTAAATCACCCGTGCCAAAGAGGGCTTTTAGAGCGATTATAGCACTATCGGCTTAAAAAATACCGACGCCGGCTGCCGCCGCTTGGGGACCCAGCAAGTTGACGAGTTCTTCCGGCCTGGATGATTTGGCAAACGCCTCATCAACGGTGACTGTCCCCGCTTTGACCATCTCGACCAACGAGCGCTCCATGCTGATCATCCCGTCGTTCGTCCCCATCTGAAGAAGCTGGGGAATCTGAAAAGTCTTGTTCTCTCTAATGACATTGCGGACCGCGGGCGTCGCCAGCAGAACTTCAAAACAGGCTACCCGGCCTTGACCGTCGGCGCGGCAACATAATACCTGGGAGATAACGCCGATCAGGTTGACCGACAACTGCATCCGTATCTGTTGCTGCTGGTGGTTGGGGAAAGCGTTTATCACTCTATCTATGGTCTGCGCGGAATTCGTCGTGTGCAACGTGCCGAGCGCCAGGTGCCCGGTCTCGGCCGCCGTTATCGCCATCGAAATCGTCTCTAAATCGCGCATCTCCCCGATCAAGATAACATCCGGGTCCTGGCGCAAGACATATTTCAGGCCATTAGTGAACGACCGGGTGTCCCGCCCGACCTGTCTCTGATTGATTATGCTTTTCTTGTCCGTATGGATAAATTCAACCGGGTCTTCGATCGTCATGATGTGGCACTCTTCATTGGCGTTACGATGGTCTATCATCGCCGCCTGGGTCGTCGATTTACCGCTGCCGGCCGGCCCTGTTACTAAGACCAACCCCCTGGGACGCATCACCAGGTCGGCGGCGATCGGCGGCAGGCCGAGGGATTCAATCGTCGGCACGTCCGAGGCGATTATCCGGCAGACGACACTGACGCTGCCTCTTTGCCTGAACAGGTTGACCCTGAACCTCGCCACTCCCTCAGCGGTATAAGCCAGGTCCAGCTCCATCTCCTGTTCGAACCGCGGCCACGCCTCGGCGCCGGCCAGAGTCTTTGCCATCGACTCCACGTCTTCCGGGCTTAGCAGGGATTCCCCGGCATGGACCAACTCGCCGTTGATACGCATGAGCGGCGGGGACATGACTTTTAAGACCAGGTCGGAGGCGTGATGCTCAAAAACTTTTGCCAACAGGTCGTCGACGGTCATCAGTACCTCGCCGCCTGCGGCGCCAACGCTTGAAAGTCTCCGGGATTGCTGGCTTTGGCGATGACGTCGTCGAAACCGACCACTTTATCCTGCAAAAGTCTTTTCAGGTTCTGGTCGAGCAACTGCATCCCGTAGCCGGCGCCGGTCTGGATGAGATTGTATATCTGGTGCGTTTTGCCTTCGCGGATGAGGTTCCTGACGCCGGAATGGCTGATCAATACCTCAAAAGCGGCTACCCGGCCGCCATTCAGACCAGGCAACAGGGTCTGCGAAATCACCGCTCGCAGGGAATTGGCCAGCTGCATTCTGACCCGGGGTTGATGTTCCGGTGGAAAGACGTCGACGATTCTGTCGATGGTCTGGGCGCTGTCGGTCGTATGCAGGGTGGCAAAGACCAGGTGGCCGGTTTCCGCCGCCGTCATCGCCAGCGAGATGGTCTCGAGGTCGCGAAGCTCTCCGACTAAGATGACATCGGGATTCTGCCGCATGACATGTTTCAGGGCCGACGCGAACGAATGCGTGTCGGCGCCGAGTTCGCGCTGGTTTATCGCCGCGACCTTATCTTTATGCAGAAATTCGACCGGGTCTTCGATAGTGATGATATGGGCCTTGCGGGTGCTGTTTATCCTGTCTATGATCGCCGCCAGCGTCGTTGATTTACCGCTCCCGGTTGGACCGGTCACCAAGACAAGTCCCCTGGTCAGCTCGGCGAACTTCTTGGTCACTTCCGGCAGGGCCAGCTCCTCGATGGTCTTGATGTCGATCGGGATGACCCTGATGACCGCGCCGAGCTGATTTTTCTGGTAAAAGATGTTGACGCGGAATCTGGCCAGTCCGGGGACCGAATAGGCCATATCCAATTCCCTGTTTTCAACCAGGCGCAGCCTTCTCTCGGAGTCGGCAAGTTGGCCTACCAGAGAATCGACTTGAGCCGCGCTCAGCGGCGGCCATTCGGTCCGCGTCAGGCGGCCGTGAATTCGAAATACCGGCGGTTGGCCGACCTTCAAATGTAAATCGGACCCGCTTCGTTCCACCAATCGGGTCAGTAGGGTTATTATGTCGAGGTTCTTTTCGCTGCTGACGGCGGCTGGGCTTTGCGAGTCGATTTGTGGCATCATACCTCCTGCGCCGACGGCTCGACTATGCCTAATTGGCGAATCTTAAGCTTAAAATCATGGGCGTTGGCCGACATGGCCAAAGCGTCCGCTAAAGCTATCCTGCCTGATTGGTACAGATCTATAAGGCTCTGATCAAACGATTGCATACCGTAATATTCTCCCTGCTCGATTACCTCTTTTATCTTCCAGATCTTGTTCTCGTTTATCAACTCCCGCACGGTGGCGGTGACTACGCAGACTTCGATAGCCGGGACGAGCCCGCCGCCGACTTTCGGCATCAAACGCAACGAGACTATTCCGCGCAACGTCGAGGTCAGCATGAGTTGTATCTGCCGCTGCTGGTGCGGCGGGAAAAAATCGATGATACGGTTTATTGTCTCTCCGGCGTCGATCGTATGCAGGGTCGAAAGAACTAAATTGCCCATCTCCGCGGCAGTGAGCGCAGCCTGTACGGTTTCGATGTCGCGCATTTCGCCGATGAGAACAACATCCGGGTCCTGCCGGACGACGTGCTTGAGCGCGTCGGCGTAAGTGTTGGTGTCGATGCCGATCTCGCGCTGATTGATTACACACTTATCGTCTGTGTGCAGCACTTCTATCGGGTCTTCGATGGTGACGATGTGGCCTTGGCGCCCGTGATTGATGTGACTTATCATGGCGGCCAGCGTCGTTGTCTTGCCGCTGCCGGCTGTGCCGGTGACCAAAACCAGACCCCTTGGCTCATCGGCCAAGGTCTTTACGACCGGCGGCAGGCCCAGATCATCGATGTCCGGCTCCTTGACAGTGACCCGCCTGAAGGCCATCCCGATATTCCCGCGCTCGTGAAACGCGTTAACTCGAAACCGGCCGACGTCGGTGACGCTGAACGCGAAATCGACCTCGACCTTGGTTTCAAATTGGGGTTTTAGCCGGTCCGGAATAAAAGCGGCCGCTACTTCCCCGACATCTTCAGCGGTAAGCGGCGGATGATCGGTTATCTCCAGCATCCCGCTAACGCGAATGGAAGGCGGACCCCCGACTTTGATATGCAAGTCGGAGGCGCCGGTGTCGACCATCAACTTAAGGAGTTGCTTAGCGTCCATTTCACCTCTGCGGCGGAAATTAGTTTGTCGTTCCTATGTTTTTATCGGATATAAAGGAAAGGGCTTGAGTGCAGGCAGGCAGAGAGAGTCGGGGGAAACGCGCCCTAAAGGTGCGGATGCAAGGCAGACGAAAGCCGCAGACGCGCGTTTCGGGCGATGACCAAAACGCGGCCCAAAGCCTCAGATGCAAGGCGGACGCGGTTCGAGTCGAAGGAGCGTACATCAAGCACGTGACTGAGACGAGAACAAGGACAACGCCGCAGATGAGGCTTTCGGCCGCGTTTTTTATAGGCGGGTGGCGCCGGCGTAGTTGCTTCTGGCCGACAGACTCTGAACTTTGACCACGTCCCCGGTGCGGGGAGCGCTGATATAACTGTCGCCGCCGATATAGATGCCGACATGGCCGATGCTGCCGCCGGAGCCGCCAAAAATCAGGTCTCCCGGCTGCAATTGATCGCGGCTTACCCGCTGACCCATCCCGAACTGGGCTTGCGCCGAATGAGGCAGCGAGACACCAACTTGCGCGAAGACAAACATTGTCAGTCCGGAGCAATCGAAAGAGTTGGGTCCGGCCGCGGCCCAAACATAAGGTTTTCCCAGCTGAGCCATGACCAGCCGCACCACCGCGCCACCCCGGGCGCTGGCAGGCACGTTCAGGCGCGGCATCGGCGCCGACGGCGCGCGGGTCATAGTGACTATTCGCGCCGCCGCCGCTTGAGCACTCTCGGTCTGAGTTATCTCATCTTTTAGCTTTTTCAAGGCGCCGGCTCGCTCGCGAAGCTGGGCTTGTACCTCGTTTTTCTTAGCTTGAAGCGCGCTGGTCGTCGCGGCCTGCCCCTTTTCCTGTTCCGCCAACGTCCGGCCGGATTTTTCCACTTCAAGACGATATTTTTTAATCCGGTTAAGCAAGCGCGCGTCATGTTTGGAGACCTGCTTCAGCGATTCGACGGCACTGATAAAATCGCCGATATTCCTGGCTGAGAGCATGACTTCAAGGATGCCGATCGTCTCCCCGCCTTTATATATCCCGGCGACGCGGCGGTTAAGGGTGTTTTGGCTGGAACGCAAGTCCGCTTCGGCTTTCGTCAAGCGGGTCTGTGACTCCGCCAGTTGTTGGCGAATCGCGCCCAGTCTTATTTGCGCTTGATTGTATTGCTCGACGGCGACCTCGCTGCGGTCGTCTATAGCGTTTATTTCGTTGGCGATTTGGTCGGCTTGGCTACGTTTTTGTTGAAGACTCGGACTGGCCCACAATAAAGCGGGCTGAATAACGAGGGATGAAATCAATATAGCGACAAATAGCTTACCTCTCGATAAAATCATGTCCTCCAATCGATCTACGCAAGTGCGCTTGGGTCAGTGTAGCTAAAACAACCGGAGATTGCAAAGCCTGCAGTTGGCAGCCGGGCTTATCGGGGCTTCTTACGGGGCTTTTGAGGCGATAAAGTCTTTGAGACCGTCAAAGACTGCCCCGGCTATTTTTTGCCTGAATACGTCTTTCTTGAGATTCGCGCCGGACGCCAGACCGGTGAGATCGCCGACGATAATCGAGGCCGCCGGTCGGCCCGGTCCGGGGAGATCCCCGACGACATATTCTTTTATCTGATCCTTCATCGCCTTGCGCAGCCCGGCGATTATAAGTTCGGCCAGCTTGCGAGAGTCCGCGTCCCGGTGGTCGTAGGCTATCCCAAGCCGGTCGACCGCGAGCTTGCCGGCCGCCGGTTCAAAAGTGAGCGCCAACTCACCGGCGCCGGCCGGTTCCGCCCCCGTCTTAAAGAAATCGATTTGCGCACCCAGGATTTCCAGGAGGTTGCTCAACCGATGGGCCAGGTCGGCGCAGACCAACTGCTGGTTTCCGCCGGGTCCCAGCCAATCGTGCTTATGCGGCGTGGGGCTGCCGATGGCTATCCGCCGGTCTTGAAGCAAGCCGACGACCGAATCGGGCAAAAGGATATCCGAAAAGACCGACTCGTGGTTTGAATCCAGGATGCTGCGCAAGTTAGTCAAAGCCGCCAGCGTCGACGGGCCGACGATGCCGTCGGAGGTCAGCTCGACATTCTCCTGGAACTCGCGGACCGCTTTGTCTGTCGACGGACCGAAAACGCCGTCGATGGGTTCGGTCCGAAAACCGATCGAGTTGAGCCAGGTCTGAAGCTGGCGCACGTCGTCGCCGCGGATGAACGGCGAACGCAGGTAGAGCGCCCGACTGCCGAACCTGTAAGTGGCGTCGACCATGAGGCGCCAGGTCGTTTCATTGACGATGCCTGTGAGCGGCAGTTTTCTATCGGTTTGAAATCTCTTTACGGCCGTCTCGGTATTCGGGCCGAAAAACCCGTCAACTTTTGTCGGCCCGACATCGTAACCAAGAGCAACCAGTCGCTGCTGGATATCGACGACCTCGTAGCCTCTGTCTCTCTGCTTTATCTCCAAGAACGCCTCCGGCTGTTATAATGATGCGGTCACGCAAACAGGGCGGTCTTCGGCCAGGGGGTGCAGGCGATTTCCATTTTGAAACCGGTCTTTTTCATCGCGCTTTTAACCTCTGTCTTGACGGTCAACCTCTATCTGCTGTTATCCCCAAGTTACGTCGGTTGGCAATATAGCCGTCCGGCGGCCGGGACTGGAAACGCCGGGTCGGATGTGAACCAGGCCCTGGCCATCGTCGATTACCTCAAACATAAAACCGACCGGCTCCCGATATTATCACATAAAGAGCGCTCCCACCTGGCGGACGTGCGCGATCTCTTCGATCTGGCGTTTACCGTTTTCAAACTGGCGCTGGCCGTCCTGTTGCTCGCATCCGCGCCGTTGATAAAGTCGATGGGCCGGCGCCCGTTCCAGCGATATCTGGCGCTCTGCGGCGCCGGCGGCCTCGCTATCCTGACAGCATTCTCCTGGGCGGCGCTCCTCGATTTTAACTGGCTTTTCAATCGTTTTCACGGTCTCTTTTTTATCGGGGACTCCTGGCTCTTTGACGCGAACAGCCTATTGATCCGCCTGTTCCCGCTGGAGTTTTGGGCCCGAGCCGGCCTCCACTGGGCATTGCTGACCATGGTCGAACTGGCCGTGATAGCGACCGGGGCCGTCATAGCCGGGCGCCGGTCATGACGCCGGACCCAAAGAACGGCCCAAAGATGCGTTTTCAAAATTGTTTGGTTAGTTCGATGCGTAACCCCCCGGTGATTCCGGAGGACAAAACCACAGCGTCGCAGAGACGCTTGGTCGTCTTATAAGCCAGGGTCCCCTCGAGCGGCAATTGCCGGCGCCCTATCTTCCGCCGCGCTTCCCGCCCGGTCCGGCTGCCGGCGCCGTCATCGATGGTCACGTGCGCCTTATCCCCCTCGAGCAGTGCCGATATCGAGATGGCTTTGACGGCATCTTTATCTGTGTGAGCATGGGCAACCAGATTACAAGCCTCCATCACCGCCAGCTGCAACTCAAAGACTTTTTCATGTCCGACATCGGCCTCATGAACCA
>Ga0334722_10003329_pt1 | contig 17380 bp, 13 predicted proteins | sample C3_bottom_MG_FD_207210 | JGI IMG/M metagenome (GOLD analysis project Ga0334722, IMG submission 207210) | Sediment microbial communities from Yellowstone Lake, YNP, Wyoming, USA - C3_bottom | ecosystem: Environmental > Aquatic > Freshwater > Lake > Sediment | place: USA: Wyoming | collected...
CGAGATCTTCACGCTCACGCTGAAGCCCCGCAATCGTCTCTTCATTCTTCTTCAGGGCAGCCGCCAGTTTCAGATTCTCCGCCTTCAAACGCTCATGCTCATCCTTCGTCTTCGCCATCTCGGGGAGGACCGACTCATAGTGCATGATTCTCTTTTCATACCCGGCCTTCTCCCCGGCAAGACGCTTCAGCTGTTCTGCCGTCTCTGCCCTCTGCTTTTCAGCGTCCGCCTGGCGCTTTTGCAGTGCGTCCTTCTCATCCCGGAGTCTCTGCAGTAATGCCGCAGACTGTTCAGTAACTGCATCTTTTGATTTGATGTCCGACTTCAAACGATCAGTCTCCTGCCGCAACCCAGCAATAACAGAAATCAGATTGTCGCGCTCTTTCAGCAAGGCATCGGTATGGGTCTTGTCAGCGGTAGATACCTTTATCTGCTTGCCGAGATCTTCACGCTCACGCTGAAGCCCCGCAATCGTCTCTTCATTCTTCTTCAGGGCAGCCGCCAGTTTCAGATTCTCCGCCTTCAAACGCTCATGCTCATCCTTCGTCTTCGCCATCTCGGGGAGAAGTGCATTGTATTGCTGAATCCTTTTTTCGTTACTTACCGCTCCCTCAGTCAGCTTCTTGACCTGAAGAACAGACTCAGCAATATGCTTTTCCATCTGAAGCAGCTTCGCCGCTGCATCGCTTCCGCGCTGATCTGCCTCTTTCAATTTTTTCTGAAGCGCTGTTTTTTCCTGATCAAGCTGCTGGATCCGGAGTTCTGCTTTTTTTAAGGCGGGGGCGAGTTGACTGCTTTCCTCTCGCAGCCGTGAATAGGCATCGAGATCTTTTGCAGAACCACCCGTCTGAACTGCTTCAGCAAGCCTTTTTTCAGCGTCCAGCAGTCTGGCAGCAAGTGTAGCGATCTCCCGATCCTTTGCATCGCTGTCCTTCACCCTCTTCCTGAGTTCGTCCCGTTCGATCCGGAGCTTCTGCAGATCCTTATCTGCATCAACCATTGCGGATTCCCCGTGCATTTGCACAGCCTTGAGACGCTCATATTCCTCCTTCAGGGTACGCATCCCTGCCAGGGCCGCCTCCTGATCCCTGAGCTTCTTCTCAAACAGGTTCTTTTCATCCGCCGCTCGTTGCCTCTGCGCCTCAGTCTCAGATCTGACCTTGGCTATTTCGGCCTGTGTTTTCTCTGCTTGCGACTGTCTTTTCTCGGCCTCCCTCAGTCTGCTCTGGACAAGTTCCCTCTCCGACTCAAGCTTCTGTATATGCTCATCAGTCTGCCTGATGTAGGCAAGCGATTTCTCAAGAATTTCCTTATTCTTCCGCTCAAGCGCAGTATTTTTTCTCAATGCATCTTCAAGAAGTTGCTTTTCGACAAGCTTCTTTTCAGAGGGACTCGCCGTATCCGAAGACTGTTGTCTTGATGACTGCATTCTGAGTTCCTGTTGCAGTCTTTCGTTCTCCGCCTTCAGCAATCCAACCTCTGCGGCATTTTTCGGAAGACCTTCCCGGGCCTGTTTGAGTTCTTCTATGACGCTTCTCAGATACTGCTTATCTTTTGTTGTAGCTGTCAGTTCATTTTCGAGAAACTGGTTCCTGGTATACGAATCCGAAAGCTGCTCTTTAAGAGCCCTGAAACGATCATCGGCTTTTTTTAGATAGTCAGAACAGGAATCAGGTTCCGGTTGCTGCCTGACCTGCGTAACCGGCGCTGTCACTGCCGTCGCAGGGACTGGAGGGACGGCCTGACTCATGACCTCGAGCTCTTGCCGGGCAAAGCCGTAGAAGGTACTTCGGGGATACTGTTCGATAAGCGTATTCAGGATCACCTGTGCATTATCAAGCTTTCCCAGCCGGATGAAAGACTTTGCCTGCCAGAAGAGCACTGAGTCCCTTACCGAGCTGTCAGGATATTCCTTCAGAAAGCTTCCAAAAAGTTCGGCAGCCTTCCCGTCTTCTCCCGACTGGTAAAAGCTGTATGCCTTTTCGAAAAGGTCTGCCTCCCCCGGTATGGCGGTATGTGCTGTTCCGATGAAGAGGAAAAGCCCGGCTATAACAGCGATCGCTGCGGCACGTACTAATGTATGCTTATTGCTGATCTTTCCCACAGGGACCTTATCCATTCATTGTATTTCTTCTCTTTTCGCTCACTCAGGAGTGTTCTCTCAATGGTAGAACGTACCTCGCTCAGGGGGATGAAGACTGGCTTTTTCCGCTTGACGAGTTTCAGAATATACACACCCTCTTTGACCCAGACCGGATCGCTGACCTCGCCTTCCTTCAACACTGCCAGTGCAGCCTCGAGAGACGGGACAAGATCGCCCTTTTTGAAATCACCCAGGATGCCGTTCTTCTCCCGTGAAGGATCATCGGAATGCAGTAATGCCATTTTTCCCAGAGGTTCACCCTTTCTCAATTCCGAAACGATACGAAGTGATTTCATCTTCATCCCGGTAATCTCTTCGGGGGACGGATTTTCGCTCATCAGCATAACAACCCCCCCGACTGTTATCCTTTCCGGCTCCTTGATAAAAAGATGCCTGTTCTGAGCATAGTATTCCTCGATCTCTTTTGCATTGACGGATATCCTGCTGTCAACCTCTGCGTCGAGAATCTTCGCCAGCAGAATTACATTTTCTTTCAGCCATTTTTTATATTCGCTGACACTCATACCTTGTGTCGTAATCGTTTCTTCGAACTCCCCTGGAGCCAGTTTGTGCTTTGCAATAAACTCCCGGATGCTCTGCTCTACCTCACGGTCGGTGACCACTACCTTTTTTTTCCTGGCCTCCTGAAGGATCAGCGTCTCCTCGATCAGCCTTTTCAGAAGTTGATCACTTACCTGACTTTCATGCAATGATGAATCGATCTTCAAAATGAATTTCCGGTAATCTGCCTCAGTAACCTGTTCGCCGTTCACCACCGCCAAAATCCTGTCTCCGTCACCGGCAAAGCACACCCCGGCCACTCCCCCGCTAAACAGAACAACCATGAGGAGACAGAAGCATACAGCTGTAAGCATCCACCGCGACGCCGTCATGACCTCCGGGCATGCATCCTTTCAAGTGCCTTTTGTGCATCAGTCCATGTCTTCCATTTATCAGCAGGATTTCTCAGCAGGTAGGCCGGATGGAATGTCGGCATAACCGGAATCCCGTGATACTCGGCAAAATGGCCCCGCGACGCTGTGATTCTGAGTGAGGGATTGTTCAGAAGCGACTGCAGCGCAACGTTGCCCAGCGTTATAATAACCCTGGGCCTGACGATCCCAATCTGCCGCTCAAGAAAAGGCTTGCACGTTGCAATTTCACCCGCCTCCGGCTCCCTGTTTTCCGGTGGTCTGCACTTGACCACATTCGCAATATACACATCCCTGCGCTGCAACTCCATCTTTTCGATAAGCCGCGTTAGCAATATGCCGGCCTTTCCAACAAAGGGACGCGCCTGGATATCCTCATCCTCTCCAGGGCCTTCTCCGATAAACATCAGCCCGGCATCAGGATTTCCCTCGCCAAATACGATATTTTTTCGCACGCAGGACAGCGGACAGCGCGTGCAGTCACCCAACTCTTCCCGCAGCAATGCAAGAAGACCTTCCTTCTCATCAGCAGATGCCGGACGGCCTTCAGGATGCGGTTCGCCGGTCCCGGAAGCTTCGTGCCCGCCTTCCCGATGCAGACTGACAGAGGATGAGCCCGTTGTGACCGGCGACGCCTGTGCTGCCGCAACGTCAAAAGGAAGACGATCAAACCCGAGCGCCTGATAATATTCAAGAAGGCAGATGACGTCCGCTACTGCAGCGTCGTGAGGTAAAGGTGATCTGCCGGACATCGATTAACGCTCCCCCCATTTAAGCTTGCTTCTCAGGACCTTGAAATAATCCCTTTCGCAGGGCATGACCAGCTTTGTCTTGTACTCCGATTTCCGAATCTCTATGACATCGCCCACCTTCAGCGGAAGACCGACCTGCCCGTCCAAAGTCAGATAAACATCCTCGTTTGGCGTCTTGAGTGTAATCCTTACCTCAAAATCAGCAGGTATGACAATCGGCCTGTTGGTGAGTGTATGAGGACAGATCGGAGTCAGAACGATGCTGTCAAGTGTCGGGTACATGATCGGTCCGCCGGCAGCAAGTGAGTATGCAGTGGAGCCCGTCGGGGTAGAAATGATGAGACCATCGGCCTTAAAGCTCGTCACATAGGTTTCATGGACAAAAGTCTCGAGGTCTATGATCCTGGCAAGGGCGCTCTTCGCAATGACCACATCATTCAGGACGGTATACCCGGCAATAACAGACCCGTCCCTGATCGCACGAGTCGTGAGCATGAGCCGCTCCTCTGTGCCGCACCCCTGAGAAAGCATGCTCTCCAGCGCCTGGAATATTTCATTGCGGTTGACTTCAGTTATGAAACCCAGCGTCCCGAGATTGACACCGAGGATCGGAATTCCTTTTTCGGCAACAAGCCTGCTGGCGCGAAGCATGGTCCCATCGCCTCCAAGGACGAGGATCATGTCTGAGGATTTCGAAATATCCTCATGTGAAAATCCCCTCATGCCGAGATGAACCGCCGTAACATCCTCAACGAGCGCCTGCCACCCCTTTTCCTCCAGCCATGGAACCAGTTCGCGCACGATACCAGCGGTTTCCGTCCTCAGCCGCTTACAGATTATTCCAAGCTTCTTCATCTATCCCTTCCGTATTGATTTCCCGGGTATTGTCGCTACAGTCAGTCAACCAAATCCTGATGATATCCCTGTCCTGACCGGTAATCTCCCCCAAGTTTTCAGCCCATTCAATCACTGATATTGAATCGCCACCGATCACATCCCAGATTCCGGTACTGTCAAGATCATCACTGTTCTTAATGCGGTATAAATCTATATGGTAAAAGAAAGGATCAACCGGGTATTCTGCAATTACCGTGAAGCTGGCGCTGGTGATATCCCTCGCCGGGATACCAAAGACTGAGGCGATACCCTTGACAAGAGTCGTCTTACCAGTACCGAGATCGCCATACAGACAAACGACGTCTCCGCGCCTCAGGCATCTCCCGATTCTCTTCCCGATCTGTTCGGTCCCCTCAGGGCTATTGCTTCTGAACCTCACCCATCGTACCTTTGATCAGATCTATCTTGCCGATGATCCCTGAGAGCTTCCCCTCCTGCAGGACCGGAATAAGGTGCACACCCTTGTCAGACATGATCGTGGCAATATCCTGAAGACTGGCACCAGGTCCGACGGTGATCACATCCCGGGTACAGATATCGGCCACCTTTGACGCTGACATCAGCCTAATCTCCTCTTCAATCGATGACGAACCTTCAAGTGGAATAAAAGCGTCAAAAAGTCTGAGGACCGTAGGTATGTGAAATCTCCTGTTCTGACGGATGAGATCGTTTTCAGTGACAATGCCATACAGGTTGCCCTCAGCATCAAGAACCGGTGCACCGCTGATCCCCTTGTCGAGAAACAGCCGTCCCAGCTCTTCTACGGTCGTATCAGGGGTAACCGTAATGACCCCAGTCGTCATAATATCACGTGCTATTTTCATTATTCTACCGCTTTCTGGCAGCAAGCTTATTCAGGGCATTTACATATGCCTTGGCCGCCGCAACGATTATATCCGTGTCTGCTCCCTGCCCCCGGGCCTTCCGGCTGCCTTCTTCAAGAGAGACCAGGACCTCACCAAGGGCGTCGGTCCCTCCCGTAATACTCTTCACCTCGAACTTCAGGAGCCTGCTCTTCGTCTTTGTGGCAGCGACGATAGCCCGGTAGACGGCGTCGACGGGACCATCGCCGTGTTCAATACTGTCGATGACCTTGCCCTTCACATTCAATTTCAGTGCAGCGGTCGGCCTGACACTCATACCGCTGGTTATCGACAGATCTTCGATACTGTAGACCGCGGGAATCCTGCCGACGCCTTCCGATACCAGGGCCTCAAGATCCTCATCAAAAATATCCTTCTTCTGGTCTGCAAGCCGTTTGAATTTCTCAAAGGCAACCTCTATCTCTTCGCTGGTAAGTTCATATCCCAGTTCCCTGATCCGCGACTTGAAAGCATGTCTGCCCGAATGCTTGCCAAGCACCAGCTCAGTTTCTTTAAGACCTATGTCAGAGGGCTTGATAATCTCATAGGTCATCTTCTCCTTGAGCAGCCCGTCCTGATGTATCCCTGACTCATGGGCAAAGGCATTGGCCCCGACAATGGCCTTGTTCGGCTGTACCTGGATCCCGGTTATGCGTGTAAGAAGACGGCTGGTCCTGATGATCTCCTTAGTCCTGATATTCGTCTTCGCCTTGTAAAAATCCTTCCGGGTGACAAGGTTCATGACGACCTCTTCCATCGAACAGTTTCCGGCCCTCTCGCCAATGCCATTGATCGTACACTCGACCTGTCCGGCACCGTTCATTATCGCGGCAAGAGAATTGGCAACAGACATGCCGAGATCATTATGGCAGTGAACAGAGATGACAGCCTGCTCCCCGATCTTTTCCTTGATAGCCTTGATGAGACTGCCGAATTCCGCCGGGCTTGTGTATCCTACCGTATCAGGAATATTGATTGTTGAGGCACCGGCTTTGATCACGGCCTCAACCACTTCGATAAGGTAAGGGATGTCAGTCCTGGTCGCATCCATCGGTGAAAACTCCACATCGTCCACAAGGCTCCGCGCATATTTCACCATTTCAACTGATCGTTTCAGCGCCTCTTCCCTGCTGACCCTGAACTGGTATTTCAGGTGGATATCCGAGGTGGAATGGAAGGTATGTATACGTCGTTTCGGGGCATCACGGACAGCCTCCCAGGCACGCTTGATATCTTCTTCCCTGGCGCGTGCCAGACCGGCAATGACTGCTCCCGGCACTTCGTTTGCAATTCTCTTCACGGCATCAAAATCGCCCGGGGAGGCGATTGGAAAGCCTGCCTCAATAATATCGACGCCCAACCTGACCAGCTGCCGGGCAATCTGGATCTTCTCTTCAACATTCATGGACGCTCCGGGCGACTGTTCGCCGTCCCGCAACGTCGTATCAAATATCTTGATGACTCTCATAACCTAGGATCCCGCCTGCCTTTCCTCACGTGTTTTCCTTATCCTTTTAAAAACAATCACACCATTTTCAATTATACCCCAAACAAGATAGACCATGGCAAAAATAAACATGGCAGACGAGGCGTGAATAAGGAATACAAACAGGATGAGGACAAAGACAATAAGCACCCAGAAAGGCTTCCGCTCCCTGAAGTCGATCTCCTTCACCCCGTGAAAGCGGAGTGTACTGACCATGAGCAGCGCGAGGATAATAGTGAACAAGGGATAAAAAATATTCTTTTCCGGAGGTCCTACCCGCATCTCATAGCCATAATAGAAAATAACGACCGATGACAGGACCGCAGCCGCTCCCGGAATCGGCATGCCCTTGAAGGCCTTGGAACCCGGGGACCCTGTCTGTACATTAAAGCGCGCCAGCCTGAGCGCGCCGCACGCAACAAAAAGAAACGCAGCCGCCCAGCCCACCCTGCCGAACGGCATCAGGGTCCATTTGTACATCATGACCGAGGGTGCGACACCAAAGGCAACCAGGTCTGATAACGAGTCAAGCTCGACACCAAAGCGCGTCGAAGTATTCGTCAGACGTGCGATCCACCCGTCAAGACCATCGAAGATAATCGCAATAATAATTGCCCATGCCGCATAGATATAATTACCGTTGATCGCGGACATGATCGCAAAAAAACCACAATACATTCCACAGAGCGTCAGCGCATTGGGTAGGAGATAAACCCCTTTTTTGGGTATTTTGTCAGGTAGTTCTTTATGCTCCATGCTATGGTCAGCCCTGCCGGTACTCAGCGATAACCGTTTCTCCGGCCTTCACAACCTGATCAAGACCTACCTTAATAATAGCACCTTTGGGCAGATAGACATCGACCCGGGAGCTGAATTTGATGATCCCGTAACGATCGCCGCGGATGAGTTTCGCCCCTTCACGGACCCTGCAGACTGCACGCCGTGCCACAAAACCCGCAACCTGTCTCAGCAGAATATCGCCGTAGCCGGTCCCCAAAACCATCTCAATATTCTCATTGCGGATTGACGCTTCATCCTTATATGCAGCGAGAAAACGGCCTTTATTGTGACGAACGGTCTTGACCATGCCATCACAGGGGACACGATTCACATGGACATTCAGCGGCGACATGAAGATGCTTACCTGGCGGACATCGGCCTTCAAATATCTGTCTTCTCTGACCTCCCTGATAACAATGATTCTGCCGTCAGCCGGGGACACAAAAACATCCTTCTCCTGTGGAATGATACGCTCCGGATCCCTGAAAAACCAGAGCATGAACAGGACAACAGGAACCGGGATGCAGGCATAAAGAGGTGAAAACAGAAATAGTGCAGCTAAGGCAAGAAGCCCGGAGCCGATTATAAAAGGATATCCCTCGGGCGCAAGCTTAAACATAGGAGCGTGAGGCGTGAGACGTGAAAGGTGAAAAGCACAACGGTCGAATAATAATAAACATGCCGGAACGGGCAGATACATACCTTTCCCGGATACAGCTTTCCTGTTCGATCATTTTATGTTTTACCCTTCACGTTCCACTCTTTCACGCCTTATGTATATTACGCCTTTGATTTGTCGACGAGTTTACCTTTTTTGAGCCAGGGCATCATGGCCCGCAGTCTGCCTCCGACCTCTTCTATCTGATGCGCCTCTCCCTTCCTGGTAAGGGCGTTGAACGTCGGCTTGTTTGCCTTGCACTCAAGCATCCATTCCTTCGCAAAGACACCGTCCTGGATCTCTCCGAGGATCTTTTTCATCTCTGCTTTCGTCTCAGCGGTAACAACCCGGGGTCCCCTGGTTAAATCACCGTACTGAGCCGTATTGCTGATCGAGTAACGCATATTCGAGATACCGCCTTCGTAGATCAGGTCGACGATAAGCTTCACCTCGTGCAGACATTCAAAATACGCCATCTCCGGTGCATAGCCCGCCTCGACAAGAGTCTCGAACCCGGCCTGGATAAGCGACGTAACGCCGCCACAGAGAACAGCCTGTTCGCCAAAAAGGTCGGTCTCGGTCTCTTCTCTGAAGTTTGTCTCGATAATGCCGGCCCTGCCGCCGCCGTTGGCCGACGCATAGGCAAGTGCGATATCCTTGGTATTCTTTGACGGATCCTGATGGACTGCAATAAGGCACGGAACGCCGCTGCCCCTCGTATATTCCGCTCTGACAAGATGGCCCGGGCCCTTTGGTGCAGCCATAAAGACATTTGCATCAACCGGCGGAACAATCTGTCCGAAATGGATATTGAAGCCGTGGGCAAAGGCGAGATAAACGCCTTTCTTCATGAACGGTGCAATCTCTGCATTATAGATATCAGCCTGATATTCGTCCGGAAGCAGGATCATGATCACGTCGGCGATCTTTGCTGCATCAGACGGGGTCATCACCTTGAACCCGGCCTTCTTCGCCTTGTCCCAGCTTGCGCCCTTCCGGATGCCGATCGTCACGTCCATACCGCTTTCCTTAAGGTTGTTTGCGTGCGCATGGCCTTGACTGCCATACCCCATGATGACAATCTTCTTCTTCTTCAGAATCCCGAGATTTGCGTCCTTGTCATAATATACCTTTATCATTGAAGCCTCCTGAATCTTGAATTGTGCAGCGTTGTATTATATTACAATCACGCTTTTTTTTCTATTGAGTGTCTTTTCACAAGAGACGCCTGATGCTGCTAAACGCCTCCTCGATGATATTCGGCTCCGGCAGAAAAGTGCTTCTGAAATAGACCCCGTCCTCCTGTCTTCCGAATCCTGAACCGGGAACAAAGACGACCCCTTCCCTGAGCGCGGCCCGCACGAAATCCAGGTCTTTTCTCCACTTGTTCGATTCTATCTTCATAAACGCATAGAAGGCACCCTTCGGAATGGGGAACGAGACAGGCAGCTTGCTCGCCATCTTCACAAACGTGTCCCTCCGCTCGATGAGCCGCATCTTCATATCCGCAATGTACGCCGGGTATGAGGGATCCACCAGGGCAGCAGCGGCCGCTTTCTGGTATTCCCAGTTCACTGAAAGCCGCTGGTTACAGAGCAGAAAAAAGGCGTTCTTCACCTCTGACCACTTGTCCCCGTGAAAGGTCACCCATCCAATCCTCGCTCCCGTGTAGCAGAAATCCTTTGAAAGAGAGCTCCCATAAATGAAAGGGATTTTGTTCCGGGCTATCTTTCTGAAATCGACATGCTTGCCCTCAAGAATCAACTGATCATAGGACCCATCGTAAAATATAGGGACGTCGTATTCAGCGCAGAGCGCGATGACTTCAGAAAGATTTTTCTCGGAATAGACCGAGCCGAGCGGATTATTGGGGTTGATGATCACCATGGCCTTGGCCCCCTCGATCTTCTTTGCCAGGTTTCCGACGTCTATCTGTCCTTCTGCATCATGCCGGTAAAACACGCTGTCGCCCTCGAACTGCTTGGCCTTGCTCAGATAGAGCGGATATACCGGGTTGGGAAGAAGGATCTTTTCTCCAAAACCGATGAACGAATGAAAGAAGAAGTCAATCCCCTCGGTCAGTCCTGCCACAGCAAAGACGTCCTCAGGCCTGCACTTTTCTATCTTCGCAACAGTCTCTCTGAGCTGTTCGTCGCCTTCCGATGGTGCATAGCCCTTCCAGTTTTCGTCAAGCGAGCTTTTTACCCGTTCTGCTATCACCTTGAACGGCTCAAAGCCATACTGGGGCGGGTCTCCGATGTTAAGATAAATCATCTTCCTGCCCTTTGCCTCTTCGCGCTTAGCCTCCATAACAATGTCCCTGATGGGGTAACTTACGACATTCATTCTTTCTGTAGGCTTATACGGCAGCTTCCGTCTCAAGTGAATCATGTCATCATCCTGTTGTTTATTTTCGGGCGAGGAATCCCGCCCATCCTTGCACTCGTGAATGCTATTTTAATTGTTCTGAAAGCATAACATTTGAAAACGATTTTAACAATAAAAGAGCAGAGTATCAGCTCTGCGCATCCGGACTTTAGCCAGGCCATGGGAAAGAGAGGCGACCGGTGCTGAATCGCTGATGCAAAAAAAAAACGGGCCGGCGATATTTGATCGCCGGCCCGTGTATGCTAGAGAAAGCAATTACTTCTTGTCAGTTGCCTTCTTCTCGTCAGCCTTAGCATCAGCTGCACCCTTCTTTGCTGCTGCTTTTTCCTCAGCTGCCTTCTTCTTGGCTGCTGCTTTTTCCTCAGCTGCCAACTTCTTGGCTGCCTTCTTCTCCTCAGCTGCCTTCTTCTTGGCTGCTGCCTTTTCCTTCTTGGCTGCCTTCTTCTCAGCTGCAGTCATCTTCTTGGCCTCTGCCTTGTCCTCAACAGCTACCTTCTTGGCTGCTGCCTTGTCCTCAACAACTGTCTTCTTGGCTGCTGCCTTGTCGTCAACAACGACCTTCTTGGCTGCTGCCTTGTCGTCAGCTACCTTCTTGTCGGCTGTTGCATCAGCTGCAAAAGCAACGACTGAAAATGAAAGTACAAACATTATTGCCGTGATAAGAGAAATCATCTTCTTCATTAAATTCACCACCTTTCCTTTACGAGTTATATATCTGATAGATTTATGTATCTGTTTTCATCATATACAAGAAGCGTGCCACACATATTGACCTTTAAAACAGACGTTCGGGAGCTGGTCCCCCTGATCCATAATCCTTAATAGAGTAACCGTTTTACATTTTGGGGAAGTCCCGGTCAAAGCAGTATCAAACCAATTCTTCACACGGCAAAACAGGCGCCCCACCCTCTTTACGCAGAGGACTCCTCTAGAGCTCACGGACTGCCGATAGAAGGAACCCATGCTCTCACTCCCGAGCACCTCCTCCCAGTACCTTGTAGAGCGTCACCAGGTTGGTAAGCCGGGAAAGACGAACTGAAATCAGCCCCTGCTGTGCACTGTACAGAGAACGTTGCGAATCCAGAACGTCGAGATAGCTTGCTATGCCACTGCGATAGCGCGCCTGCGACAGGCGATAGCTTGCGGCAGTAGCATCCGTCAGAGATTGTTGCGCCTCCATTTGATCGCCAAGAGTTCCCTGTTGTACCAGAGCATCCGCCACTTCTTTAAAAGCGCTCTGGATCGCCTTCTCATACTGTGCAAGGAAGATTTTGCGGTCGACCTCCGTAACCTTCAGGTTGGCCTGGTTCCTCCCCGTGTCGAAGATCGGCAGGCTGATCTGCGGCGCAAAGCTCCATACGCCGGCCCCACCCTTAAAGAGTCCTGTCAACTGATCGCTGGCAACACCAATGCTTGTCGTGAGGGTGATGCGCGGGAAGAAAGCTGCGCGTGCAGCTCCAATATTGGCATTGGCTGCCTTGAGGAGATGCTCTGCCTGCAGGATGTCGGGACGGCGCTGCAGTACATCAGACGGAAGGCCTGCGTTGAGCTCCTTCAGCGCGGTAATCGCAATGAGCCCTGCAGGCATGAGAGCCGCCGGTACCGGCGAACCGATGAGAAGCGCCAGTGCGTTTTCATCCTGGGCCACCTGGCCCGTAAAGCGCGCAATATCAACCCGGGCCGAATCAACACTGGTCTGGACCTGGCGAAGATCCAGTTCCGAGGAGGCCCCGGCATTGAAACGGCTCTTGATGAGGTTGTAGGAAGCCTGCTGGCTATCCAGAGTATCCCGGGCGATTTTCAGGCGCTCTTCATCAGCGGCAAGGGTCAGGTAGTTGGCCGCAACCTCGGACACCAGGCTGATCTGCAGACTGTGACGCACCTCCTCAGTGGCAAAGAATTGTTCCAGCGCCTGGTCTTTAAGGCTTCGAATGCGTCCGAAAAAATCGAGCTCGTAGGCGCTGAACCCGAGATCAATGCTGTATTGATGCACCGTCATAGCCTGTCCCGAGGACGAGAGGCTCGCGGGCACCCGCTGTGCAATCCCGCTGCCGGCCGCAATCACTGTAGGAAAAAGATCGGCGCGCTGGATTCGATATAAAGCCCGGGATCTCTCGATATTGAGAGCGGCGACACGCAGGTCACGGTTATTCTCAAGTGCGAGGGCGATCAGCTTTTGTAGCTGCTCATTAATAAAAAACTCTTGCCATTTAATGTCGGCAACGGCCTTGTCAGGCGGCCTGGCTGCGCTGTCCCTGTACGCCGGACCGTTCGTCCAGTTAGCCGGGACCGGGGCATCCGGCCGGGTGTAACCGGGAGCCATGGTGCAGCTGGAAAGAGCAAGCAAGACAATTCCAACGGTTGCACCACGGAGACCAAGGCCCTTTATTTCTTTCCGTCTCAACATCTGAGCGTTACTATAGAGTCTTTTCATATCACTGTTCCTCCGCAGAAGTGGCAACAGCAGGTGCTGCGTGAGATTTAGATTTTCCCCGGCCGAACAGCCGCGAAATCATCACAAAGAAAAATGGAATAAAGATCAAGTCGATGAAGGTTGCAGACAGCAGCCCGCCGGTGACCGCGGTGCCGATGGCATTCTGGGCTGCAGCCCCGGCTCCGCGGGTCAGGGCCAGCGGTAAGGTTCCGAAGAAGAAGGCCAGCGAGGTCATGATGACCGGACGAAGCCGGATCCTGATCGCCGCCAGGGTTGCCTCGACCAGCTCATGACCCTGATGCATCTGCTCTTTAATAAACTGGATGATCAGGATCGCATTCTTTGTCGAAAGTCCCACGGTGGTGAGCAGCCCGATCTGGAGGTAAACATCGTTGGGCAAACCCCGCAGCGTAACCGCAGTAACAGCTCCCACAAGGCCCAGCGGCAGCATCAGCAAGTTGACAAAGGGAATTGTCACGCTCTCGTATAACGCTGCCACCGAGAGAAACACCACCAGGAGCGAGATTGCATAGAGCGCAGGCGCTTGAGCACCCGCATTCTTTTCTTCATATGAGAGGCCGGTCCACTCGTAACCGATTCCGGCTGGCAGTTGGGCAGCCATTTTCTCCATTTCAGACATAGCCTCACCGGTACTCACCCCAGGCGCGGCCTGCCCAAGGATCTCAACAGACGGAATGCCGTTATAACGTTCCAGACGGGGTGAGCCGTACTGCCAGCGGGCAGTGGAAAAGGCTGAAAACGGAACCATCTGGCCGTTCTTGTTGCTGACATACCAACCGTTGATATCCTCCGGCAGCATACGGTATTTGGCGTCAGCCTGGAGATAGACCTTCTTGACCCGGCCGTTCTGGATAAAGTCGTTAACGTAGGAACTCCCCCAGGCAGTGGCGAGGACCTCGTTGATCTGCGAAAGGGACACCCCCTGGGCACCGGCCCGCACATCGTCGATGTCAAGCTTGAACTGGGGCGAATCATCCTGGCCGTTGGGACGCACCGCGATCATCTTGGGATTTTTCGTGGCCATCCCCAGCAATTGGTTGCGCGCCTCCATCAGCTTCTCATGTCCCAGACCACCCCTATCCTGTAATTGAAAGTCGAAGCCGTTCGCCACGCCCAGTTCAAGTACCGCCGGAGGTGAAAAAGCGAAGGCGAGGCCGTCACGAAATTGGGAGAAGGCCTTCATCGCCCGGCCGGCAATGGCGGGCGCCTTAAGATCCTTGCTCTGGCGCAGGTCCCAGTGCTTGAGCCTGACAAAGGCAAGCCCCATGTTCTGGCCCCGACCGGCAAAGCTGAACCCGGCCACGGTAATGACCCCGGCCACTGTTTTGGATTCATTCTCAAGGAAATGCCGTTCCAGCTGACGCATGACCTGAATGGTCCGCTCCTGGGTAGCACCGGCCGGCAATTGAACCTGACATATGATGAAGCCCTGGTCTTCGTCAGGAAGAAAGGAGGTGGGGAGCCGCAGGAAGAAAAATACCATGACGGCAACAACAGCGCTGTATATCACCAGATAACGCACCGGTTTTTTAAAGGAGTTGCCGACGATCCGTTCGTATAGCGCCCTGCTGCGGTCAAACACTTTGTTAAACCAGCAGAAGAACGACTTTAACAGGCCTGTCTCGCCGGGATGACAACCTTTTTCTATCGGCTTGAGCAGGGTGGAACAGAGCGCCGGGGTCAAGATCATGGCCACAAGCACCGACAGAATCATGGCAGAGATGATGGTGATGGAAAACTGGCGGTAGATGACACCGGTGGAACCACCGAAAAAGGCCATGGGCAAAAAGACCGCTGTTAACACCGTGGCAATTCCCCAGAGGGCGCTGGTTATCTGTCCCATCGATTTCACGGTGGCGTCATGGGGCGATAACCCTTCTTCGGACATGATACGCTCCACGTTCTCGACAACGACAATGGCGTCATCCACCAGCAGACCGATAACAATAACCAGGGCGAACATCGTCAGGGTGTTGATCGAAAAACCGGCAGCGGCCAGTACACCCATGGTGCCAAGCAGCACCACAGGCACCGCGATGGTCGGAATCAAAGTTGCCCTTAAGTTCTGCAGGAAAAGATACATGATGATGAAGACCAGGAAGACTGCAATAACAAGGGTCTCCACTACTTCATCAATCGAGATCTTAACAAATGGTGTAGTATCGTAGGGATAAACCACCTTCATGCCGGGTGGGAAATATTTCTCCAGCTCCGCCATCTTGGCCTTGACCCGGTTGCCGGTTTCAAGCGCGTTGGCGCCGGATGCCAGACGGACCGCCATCCCTCCCAACGGTTTTCCATTGTAGTATGATTGTATCTCGTAGTTTTCAGTGCCGATTTTGCTTTCGGCCACATCCCTCAGCTTGACCGTGGAGCCGTCGCTGTTGGTGCGGAGGATGATGGCATCGAACTGTTCTGCGTTCTGGAGCAGCGCGCGGGCGTTGATGGTGGCATTGAGCTGCTGCCCCTTATTAGCGGGGACGCCGCCGAACTGTCCTGCCGATACCTGGACGTTCTGGGCCTGCAGCGCCGTGATCACGTCATTGGTGGTCATGTGGAAGTTATTCAGCTTAACCGGGTTCAGCCAGATCCGCATGGCGTTCTGGGTCCCGAACAACAGGATTTCACCGACTCCCTCCAAACGGCTGACGATGTCCTGAACGTTGGAAACCATGTAATCGGTCAGGCTGTTGCGGTCCATGGAACCGTCTTCCGAAACAAGACCCACTATCAGCAAAAAGTTTCTCGTGGACTTGACTACCTGAATTCCCGAGCGCTGAACTATCTGGGGAAGGAGCGGCACTGCCAGTTGCAGCTTATTCTGCACCTGCACCTGGGCGATGTTGGGATCAGTTCCGGCCTTGAAGGTCAGCGTAATGGACACCGCCCCGGCGGAGTCGCTGGTGGAGGCCATGTAGATCAGGTTGTCGATGCCGTTGAGCTTCTGCTCAATGACCTGGGTAACCGTGTCCTGCACAGTCTGTGCGGATGCCCCCGGGTATATGGCGTTGATGGCGATTTGAGGCGGTGCGATTGCCGGATATTGGGAGACCGGCAGGGTCTTGATCGCCAGCAGACCGGCCAGCATGACCATGATGGCGATTACTGCGGCGAAGATAGGACGATTTATAAAGAATCTGGGCATGAAGCGTCTCCTTTATTTTTTTGGTGCTGGTTTCGGAGCAACGGTGGAAGTTCCTTCCGTCTTGCTCCGGAACAACACTGACTTGACCGGCGTTCCCGGGCGAGCCCTCTGTATCCCTTCCAGGATGACACGGTCACCAGCCTTGAGCCCTTCGTTTACCAGCCAGCTGTCGCCAACCGTCCGCTCCGTCTTGATGACCCGCGGTTCCACCTTCTCTTCGTTCCCGACAACCATTACCATGGCGCTGCCGGCAGGGTTGCGGGTGACCCCTTGCTGAGGAATGAGGATAGCATTATCATTTACTCCTTCTTCAAGGACCGCGCGGACGTACATGCCCGGCAACAAAGTATGTTTCGGGTTAGGGAAGACCGTACGCAGGGTGATAGAGCCGGTACTCTGATCTACCGTGACCTCAGAGAACTTCAGCACACCTTCCAAAGGATAAGGGGTACCGTCTTCGAGTATCAGCTTGACCTTTGACTGGCTGGCGGCCGCTTTTTTAAGCTGGCCGCTCGCCAGGGCCTGTTTCAGGCGCAGCATTTCAGCGCTTGACTGTGTAACATCGACGTATACCTGATCAAGTTGCTGGATCGTTGCAAGAGCCGCCCCCTGACTTGCCGATACCAAGGCTCCGACAGTCACCGATGATCTGCTGATCCGCCCGGAAATCGGTGCGGTAACACTGGTGTATGCCAGATTGATGCGGGCGGTCGCGACTGCGGCATTGCCGGCCTCGACATCCGCCTCAGCCAGCTTCAGTGCCGCTTTTGTATCGTCGTAGTCCTGCTGGCTGACTGCATTGATTTTAACGAGCTCCTCATAACGACCGGCCTTAAGCCGGGCAGGGACGAGATTGGCCTCAGCCCTGGCAAGCAGAGCCT